>Ga0302213_1000176_pt1 | contig 40561 bp, 30 predicted proteins | sample II_Fen_N1_2_FD_194583 | JGI IMG/M metagenome (GOLD analysis project Ga0302213, IMG submission 194583) | Peat permafrost microbial communities from Stordalen Mire near Abisko, Sweden - II_Fen_N1_1 | ecosystem: Environmental > Terrestrial > Soil > Wetlands > Permafrost | place: Sweden: Abisko...
TCTCAACTAAATCTATAGGTTTAACCAATGTTCCGGCGCTCACAACTTTAATGTCGAAATTAAATCATTCTGAATCGTCATCAACAACTATCAAGGATTTAGCCTTGAATTTTGACATAAAAGACGGTAAAGTAAATACAAAACCTTTTGATGTGACGGTTGGAAATGTAAAAATGAAAATTGGAGGTTCTACTGGACTTGATAAATCAATAGCTTACGCCGGAACTGTTCAGATGCCTGATAATTTGAATTTAGGTAAATTTTCAACAGTAAATCTAAAAGTTGGTGGTACTTTTGCTAAACCGAAAGTTGAAATTGATATGGCAAGCATGCTTAAAACTGCCGTTACAGAAGCAAAAGTAAAAGCTGTAGCCGAGGTAAATAAGAAAATTGATACAGCTAAACCTGCAGCTATTAAAGCAGCTCAAGAACAAGCTGATAAAATACGTACAGAAGCAAAAGCTATGGGTGATAAACTGATAGAAGAAGCCAGAGCTCAGGGTGATCAGTTGGTTGCTAAAGCCGGAAATCCAATAACAAAAGCGTTGGCAAAGAAAGCTGCTCAGAAATTAGTTGACGAAGCTCAAACAAAGGCAGACGATTTAAATGCTAAGGCTGATGCAAAAGGAAAAGAGCTTATTCAAAAAGCATCCGATGGAGCTAAATTGTAATGCATAGCTCATAATTTTTAATTGATTTTTTTACTGATGAAATTTAAGTTGATTTTCTTTTCTCTTTTACTGACAGTTTCCCTTAGCGCACGTAAGGTAGATGGTGGTGAGGCGCTTTTCAATAATAAACAATATGCCAAAGCTCGGGCTGTGTACGAACAGCTTTTAAAGCAGAAACCGAATGATGCACTTTATAATTTTCGATATGCATATTGCTGCTATGAATTAAAAGATATGGAATCTGCTATTGCTCATTTTGAAATGTGTGGTAGCAGGTTTCCAATGCGTGATTTGTATTTGGGCGAGCTCTATTTTAATACCTATCGTTTTGATCAGTCTATTATGGCTTATCAAACTTATATATCAACTTTAAAATCTAACGATCCGAAACTGTCTGATTGTCAGCGTAAAGTAACGCTAGCCGAAGCTGGAGTACGTATGCTGACGAAAGTTGATGATATTGCTCTTATTGACAGTGTTGTAGTTAATAAGTTCGAATTTCTGAAAGCCTATAAATATAGCCGTGAGTTGGGTGCGTTGAAACAAGAATTAATGAAAATAAGCCCGCGACGTACAGTTGATAAGATTACTTACACCACTCAACGGAATGATCGAATTTATTTTTCGGACTCTATTAAGGGGCATATGAATCTTTTTACATCCTACAAATTGCTCGATTCGTGGTCTGAACCATCTGCTATTTCGGCTGTAATAAATACACCGGCTAACGAGAATTATCCTTTTCTGCTACTGGATGGAGTAACTGTTTACTTTGCTTCCGATGGCGATAATTCTATTGGAGGTTACGATATTTTTGTTACTCGCTTTTCACCGTCGACAAATACCTATCTTGCTCCCGAAAATATTGGGTTCCCGTTTAATTCACCTGCCAATGATTATATGATGGTAATTGATGAACAACACAAGATAGGTTGGTTTGCTTCAGATAGAAATCAGCCGGCCGGAAAGGTGATTATTTACTCTTTCGTGTCAGGCGAAGCGAAAACGGTTGTTCGGTCGGACGATAAAGAGTATGTCAGACGTGTTGCTATGCTCAAGCAATTTCGAAAAGCTGTTTTAACTGATTCTACAAATGTAGCTAGCAATCAGAATAATGCTGCTGTAACAACCGAAAAGCAAATTGAATTTATTGTGAATGATTCGGTGGTTTATACGCATATCGACCAGTTCAAAAGCGAAAGCGGTGTCAAGATTTGGTCGGAGTTGCATGCACTTTCTGGTACAATTGAAAAATTAAAATTAGAATTGGTTGCACAGCGCTCAATGTATGCAAATTCAGCAGTTGATGCCGACAAAAATAAAATTTCTGAAACCATTCTTGATTTGGAGCGCAGAAATGTAATAATGGAGAAGCTAGTGCTAACTAAAACGGCTAAATTGAGAAACGACGAAAATAAATTCATTTCTACAGGGAAATAAGATTGAACCATTTCAACAGGAGTTTGTTTTAGAATAAACACATAAAAGAAGGAGGTAACATGAATAATAAACCCAATTTCTGTGATATGAACCCTGAAGTTGAATTTTAAAAGGAGGTGGCATTGAGATTAGCATATTTTTCTTCAATGAAACAGTGAGAAATGGTTCCTGAAGTGCAGATGATTTTATTCCCGGATATGCTTTTATGAAACTAATATTTTAACACGCATTTAAACCAAAGCCTATGTTCTTTGCGAGTTACATGCGACAAATGATTAAAATGGAAACGAACACATGAAAGTTTAAACATTACTAGCGGATAATCATACATTTTATCGTTTAAGTCACAGAGTCAGCTGACCATTTTTTGTTGTAATTCTCGAAAAAAGTGATTTTGAAAAATAATTATAAATAATTTTCGTTAAACAAACAGATAGGAGTTTTTTCTATCTGTTTGTGTTTTAATGTATTGGTAATTCGGTTATAATCAGTTAACGTTATTTCGGATTATTTGTAGTCTTACTATCATTTTTAGTGTTAATTTTGTCGTCAATATATGGATCTAATGGATAAATTACGTTTTCAGAGTTTTGGGAGTGGGAGTAGTGGAAATTGTTATTTTATAGGTAATGCTTCTACGGGTATTTTGATTGATGCTGGAATCGGTGTACGCTCCATTCGTAAATGCCTACGGAATCTTGGGCTGGACTTTGAAAATATCTGGGGTGTTTTTGTTACTCATGATCATGCCGATCATATTAAGGCAGTTGGCCCTTTGGGTGAAAAACACCATATTCCTGTTTATACCACTCGTAAAGTTCATGAAGGAATTCAACGAAGCTACTGTGTTACCGAGAAGTTATATACAAGCAAAAAATACATTGAGAAGCATGAAACGGTTGAGGTAGGTGAGTTTCGGGTAACAGCTTTTCCGGTATCGCACGATTCAACTGATAGTGTGGGTTATACCATTGAATATAAAGAAAAAAGATTTACCTTTGCTACTGACTTAGGCTATGTCTGTGAACATGCTGCTAAGCACCTAACACAAGCCGATTTTCTGGTTCTTGAAGCCAATTACGATGAGCAAATGATGAAGCAGGGGTCTTATCCAATTCATTTGCAAAACAGAATTACAGCTAATACCGGACACTTAAGTAATGAGCAAGCCGGAGTATTTTTGGCTTCAAATTACAACGAACGGATGAAACATATTTTTCTGTGCCATTTAAGTCGGGAAAATAATTTGCCGGAATTGGCATATACGACTATTCAGAATCATTTAGACGAGAAACACATAGTCGTTGGAAAAGATGTTCAATTGATTACTCTGGACAGAATGAGTCCTTCAGAACTGTATGTTTTTTAGAGTATTAGAATATAAAATACAGGCGATAAGAAAATAGAATATAAACTATTCACTATCAATTAATAACTATCAACTAAATAAGTATGTCAGCCAACTTGGTTATTATCCCTACCTACAACGAGAAGGAAAACATTGAGAACATCATTCGTGCAGTTTTTTCTCAGCCAATTGTGTATCACATTCTAGTAATTGAAGATGGTTCGCCTGATGGAACGGCTAATATTATAAAATCTTTACAAGGTGAGTTTCCTGAAAGTTTGTTTATGGTTGAGCGTAAGGGGAAATTAGGACTTGGAACAGCTTATATTGCCGGATTTAAGTGGGCGTTAGATCATAAATACGAATATATTTTTGAGATGGATGCCGATTTTTCGCACAATCCGGTTGATCTTAATCGTTTGTACGATGCTTGTGCTAATCAGGGAGCCGATGTGGCTATTGGTTCGCGTTATGTGAGTGGAGTAAACGTAGTTAACTGGCCAATTGGGCGTGTGTTGATGTCTTATTTTGCATCTAAATATGTTCGTTTTGTATTAGGAGTTAAGTTGGCTGATACTACAGCGGGCTTCAAATGCTACCGACGCGAAGTGCTTGAAACCATTGAACTGGATAAAATTCGGTTTAAAGGATATGCTTTTCAGGTAGAAATGAAATATACTGCATTTGAATGTGGATTCACATTGAAGGAGGTTCCGGTTATTTTTGTGAATCGTGAATTGGGAACATCTAAAATGAGCGGTGGAATTTTTGGAGAGGCATTTTTCGGCGTTATTCAATTAAAAATGAGTGGTTGGTTTCGTAAGTTTCCGCAAAAGAAGAAAAACTAATCTGCAAAATTGCTAACGACCCCATTCTTTAATTAAACTATTTCTTAAAATTATGCAGCTGATTAAAAATGCCACCATTGTAAATGAAAATCGAACTTTCGTTGGTTCGGTGCTGATTGATGGCAAGGAGATTAAAGCTATTTATGAAGCGGGTGAACAAATAGAGCTTTCTCAAGTTGTGTCTGAATTAGATGCCACTGGTTTGCTTTTGTTGCCCGGTGTTATCGACGATCAGGTTCATTTTCGTGAACCGGGACTCACACACAAAGGTGATATTTACTCCGAGAGTAAAGCAGCTGTAGCAGGTGGTATTACTTCTTATTTTGAAATGCCTAATACCAAACCGCAAGCAACCACTATTGACTTACTGGAAGATAAATATAAACTGGCTTCAGAAAAATCATTTGCGAATTATTCATTCTTAATGGGTGTGACTAATGATAATATCGATGAACTAAAGCGTGTGAATCCACGAAATGTGGCAGGATTAAAAATGTTTATGGGTTCGTCTACCGGAAATATGTTGGTAGATAATCAAAATACATTGAATCGCGTTTTTTCGGAAGTTCCATTGCTGATTGTTACACACTGCGAGGATGAAGCCACTATTAAATCTAACATTGAACATTACAAATCCCTATTGGGTGAAGATATACCGGTAAAGTATCATCCGCTGATTCGTAGTGCAGAGGCTTGTTATAAATCATCGGCTTTTGCTGTAGCGTTGGCAAAAAAGTACAATTCACGTTTGCACGTTTTTCACTTGTCATCGGCTTTGGAAATGTCATTGTTCTCTTCTGATATGCCATTGCGCGAGAAACGAATAACTGCTGAAGTTTGCGTGCATCATTTGTGGTTTTCGGATGCCGATTATGCAAAATATGGAAATCGTATAAAATGGAACCCGGCTATCAAGTCCGATTCCGATAGGCAAGCATTAATTGACGCTGTTAATTCAAATAAAATAGATGTAGTTGCAACAGATCATGCGCCGCATCTATTATCAGAGAAAGAAGGTTCGTGTTTAACTGCCGCTTCTGGCGGTCCGTTGGTTCAACATTCGTTGGTGGCTATGTTGCAGTTGGCCAAACAAGGTGTTTTTACCCTTGAAAAAATAGTTGAAAAAATGTGTCATGCACCGGCTGATTTATTCCGTATTGAAAAACGTGGATTTATTCGTGCCGGATATAGTGCTGATTTGGTTTTGGTTGATCCAAATAAATCGTGGACGGTTACTCCCGAAAATATATTATACAAATGTGGTTGGTCACCTTTTGAAGGTGTAACATTTGACAGTACAGTGCTGAAAACCTGGGTCAACGGGCAATTGGTTTATAACGAAGGAACATTTGATGAGTCGGTTCATGGTGAACGGCTTTTGTTTGAAGTATAATTAATCAAGAATTATCGTATGAAACGAGCATTAAAACAAGGGTTTAATCCAAAAGGTTATGTTTATTGCGAGTTCCATGTGACAACTATCTAAAAAAAATGAACACATGAAAAAGAAAGGTTTAATAATTTCAATTATAGGTTTCGTTTTCTTAGTCGGAGCATTATCATACTATTTTTGGCAAAAATCAAAGGTCGAAAATAAGTTGTCTGTTGCCTATATTCATAACCAGGGAGATACACAGGGTACAACCTATTCTATCACCTATCAGCAGCCTGAAGGCATTGATTTGCAAAATAAGATTGAAGAACGGTTGCATGAATTTGATTTATCTCTGTCTACCTACATTCCAAATTCAATTATTTCGCGCGTTAACAGAAACGACACTACTGTGCGAACAGATGAACTTTTTGAAACGATGTTTAATGAGTCTTACGCAGTATCCAAACGTACTGGAGGAGCACTTGATATTACAGTTGGGCCACTAGTTAAAGCTTGGGGGTTTGCTTTTGGAAATAAAGATCATAGTAAGTTGCCTAATGTGTCCGATTTTATGTCTTATATCGGTTACGAAAAAGTTCGAATAAAAGATCATAAAGTTATTAAAGACGATTCACGCATAGTGATTGATGCCAATTCAATTGCACAGGGATATTCGTCGGATGTGATTGCTAAGTTGTTGGAAAATAATGGTTGCCGAAATTATATGGTTGAAATTGGAGGTGAAATAGTTTGCAAGGGTCTTAATGATAAAGGAAATAAATGGCGAATTGGAATTGATAAGGCTATTGATGATTCTACAAGTACCACAGAACAGTTGCAGACAATTATTTCAATAACTGATTGTGCTGTTACTACGGCGGGTGGTTATCGAAAATTCTATATCAAAGATGGTAAAAAGTACTCGCATATTATTAATCCACATACTGGGCGCCCAGTTGATAATAACATGATGAGTGTTACTGTTATAGCTCCGAGTGGAATCCTTGCCGATGCTTACGATACGCCTTTTATGGTGTTGGGAGTAGATAGTTGCTTGAAAATATGTAAAAGTATTCCTGGAATGGAATGTTACATTATTTATGCAGATAAAAATGGCAAGAATCAGGTGATTTACTCCGATGGATTTAAAAAGTACTTAACTCAATAATTTTCAACAAATAACTAAAAGTATCTACTTCTGTTAAATACCCACAATATATTTTTTTATTCCTGATTAAATAACTATTTTTGCAGTCCCAATAGAAATATGAAAAAGTACCTTTTTTTTCTTTTAATAGTAGTTTTATCTCTCGTTTCGTGCGGTGAATATCAAAAATTACTTAAATCCGATGATGCTGAGTTGAAATATAACAAAGCAGTCGAGTATTTCGATAAAGGTGATTTTATGCGCGCTTCAACGCTTTTCGATGCTGTTGCAAGTTATTATAAAGGCACCGATAGGTCCGAAACTGTTTTAAACTATATGGCAAAGTCATTTGTGGGTCAGAAAGATTACTTTTCGGCTGGTGAATACTATAAAACTTACGTTAAGACTTATCCAAAAGGAAAATATGCGGTTGAATCGAAGTTTATGATTGCGTATTGCTACTATATGGATTCTCCTGATCCTCGTTTAGATCAGGCGCAGACTTATAAAGCAGTAGCAGCTTTTCAGGAATTTTTAGATATTTATCCTGAAAGTGAACGTGTACAGGAAGCTAACAAGTTACTCGATGAGTTGAATAACAAGCTGGCATACAAGGCTCTTTTAAATGCTAAGCTGTATTTTAATCTGGGCGATTACATGGGTAATAATTATGAATCGGCTGTTATAGCTGCACAAAATGCATTAAAAAAGTACCCAACTACTACTTATCGTGAGCAACTTTCTATGATTGTACTTTCTTCGAAATATCAGGAAGCTGTTCTGAGTGTATCTGAAAAAAGAGCTGAACGCTATCGGAATACAATCGATGAGTATTATAATTTTATCAATGAGTTTCCGGCTGGAAAACTCCGAAAGCAAGCTGATAAAATTTTTAATGAATCAAAAAAAATAGTGAAAGACTAAAATAAACAAATATGGACTACAAGAAAGTTAATGCACCTACAAACACGATTTCACGCGATATGAACACGATGAGTGAAAATGTCGGGAATGTGTATGAAACTGTGAAAATTATTGGTAAGCGTGCCAATCAAATCAGTGTAGAGGTTAAATCTGAACTTGATAAAAAGTTGCAGGAATTTGCTTCATTTAACGAAAATATCGAAGAGGTTTTCGAAAACAGAGAACAAATAGAGATCTCGCGATACTACGAGAAACTCCCTAAATCGGTGCTTATTGCTACTCAGGAATTTATCGAGGACAAGGTGTACTATCGGAATCCGATTAAGGATAAATTGAAATAAAGATTACGTATTTCAAATCATATTTAGATAAAAGAGTATTGTGCTTTAAGCAACGCAATATTCTTTTATCTTTTTTAGTTTATGGCGAGTTCAATTCATTTTTGTATTTTTGTAATTCTGACTTTTAGAACTTATAATTCTGGTTTTTTAAATCCCTTCAATCAATTGCAAATCAAATTATGTCATTAAAAGGAAAAAAAATAATTTTGGGTGTTACAGGTAGTATTGCTGCCTATAAATCGGCTCAACTCATTCGGTTGCTCGTTAAACAGGGTGTCGAAGTTAAAGTAATTATGACAACTCTGGCGAAGGAATTTATTACTCCGTTGACATTGGCAACATTGGCTAAAAATCCGATATTGATTGATTTTTTTGATCCAACCAACGGAAACTGGAACAGTCATGTTGATCTTGGGCTTTGGGCGGATGCATATCTTATTGCACCTGCCACAGCAAACACAATCGGCAAAATGGCAAGCGGCGTAGCCGATAATTTGCTTCTGACAACTTACTTGTCGGCAAAATGTCCGGTTTTTATTGCTCCTGCAATGGATTTAGATATGTTTGCACATCCTGCCAATCAACGAAATCTGGAAACACTGAAGTCGATTGGTAACTTAATAATTGAGCCTGCAAGCGGTGAATTGGCAAGTGGATTAGATGGCAAAGGTCGTATGGAGGAACCAGACAAAATTGTACGTTTTTTGAGTGATTATTTTAGCCCCAAAGCTCTTTTAGGAAAAAAAATACTGATTACTGCTGGTCCCACATACGAAAAGATTGATCCTGTACGTTTTGTAGGTAATTATTCTACCGGAAAAATGGGTTTTGCTTTGGCTGAGGCTTGTGCAAGGCAAGGTGCAGAAGTTTGTCTGATTTCCGGTCCGGTTCAGTTGCAAGCTACACACCCTAATATTGACCGTATTGATGTAGAATCGGCAGCGCAAATGTTCGACGAAGTATCCAATCGGTTTTATGGAATGGATGGAGCTATTTTATGTGCTGCTGTGGCCGATTTTACTCCTATTGAAGTGGCGGATGCGAAATTGAAACGTGAGAAAGCCGATTTGATTCTTGAGCTAAAGCCAACTCAAGATATTGCAGCTTTTGTGGGCGGGATGAAAACAGAGAGTCAGTTTGTTGTTGGTTTTGCATTGGAAACAAATAATGAAGAAGTAAACGCTCTGAGTAAACTGGAGCGTAAAAACTTAGATTTTATTGTGCTGAACTCTTTGAAGGATGATAACGCGGGATTTGGTTACGATACCAATAAGATTACCATTTTAGACCGCTCTGGCTCTAAAAAACAGTTCGATTTAAAAGATAAAAATGCAGTGGCGGAAGATATCGTTGCTGAAATTATACGAATATTATGATAATTCAAATTGATAACTGATATGAGATACCATGCCATTTTATTTGCTTTGTTGTTTTCCTTTGGAATGACTCAGGCTCAGGAACTTAATTGTACGATTCGTATTAATTATGAACAGGTTCAGGGTACTAATAAATCTGTTTTCAGTACGCTCCAAAAGTCAATGATGGAGTTTGTTAATAATCGAAAATGGACTGATTTGACTTATGCAAATAGTGAGCGCATTGAGTGTACCATGAATATCATTGTGAAGAAAGTGGAATCTGATGTGTTTACTGCTGAAATTCAGGTACAATCTCGTCGTCCGGTTTATGGCACTAATTACAATAGTCCGTTGTTCAACTTCAAAGATAATGAATATTCATTCACTTATAAAGAATTTGATCAACTTGAGATGAATGAAAATACAATAACATCGAATTTGACAGCAGTTTTAGCTTATTATTCTTATATTCTTATTGGGTATGACATGGATTCATATTCACGTTTAGGTGGCACTACTAGTTTCCAATCGGCCGAAAGTATCGTTAATGGAGCTCAGGGTTCTGATTTGGGTAAAGGTTGGAAAGCTTTTGATAGTAATAAAAATCGTTATGCTTTGATAAATAATATTTTGGATGAGGCTTTTAAAAAGTATAGAAATTACTTTTACGAATACCACAGGTTAGGTTTAGATGAAATGGCTGTTAACGCTTCTAATGGTCGGGCAAAAATTGCTGAAGGCCTATCGCTTCTCCGTGAAGCAAACAGAGCCAGACCTTCGGCTATTATTATTTCATCGTTTTTGGATTCAAAGAATGATGAGTTGGTTAATATCTTTTCGAAAGCAACCTCAAAAGAAAAGGAAGAGGCTGTTCAGATTTTGTCTGATGTTAATCCGACACAAACTTCTCGTTACGAACAGATTATGAAATAATAATATGTTTAAAGTTGTGCTTTTTCTTAATCAATTTCCAAACCATTTATGCTGAAATCGCTACATATTACCAATTATGCTTTAATAACCGAACTGCATATCGATTTTGAATTAGGTTTTTCTGTTATTACAGGTGAAACGGGTGCTGGTAAGTCAATTATTCTAGGTGCACTTTCACTTATTTTGGGTCAACGAGCCGATTCAAAATCCATAAAAATTGATGCTGATAAATGCATAATTGAAGCCGAATTCAATATATCTGCTTACAAAAAACTAAACGATTTCTTTACTGAGAACGATTTAGACAAGGAGGGAGATTTTTGTCTAATTCGTAGAGAACTGACCAGTTCTGGAAAATCTCGCGCTTTTATCAATGATACACCTGTCTCGTTGAATGTAGTAAAGGACTTAAGCAACCGCCTCATTGATATTCATTCGCAGCACGAAAACCTTCTGCTGTCAAATGACACTTATCAGCTTGAAGTCGTTGATATCATTGCTCAAAACACTGCAACACTGGCAACGTACCGCCAAACTTATCAATTCTGGCGTGGATTGCAGCTGGAACTGAAACAACTTCAAAAAACTGCCGATAAACAAGCTTCCGATGTAGATTATATCCAATTTCAGTTTCAACAATTGTATGATGCTAATTTGAGTGAAAATGAGCAAGCGGAACTTGAAATTGAACAGGAAACATTGGCGCATGCCGAAGAAATAAAGTCGGAGCTAATAAAGGCTCAGCAGTTAATGACCGATGAGCACATGTCACTTTCTATGTTATGGGAAAGTTTGACGGCAGTTTCGCGGATTAAAGGCTATATTCCTAATGGCGAAAACTGGTACGAACGTATTCATTCTTCTCTGATTGAATTAAAAGATATTGCTTCGGAGATTAATTTATTTGAAGAACGTGTTGAGTTTAATCCAATTCGTCTGGAATGGGTTGAGAACCGCTTGAGCGAATTATTTACGCTTCAGAAAAAGTATAAGGTAAATACGGTTGCAGAGCTTGTAGAGCTACGTAATGACTTTGCTGAACAACTGCAACGGATTGGATCATTTGATGAGGATTTGGTAGCTCTTAAGAATAAATTAGCAGCAAGCTTTATTCAGCTTCAACAAGATGCGCAAAAGCTAACTGATAGCAGAGCAAAAGCTCGTAAACCTATTGAAAAATACCTGATAGAGCAACTTACTAAACTGGGAATGCCTAATATTCAGTTTCAGGTGGATTTATCTGTATTGACTGAATTTACTGAAAATGGTAATGATGAAGTACAGTTTCTCTTTTCAGCCAATAAAAACAGACCAGTACAACCGGTTACACAAATTGCATCGGGTGGAGAGGTGTCGCGGTTAATGTTGTCCATTAAATCATTGGTGGCCAATAAAGCCGATTTGCCAACTATTATTTTTGATGAAATTGATACTGGCGTTTCCGGCGAAATAGCTCACCGAATGGGGGAAATAATGAAAGCCATGAGTAACGATATGCAGGTGATAACTATTACACACCTTCCACAAATAGCCGGAAAAGGGGCACAACATTATCGTGTTTTCAAGGACGATAGCGGTTTGCAGACTCAGACACACATTCAACGTTTACAATTAGACGAAAGAATAAATGAGCTGGCACAAATGCTTAGTGGTAAGATTATAACTCCTGCAGCTTTATTGAATGCAAAGGAGCTGCTTGGTAACTAGTGTTATGTGTCAACAAAAAGACGCCAAAAATCTAAATTTTTGGCGTCTTTTTGTTACTGATTATTTTGTCTAACTAAGTGTTTTCTTTTCTTCTTTCTTTGATTTTTTATCAGCCTTTTCGGCCAGTTTTTTTAGTTTAGCCTCTCTTTTTGCTACTTTGCGTTCCTCCAATATAATTTTCATATATTCAATATAAGGCTCAATATAGCGTTTTCGCTTTGGTTCCAGCAGATCAGCCATGGTAATCATGATGCCAGCTTCATATACATTCCCAAATTCAGGATCAAAAATGGCACCAAAAAAACGCATCGTGTTTGAGAGTCCGATGTAAGCATTAAAGAGTGGTGGAATTGTTTCTCCATGAGTACGAATGGCTTTTTGCAGAGTTTTATAATCGTCTGAGGCATCTACGTCAGAAAAGATCTTTTTAGCAATAAGTTTGCTGTTACGACTTACCTGAACAGTTTTTATAGGAGTAATTATTTTGTCTGAATCGGGGAAATAGCGATACATATATTCGTAAATCAGTTCACGTGCAGTAGTGGGGTAGTCCTCGTACATGGTAACTTTGCCAATAAAATATCTGGCATCCTTTACTGTGTGTATCAAAGCTCCCAATCCATCCCATAAATTATCAAGTGCAAAGAGGCTTTTCATGCCCATTTTCGTGGTCTGATAATCGGGTTGTACAAATGCCCTGCCTAATTCAATAGTGTAAGGGATATATTCTTTAATAAATTTGTCGCTGAACGTAAAAAGGTGCGACATAACAAACTTTGGTTGTCCATTTTCCTCAAAATCAACCTCTGTGCCCGGCAAGAATCGGTAACCACCAATAATTTCATCATCTGTAGGATTCCATACAATGAGCTGATAATATGGTTTTTCCATATAATCATATTCATCGGTGTCAAGTTCTTCGCCGGTTCCACCACCTCCCGAGCGGAATGAAATTTCACGTAGACGACCAATCTCCAACATTACATTAGGGGCATTGTGTGCTGTTACAACATATATTTCGTTATGAGCTTTGTTGGTTGGTCGAAGAAACCTGTCCGGGGTGAGTTCTTTTTTTAATATTTCCTTGTCAATCGGTGGAATAATTGGTTTCATCATATTTTAAACATTCAATATTTACCATGGATAAATGGTCTTGCAAAAGTAATGATTTTTTAAACTTAGATTCTATAGAACTATAGAATTTTGATATGAAATTATAAAAAAATGAATTAAATTCACGTGTTTGTATTCTGGCTTGCACACATTTGTTTTAAGTGTGCGAGTTTTGCTGTTGTATTTTGTTATTGTATTAATTTACGTTGTGTTGGCTACACAATATCGCGCATTATTTTATCTATTTTTTTTGGTATGACAATGCTAGATAAATAGGGCGTTTTGTTAAGCTGTTTGAAAATGAATTTGTATATTTGCAGCGAAAAATTATATTGTTTTTGATGAACCTGAATTGCACTAAAATTTAGTCAAGAGAAAATACATCGGAGGAGCATACAACGGCTGTTGGTGAAAGAACTTCCGTAGAAATAAACTATACAATGACAACATACATAGCTATATTGCGAGGGATAAATGTTGGTGGAAAGCGAATGATTAAAATGGATGCTTTGAAATCAATGTGTAGCCGAATTGGTTTTCAAAACACTCAAACCTACATACAAAGTGGGAATCTGATTTTTCAGTATCAAATGCTTGACTTGAAACAACTCTCAAAGATGATTGAGCAAGCAATTGTCGACCATTTTTTGTTTGATGTTCCTGTAATTGTGTTGGAACTTGATGAGCTTAATCAACTCATTTCCAATAATCTTTTTGGAATTGATACAACCAAAAATACTGATTTTTTACATGTGACGTTTCTGTCCGATGTGCCAGATGTTGAAGGAATTAATGTCCTGAGTTCCGGGAATTTTCAAGACGATGAATTTTATTCAGTTCACAAAGCCATTTATCTTTATTGCCCTAATGGTTACAGCAATTCAAAGCTGACTAACGGATTTATTGAGAAAAAGCTAAAAATCACAGCTACTACGAGAAACTGGAAGACAACAATGGAGCTGCAACGTATAGCAACAGCTATTTAGTTAGCGTAGATCTGCTTGCAGATAGTTATGGTCAAATTTTAGACAAGTAATCAATATGAAAACTTAAAAAAAACTCGGGTCGAAAAGGTTCACTTTTCGACCCGAGTTTTTTTTACTCTATACTAATTAAATATTAGCAATACGTTTTATTTCTTCAATAATTGCTTTGGCAAATGCTTCGGCTTGTTCTGCTGTTCCAGACTCAGAGTAGATGCGTATAATCGGCTCAGTGTTTGATTTGCGGAGGTGTACCCAGCCTGTTGGGAAGTCAATTTTCACACCGTCGATATCATTTACATCAAATTGTTTGTAAATGCCTTTAATGGCAATCAAAATAGCATCAACATCAATTGCTGGTGTCAGCTGAATTTTATTTTTTGAGATGTAATATTCAGGGTACGTTTTGCGCAAAGCTGAAACGGAGAGTTTTGATTTTGCCAACTGGGTTAGAAATAATGCAATACCTACTAAAGCGTCGCGACCATAGTGGCTGGCCGGATAAATAACACCGCCATTTCCTTCACCGCCAATAACAGCATTTGTGGCTTTCATAGCTGTAACTACATTTACTTCGCCAACGGCAGCAGCAGTGTATTTTCCACCACGGTTATTGGTTACATCGCGCAAAGCACGGGTAGAGCTCAGGTTTGAAACCGTGTTGCCAGAAGTGTGTTGTAATACATAATCGGCAATTGATACCAATGTATATTCTTCTCCAAACATGCTTCCGTCTTCACAAATAATTGCCAAACGATCAACATCGGGGTCAACCACAAAGCCGACATCTGCTTTACCTTGTTTCATTAAGTTTGAAATTTCGGTCAAATGTTCTGGAAGTGGTTCTGGGTTGTGTGGGAACTGTCCATTCGGTTCACAATATAGTTTTTCAATATTTTTTACTCCCAATGCTTCTAATAATTCAGGAATAACAATGCCTCCAACTGAGTTTACACAGTCAATAGCCACGCTAAAGCCGGCAGCCTTAATGGCAGCCACATCAACTAACTCTAAAGCCAGAACGCTTTCGATATGTTTTTGGGTATACGAAAAATCTTCGGTTAGTTTGCCAAGTTCGTCAACCTGCGAGAACTCAAAACTTTCCTCTGCGGCAATTTTAAGTACATTTTCGCCTTCAACTGCATTCAGAAATTCCCCTCTTTCGTTCAAAAGTTTAAGTGCATTCCATTGCTTTGGATTGTGACTGGCGGTAAGAATAATACCACCGGCAGCTTTTTCCATTGTTACAGCTATTTCGGTAGTTGGGGTAGTTGCAAGGCCAATGTTGACTACATCGAAGCCCATGCCTAATAAAGTGCCTATAACTAACTGATTCACCATTTCACCTGAAATGCGTGCATCGCGGCCTACGACTATTTTTGTGGACTTTGTTTGTTTGCTTGCTTTGATTTGAGTGGCATATGCTGCCGTAAAACGTACTATGTCAAGCGGATTTAATCCGTCACCAACCGGTCCTCCGATAGTTCCCCGAATTCCGGAAATTGATTTGATAAGCGTCATTTTAGTTTGATTTTAATGTGTTTAATGGCTAGGGTATAAATCAATCGTATTTTCGTAAGTTTATTTTTGGATTTGTATATGAAGGTAGTACCCATAAGGAACTACCGAAGTAGTTGATGTAGAGTAGAATCCGATTTTAGATGGAATAATGAGTTTTGCGATAGAGTTATTCCGTTTCATATACGATACTGCTTCCTGAAATCCGGTACATGATTGGGAGGTAACTCCATAAGTGAATGACGGCGGATATGGATAATGAATCGTATTCCAGTTGCTATAAGTGGTGTCAGATGGTTCATTTAAAGTGTATTCATAATACCTTGGTACTATAGTGTTATATACTTCAACATCTTTGCTTGCCGTATCGCCTGGATTAACTAAGCGAAAGTATAGGCCGTCTGAAGTAAGCAGGTAATCATTCTCTCCCCAATCATTATTTGCAGGTACTTTGCTTATTACGTGGATGTTGTTTCGCGCCAGATAAGCCTTAATAGTTGCTTTCTCCGATTTGAGTTGCTCGGCATAAGTTACAGTATCACTGCACGATGAAACTGCTATTGAGATTAAAAAAAATGATAAAATCAGAAGGGGAAATCGTCTCATGTGGTTGAAATTTATTTAAATGCAAATATCCGATTTATAAATGATATTGCAAAGTTAAGAAAATGAATAAAGATATAAGAATTGTAGTATTTTTTTAGGTTTAAGCGCACATACATTAATAAAAGTTCACTTAGTCTACCTTTATTTCATAAATTATTGAAGTGTAAGCGGGAACAAGTGACTTTTCACCTTTCATTCCGTATCCTAAATACCAGGGGATAATAAACAAAGCGCTATCACCGTGATGTATTAGCTTTAGTCCTTCTTCCAGACCAACTACAATTTCTTTTTTGCCAATTTTAACCTGCTTTTTGCCCTGATCGACCAATTTGCCATTTAATAACGATAATTTGTATGAAAAGTTGCAGGTTGTTTCTTCTTCAATTTTTAATTTACCGCCGGGACGAGCCACTTTGTACCAGAATCCCAACTCGTTTTTTATGAGTTTTTTGTCGGTTTTAGCCACATACATCTCAAGTAAACTATCTTCTTTTGAAGTTAGATTTTTGTTAATTGCGAGTAGAGTTTGTGCGTCAGAATTATCTACAACAATTTTATTTGCCGGAACTTGAGGTGTTTGTTTATTGCACGAATAGAACCCGATACATACTAACACAATCATTACTCCAACAGCTATTCTCATTGCTTCTTATCTAATGTTGGCAATGCTCATAATGTCAGAGAAAACACCGGCAGCAGTAACGCTGGCACCGGCACCATATCCTTTAATCATCATTGGGAACTCGTTGTAACGCTCGGTGGTGATTAAAATAATGTTGTTGCTGCCCTGTAAATCATAGAAAGGGTGGAGGCTGTCAACCTCTTGTAAGCCTACGCTACAAGCACCTTTTTCCATTTTAGCAACAAAGCGCCAACGTTTTCCTTCGGCTGCTAACTTCTGACGCTTCAATTCAAATTCAGCATCGAGTTCCGAAACTGTTTTCCAGAAATCTTCGAGGCTTCCTGCGAAATATTTATCGGGAATAAACAGATTTTTGTTGACATCGGCTTGTTCTACATTATAACCAGCTTCGCGAGCCAAAATCACTAATTTGCGGATAACGTCCTTTCCACTCAGGTCGATGCGTGGATCCGGCTCTGCAAATCCGGCTTCTTTGGCCATTAAAATGGCTTTGCTAAGCGGTATTTCGCTGCTAATGGTATTGAAAATAAAATTGAGTGTGCCCGACAGTACCGCCTCCATTTTCTGGATTTGATCGCCACTGTTTATCAGGCTATTCATGGTACTTATAATTGGTAAACCCGCACCAACATTGGTTTCGAATAAGAATTTTACTCCACGACGACGGGCAGTTTCTTTTAGGTTGGCATATTTCTCGTAAGCCGACGAAGCCGCAAGTTTATTGGCTGTAACCACCGAAGTATTGTTTTCGAGCAATGTTTGGTATAAGTCAGATACATGCTCGTTGGCAGTACAGTCTACAAATGCTGCATTGAAAATATTCATATTCACAATTTCTTTCGAAATAAGGCTTGGAGTTGCATCCATGCCGTTTGTGTTCAGCTCTTCTCTGAAATTTTCAAGATTAATACCTTCGCGGTCGAACAGCATTTTTTTGCTCGAAGCAATTCCTACCACATTTAGCTTGAGACCATTTTGAGCCATCAGCTTTTGTTGTTGTTTTTTTATTTGGTCGAGCAAACTACTGCCTACAGTGCCAACGCCTACAACAAATATATTGAGCACCTGATATTCCGACAGGAAAAACGAGTCATGAATAACGTTCAGCGCTTTGCGTAGCGATTTACGGTCGGTAACAAATGAGATGTTAGTTTCTGAAGCTCCCTGTGCGCAGGCAACCACGTTGATCCCATTTTTACCCAATGTGCCAAAAAGTTTACCGGCAATACCCGGAGTACGTTTCATATTATCACCAACGATGGCAACAGTTGCCAAATCATCTTCGGAGAAAATATTGTCAATTTCGCCCATTGTAATTTCGGCTGCAAACTCCTCGCGTAGTACTTTTACTGCCAATTCGCTATCGGCATTACGTACACCAATAGAAGTGGTGTTTTCCGACGATGCCTGCGAAACAAGGAACACGCTAATGCCATTAGTAGCCAATACGCGGAAAATGCGATGGTTTACACCAATTACGCCTACCATACCCAAACCTTGGATGGTGATAAGCGAAGTATCGTTGATAGACGAAATACCTTTAATAGCTTTAGCTACTTCGCCTACTTTTTCTTGCGAAATATAGGTTCCGGGAGCTTCGGGGTTAAAAGTGTTTTTAATAACAACAGGTATATTTTTATGAAAAACAGGGAAAATAGTAGGTGGATAAATAACTTTTGCACCAAAGTTGCAAAGCTCCATGGCCTCGCTAAAGCTCAATTTTTCAATAACATAAGTGTTGCTGATAATGCGAGGGTCGGCAGTCATAAAGCCATCTACATCGGTCCATATTTCCAGTAGGCGGGCGTTGAGCGCCGCTGCTAAAATGGCTGCTGTATAATCGGAACCTCCACGGCCCAGATTGGTTACAAAATTTGTTTTGCTATCGGTAGAAATAAATCCACCACAGACACAAACCTGAGGTTGATTTTTGAATTTTTCGTTGATTAATGCATTGGTTTTATCAAAATCAACTATATGTTTATCAAACTGATTGATTGTTTTAATAACGCTTTTTGAGTCCAAATGAATGGCTCCATTGATGGCATTGGCCACAATAATAGACGAAATTCCCTCACCATAACTAACAATGGTGTCAATAATTTTGGCCGACGAGTCTTTAATCAGATAAATACCACGAAGGATATTTGACAAATCGCCAAACTGGATTTTTACCAATTCAATTACCGTTGTGGTTTTTTCGGGCAATACTACTGCTTCAATAACTTCCAAATGTCTGGCAAGCATGGCCTGATATTCGGTTAGATAGGCTTCGTCGCCTACCGATGCTAGTTTTGATACTTTGTATAACTGGTCGGTAATACCAGAAAGTGCCGACACAACAACAATTACAGGTTCCTGCTCTGCTTCAACTATTTTTTTTACACTAAGAATGCCATTGACAGAACCTACGGATGTTCCACCGAATTTTAATACCTTCATTGTTATAAGTAATGTTAAATTTATCTGATTATTTTACAGCAGACAAAATTAGCGATTTTTCGGCAAATAATAGGTGCTTTTCCCCATTTTTCGGTGAAAGTATTGCAGCATTGCGAAATTTGAACTACTTTTGCAGCGCTTTAAAAATAAAGCAGGATCGGTCTGGTAGCTCAGCTGGATAGAGCAACGCCCTTCTAAGGCGTGGGTCATGGGTTCGAATCCCATCTGGATCACAAGAAGCCGTTTGACAATTTGTCAGACGGCTTTTTTGTGTCTTTTTTTCTGGCCGGTTTCTGTTCTTTGAGTTTTTAAACATCATTTGTAGGTATTGGCTGTCAGTTGGTTGATCGGACGATTTTTTGAAGAAGTATGGTTCATTTTTAGTGTGTTTTGACGGATATTATTTATTTAATTAACAAAAATATGTTGTAAAACATAGAATTTTTACTTATTAATAATGAGCTTTTTATTTTGATTTATGTCGTTTTTAACTATTTCCCATATGGGTACTCCCCTTGAAAAGAGGAGATCATCTGGTTGCTGAAGTTTAACAGGTTTATGGTGCTTTTAGCATGCAGGAGTTTTGTAATAATAGGTATGCTGGATTGAGGCGTTTTAGAACTTTTAACTGACAATTTTTGCTAAATTTTAGGCGTGGCTCGCTTATTGTGAGGATGAACGCGAGCAGTCCAGCTATGATTTATAACCGAACACGACTCAAAATTAATTTCAATGTTTAATTAAAAGGGAGGTTCTACAATGGCAGCAGCAGGCAATAAAAAGCCGAAAAAAGAGAAGTCGGGTAAGCATGTGAAACATGTTCCGTCTTATCAAACCGAAACGACATCAAAGCCGGATTTCGAAGATTTGAAGAAAAAGAAATGATTACAGAAGTAATCGCGTAAACAAAAATGAGATGAAGCTAACCGCTTTATCTCATTTTTGTTTAAAGGAAATCAGATCGGCTGTCGGCTCTTATCCGTCTGCCATTCTTCCGCATAATTTGCGTATCTTTGCAGTTCAATAATTTGAATTGAATTTATGCGCCAAGAACTCCAACTTATACTCGTTCCAGAACTGGCCGAGAAACAAGAATTACTTTTAAAACAAGTGGCTGACAAGCTTGTTATATCACCTTCCCGAATTACTCAACTACGTACCATTAGAAAATCGATTGATGCCCGCTCGTTTCAGCCCAAAGTGAATCTGACGGTGGAAGTGTATTGGGACGAACCTGCTCCGGTACGCGAAAAGGCTGTTTTCGATTATCAATCGGTGGAGGGAAAAATACCGGTATTGATTATTGGTGCCGGTCCTGCTGGTCTTTTTGCTGCTTTGAAATTGATAGAATCGGGTCTCAAACCAATTATTTTGGAGCGTGGGAAAAATGCCCGTGACCGCAAGATTGATATTGCGCATCTGAACCGGAACAAGGGCATTGATGTTGATTCCAACTATTGCTTTGGCGAAGGTGGAGCAGGAACTTTCTCGGATGGTAAACTATATACCCGATCGAAAAAGAAAGGAAACCCTGTACGCATTCTAGAGATATTCCATCAACATGGTGCTGCCGAGGAGATTTTGTATGAGGCGCATCCGCATATTGGTTCCGACAAATTACCGGTAGTCATTGAAAATATAAGTAAAACCATTACTGACTGTGGTGGTGAAATTCATTTTGAGCAAAAACTGACTGAAATTCTGTTAGAAGATAATCAGGTGGTTGGTTGTAAAACAGCCGATGGAAGTGTTTTTGAAGCCAAATCGTTGATTCTGGCAACCGGGCATTCGGCTCATGACGTTTATGAAATGCTGCATAATCAGGGCGTAGCCCTTGAAGCCAAAGGCTTTGCTATGGGGGTTCGGGTGGAACATCCGCAAGAGTTGATTGATAGCATTCAGTACCATTGCAAAGAACGTAGTCCCTATTTGCCGGCTGCCAGCTACAATTTGGTGGATCAGGTGAACGACCGTGGTGTGTACTCGTTTTGTATGTGTCCGGGAGGGCATATTGTGCCAGCCGGTAGCGGAACAAACGAAATTGTGGTGAATGGTATGTCGGCTTCACTGCGCAACTCGCCCTTTGCCAATTCAGGTATAGTGGTGGAAATTCGCCCCGAAGATATTCCGGCCGATTTTCAGGAGTATGGTGTTTTGGCAGGACTGAAGTTTCAGCAATATATAGAGAATTTGGCTTATAAAAATAATGGAGGTCTTGGACAAGTAGCTCCGGCACAACGTTTGGCTGACTTTGTAAAAGGTCGTCTTTCGGCTGATCTGCCTGAATGTTCGTATTTGCCGGGCTTAATCTCATCGCCAATGCATTTCTGGTTGCCCGAGACTATTTCGAGCCGCTTGCGCGAAGGTTTTAAAAAGTTTGATCGTAAGATGCGTGGTTATTTGACCAACGAAGCGGTGGTAGTAGGAGTGGAGTCGCGCTCGTCGTCAGCAGTTCGTGTACCTCGTGATGCTGAAACAGGCCAACACCCAACTATCAAAGGTCTTTTCCCTGCCGGTGAAGGATCGGGTTATTCGGGTGGTATTACATCGTCGGCCGTAGATGGTGAAAATGCAGCTATTGCAGTTGCCAAATGCCTACAACCAAACGATTAAGAACAATTGATTTTTACTATATTTATTAAAAGAAACCTAAAGCTAAGAAATTGATCTTGACTTTAGACGATAGACCTATAAAATGAGAAATAAACCAAAACCAGCTCCAGCTCCTAAGTCAACAAAACTGAAAGTGGCTGAACCGATGGAGTTAATGACTTTTCTGCTCGCCAAAATGGGTGGTATGAGTCGTAATTCTATAAAATCGTTGTTGGCACACCGTCAGATAATGGTAAATGATAAAGTGACTACGCAATTCAATTTACCACTCCAACCTAACGATTTAGTGACGGTGAATAGCGGACGTGGAAATATAGAGCTGAATCATCCTAAATTGCGCATTCTGTTTGAAGATGCTCACCTGATAGTGGTGGAAAAACGCGAAGGCTTGCTTACCGTTAGTACTACCGGTGATAGCGACGAAACAACTGCTTTTTCTATCTTGAAAACACACGTAAAGAAAAGCTCTCCTGCTAACCGTATTTATGTGGTTCATCGTTTGGATCGTGAAACTTCGGGGGTAATTATGTTTGCCAAGAGTAAGGACGTACAGCTGACTTTACAGGAAAACTGGCACCGCATTGTTACCCGTCGTATTTATGTGGCACTGGTGGAGGGTAAAGTGGAGAAAGAGCAAGATACAATTGTAAGCTGGCTTTCGGAAAACGAAAAATCGTTGAAAATACATTCAAGTGAGACGGATAATGGCGGTCAGCAAGCTATTACGCATTATCGCTGTGTAAAATCAAATGATAACTTCTCGTTGCTTGAGATTGAATTGGAAACAGGACGCAAAAATCAAATTCGTGTACACATGCAGGGCATCGGTCATCCTATTGTGGGCGACAAAAAATATGGTGCCAATGTTAGTGCTATTGGTCGATTAGGCTTACATGCACGTCTGTTGGCTTTCTATCATCCGGTAACTACCGAAGTAGTGAGCTTTGAAACTCCAGTACCAAGGAACTTTTTGAATATCTTTCATTGAGAGAACCAAGATATTAGAGCCAAGAGCCAAGAATCAAGATATTAGAACCGAGACAAAAGATTTCCAAATAAAAAAATCCCTTCACGAATTGTTCGTAAAGGGATTTTCTATTTTATACTCCCCTTTAGGGGTTGGGTCTACAATTCCCAAGCCAAAGCGCTGGCACCTAAAACGGCAGCATCAGCTTCTTTTAAATCAGAGAAAAGCACTTTCACTTTACCGCCTCTCCAGATCGCTAATAAATTCTTTTCCATGTTTTCAACAATCGGATTAAGAATTAAATCACCGGCTTTGGTCAATCCACCGAAAAGAATGATTGCTTCAGGAGCACTGAAAGCAACAAAATCAGCCAAACATTCGCCCAGAATTTTTCCGGTAAAGTTGAAGATTTCTTTTGCTACTTCATCACCTTCCATGGCTGCATCAAATACGTCTTTAGATGTAATGATATCCACTGGAATAGTACGTAATGAGCTATCTTTGGTTGTTGAACTTAGAATTTCCCGAGCTGAACGAGCTACACCTGTTGCAGAAGCATAAGTTTCTAAGCAGCCAGTTTTACCGCAACCACATAGACGTCCGTTTTCACGTACTGCTGTAACGTGTCCTAATTCGCCTGCAAACCCATCATGACCATAAACAACCTTGCCATCGATAACGATGCCGCTACCAACACCGGTTCCAAGTGTAATCATAATAAAGTTTTTCATTCCGTGAGCAGCACCGTAGGTCATTTCACCAAATGCAGCTGCATTAGCGTCATTTGTAAGAGCAGCAGGAATGCCAAACTTTTCTGACATCAGCTTTGAAAACGGAATAATTCCTTTCCAAGGTAGGTTAGGGGCAAATTCAATATTCCCGGTATAGTAGTTACCGTTGGGTGCACCAACACCAATTCCTTTGAATTTTTCAGCGCCACCGGCTGCATCAATCAGTTTAATTAATTCGTCGTATAAATCCTGAATATAAAGATTTACGTCTGTGTGAGTGCCTGTTTTGATAGCACTTTTTGAAATTACAGTTCCACGGGCATCAACAACACCGAAAACGGTATTTGTTCCACCCATATCCATGCCTATAACATACGGTTTTTCCATTTTAAAAGATAAATTATTGATTAGAATAATGCAAATAATTATCGGCTTCGAGTAGATCGAAGCCGATGTTATTCCATTTCTTGACGTTAAAATTGATTATTCTGCTGATTGTTTTACTTTAGAACCAAGTAATGCATAGTAAAGAATAAATAACTCACCCAATACTACAATAAACCAAGTCCATCTCCATGTTCCAAAAGCATCAGCCATTGCACCTTGTACAAGTGGCATAATTGCACCGCCAACTACGCCAATCATGAAAACTCCAGAAGCAACTGAAGTATATTTGCCAAGCTTATTGACACAAAGAGTAAAGATTGCTCCCCACATTACAGAGTGGAATAGACCTACCGCAACTAGTAACCATGGGTTATTTAAAGCAATGGCAACAAGTGTGAAAATTGTAGCCAAAATGCTTGTTACTGCCAATTGAACTTGAGGAGATATTTTGCTCAGTGAGCTGGAAATTAAACGACCAACCAACATGCCGCCCCAATATAATGTAGCCATTATTGCTGCTTGAGTTGCAAATGAACCACCCAAACTAATAGCAAATAGATTAATGTTAGCACCAATAGCTACTTCAACACCTACATAAAAGAAAATAGCAATTACACCTAAAGTAAGATGACTAAATGACCATACACTTTTTTCTAATTTTTCGCCTTTTTCAACTTTAGTACCTTTAATGTCAGGAAGTGATATTTTTGTGAAAATTAATGTAATGACAGCAATCACTGCCATTAAAGCCATAAAAGGAATCATCAATTGATCTACTTTTACATCTGACATGGATAATCCACCGAAAACAATTCCTGTAACGAAAAATGGAGCTACAGTTGTACCAATTGAGTTAGACGAACCACCAATACTCATACGTTGAATAGGCTGTGTCCCTTTTACATTACATGCAGTTAAATAAGGATTGATTACAACTTGTAGAATAGTTGCAGATGAACCAACTACAAAAGATCCCAATAAAAAGATAAAGTAACCTGTTGGAATGTTAGCAGAAGCAATTTGAACAGATGATGATGGAAATTGTACTGTAAACCATGATGATAAGAAGAAGATTCCTAAACCACCAACCATCACTAATAATGCACGTATTAATGTGCCTTTGTAACCAAATTTTGTAACCCAAGCTGAACCGATTCCTCCGGTAAGCGGATAAGCTAAAAACCATGAAAATGAAATTAATGTGGCAAAAGTGTTTTTTAAATCACCGGCACCACTTAAAAAAGCTGCTTTTAAAGGACCTTGAAACTGACCATTAGCAGTGGTCAGAAAACCAACGATGAAAAATAAGAAAACTAATGTAAGAAATGGTCCTAGATAATTTTCTTGTTCTTGAGATTTTGTGTTACTCATCTTTCTGAATGATTAATTAATTATTAAATAATGATTATAAATAGTTTGATAATTTTTTTGATTCGCAAAGTTATAAATTTTTATTGCAGTATTTACAATAAGGGTTTGAAGATATTAGCTGTAAATACTGTTTTAAAACATATATTTACTGTCTTTAAATTCACAAATATTACAAATTCTTTACTAAGAAGTCACTCATTCGTGTATATAAGTGTCGTCTTGTTTGTTTTCCGAGTATACTGTGGTTTTTGTCGGTGTAAATCTGCATTTCAAATTGCTTGCCGGCATCCACCAGTTTGTCGATAAAAAGCATAGTGTTTTGAGTATGTACGTTATCATCGGCACTGCCATGCACTATCAGTAAGTTACCTTGCAGTTTGTCAGCACGTAGCAAAGCAGATGATTTGTCGTAACCGCTGAAATTTTCTTGCGGACGGCGCATAAAGCGTTCGGCATAAGCGGTATCGTAAAGGCGGTAATCGGTAACCGGAGCAACTGCAATACCAGCTTTAAATACCTGTTCGCCGGTGGTCATGCAAAACAATGTCATAGTTCCGCCGTAACTCCAACCCCAAATTCCAATTCTATCTTTATCAATAAAAGTCTGTTTGGCTAGGTACTTAGCTGTTTCTACCTGATCTTTTGTTTCCAGTACGTTTAGTTGCTGATAGGTGCATTTTCTAAATTCAGCACCACGAGCACCTGTTCCACGTCCATCCACACAAACTACCACGTAGCCCTGCGTGGCAAGGTAATATTCCCAGTCGATTTTCCAACTATCAAGCACCTGTTGTGAGTTTGGACCGCTGTACTGAACCTGTAGCACCGGATATTTTTTGTTTGGGTCAAAGTTGGCTGGTTTTAATATCCAGCCGTTGAGTTTCACATTTTCGGACGTTGTAAAGTTGAAGAATTCTTTTTTCGGAAGATTCAGAGCTTTGAAGTCAGCTGCAAGTGCCGCATTGGTTTCAAGTACGCGTAATGCTGCTCCGGTATTGCTTTTCAGACTAACAACATTGGGTGTTTCAAGGCTCGAAACATTATCGATAAAATAGTTTAATGTTGAGTTAAAACTTGCATTGTGCGTTCCTTTACCGTCGGTTAACCGGATCTTTTTGCCTTTTAAATCAATAGAGTACACATCGCGTTGCAGTGGCGAGACTTCGGCTGATTGGTAGTAAAGAATCTGTTTCTTTTCGTCAAACCCATAGATATTGGTAATGTCCCAGTTACCTTTGGTTATTTGCTTAATAATGTTGCCATTAATGCCGTATTGATAAACATGACGGTAACCATCTTTCTCACTTACACCAATAAAGCTTTGGTTGTCGGAGGCAAAACGAATAAAGTCGATATTTTCATAATCAACATAATATTTATCTTCCTGACGTAATGCTAGTTTTGAAAGTGTTGATCTGGGATTTGCCAACAACATGTCCAATCTGTTTTGATCGCGGTTTAATTTGAAAATGGCAAGTTGCTCAACAGAATTGGTCCACTTGATACGTGGAATATAAAAATCCTGATCATTGTCGCCCAGTTTCATGGTTTTGATGTTTTTGTAGTAATCGTCGTACACACAAACACTCACAATCGAATTGTTTTCACCTGCTTTGGGGTATTTATACTTGTAAGAACCCGGGTATTTGTTTAGTTCTTCCTTCGATTTGTCGAGATAAATAGGGAAAGAGTATTCCGGTACTTTTGATTCGTCGAAACGAACAAAAGCCACCATTTTACTGTCGGGGCTGAATTCAAAGTAACGGGTTTGTTCAAATTCTTCTTCATACACCCAGTCAGGTGTTCCGTTTATAATGCTACCAAATTGGCCATCTGTAGTAATTGGGCTTTCGGTATTGAAATCAAGTTTTTTTAAATACAAGTTGTTTTGGCGTGCAAAAGCTATGTAGCGGCTATCTGGCGAAAAAAGCGGAACTTCTTGTGAACCATTGTCCGATAGTGTTACCATTTCGTTGCGTTTAACGTCGTACACAAAGTAGTCGGCGGTGAACGTTCTGCGATAACGGTAATTTACATTGGTGTAAACCAGTAGCTTGTTCTCATTGGGACTGAATTCGTAGCCGGAAATTTGTTTTACCGGAGAGTTCTTTAATTTGAATGTACTGAAAATAGTGTCGACAGTGGCACCTGTTTTATAACTGTATTTTACTACTGCTTTATTGTTTACCAGCAATGTATAATACTCACCATCGTTCATTGAACGAGGCATATCAATGTTTTTTGCTTTGAATCTACCGTCGGTAATATCGTACAGTAAGTTGGCAAACAGGAGGTTTACCGATAGCGTTAAAATTAAAATAAGTGTGAACCGTCTCATTATTGTTGGATTTATGCTTTTAAGCAGTGTTTTTTATTAATTTTGCTAATCGAATTAATAGCTTCGTTATTTTTTTTTGATATTCTCCCACAAAAATAGCTCATTTTATCGTTTTGTTGGTTCTAATATCTAAAGTTTTTAATTCCATTAACTAATAACATCGTATTATATTCATTCTAACTATTTAAAACTTACTATATGGAGATGATGAAGGATTTGGTTAAGGTTAGTCAGCCTCGCAAAACACTCGGAATTTGCCTGAGTGGAGGAGGGGCGTTGGGGTTTGCACATATTGGAGTGCTGCAATCGCTCGAAGAGCATGGTATTTTTCCAACTCATATTGTGGGTTCAAGCATGGGTTCAATTGTGGGAACACTTTATGCAGCCGGTTATTCACCAACCGAGATGTTACAGCTTGTAAAGACCGATAAGCTGTATAAAATTACCACTTTAATGACTTTTCGTCCGAGTTTTCTAAAGTCGGGTTTATCTTCTCACAGCATGTTACGTTCGCTAATTCGAGAGCTGGTACCTCACAATACTTTTGACCAACTGAAGCGGAAAATGCATATTTGTGTTGCAAACTTAACTACGGCAGAATGGGAAATTATAGAAAGTGGCAATGGTCTTGACAAATGGGTAGCGGCTTCGGCCAGTATTCCAGGTATTTTTGAGGCAGTGAAGGATGGGGAATCTTACTATGTGGATGGTGGTTTGCTCAATAATATGCCGGTACAAGGGCTGTCTACTTTTTGTGATTCTATTATCGGGGTCGATGTTATTCCTTTGCGAGTTCCTGCGCAATTAAAGAAGCCAATTGATACGTTTGCTTTTTCAGTTAGGGCAATGCAACATCAAAATTCAATGGCAGGTCGCAATTTATGCCAGTTTCTTATAGAGCCTCAGGCACTTGATGAATTTCATGAATTTAGTTTTGATGCTTATCATGCCATTTGCCAACATGGTTATAATGCTGCTAATAAATACATTGCAGAAAATCCTGAAATATTAAAGCTACGAGAGTGAATTTTTAGAAAAATTAGATGTCTGTATCCTTAAAATAAAGTAAAAATGGTTGATAAATAATGGCTTTTGTACAATAAATTTTATGTAATTTTGCAAGTAAATATACATATGTGCAGTATTTTACAAAGATTACATCTATTACTGTGAAATTCCAGATAGTTGTCAGTTAAATTATTCACGCAGTTGATTGTTCTTGCTCTTATGAAAAAAGAAATATTGAATAGTTCCAAAAGCAAATTGAATTGGACGATTTTTTTTGTTTTTGGAATATTTTTTTCAAATACTATCGTTGCTCAAACTCAACAAAAATTCACATCTTCTGGAACATTTACAGTCCCAGCTGGGGTTACTACTCTGAAAGTTGAATGTTGGGGTGCCGGTGGTGGAGGAAGTACTATTACCGATAATGGTGTGCGTGGTGGCGGAGGTGGCGGTGGTGCCTACGCAGCTAGTGAAATTACCGTTACTCCGGGTGCAACTTATAGCGTCACGGCAGGTACTGGTGGTGCCGCCAATACTAGTGGCGGCGCTTCTTTTTTTGATTCAAACATTGTGTTAGCTGCTGGTGGTAGTGGGGCAGCTGCTAATTCAACAGTATTAGGTAGTGGTGGGTTGACCACAGCTTGTGTGGGAGCGCTCAGTTTTTCAGGAGCTAACGGTGGAACTGGAGGTGGAAACTCTGGCTATGGAGGAGGTGCTGCAGGTAGTCTTGGAACTGGAACTAACAGTACCGGAAGACAATTAAATGGAGGAAACGGTGGAGCAGCAGTTAACGGAAGTAATAATGGCATCAGCGGGATTACTTATGGAGGAGGCGGTAGTGGCGCTTCAACAACCTCAGATGTTGACAGAACCGGAGGTGCAGGGGCTAATGGTCTCGTAGTTGTTTCGTGGGCAACAGATAATTGTGCTTATAGTGAAAATACTTCAAGTGTAGCAACAGTAACTACACCCAATATGAATTTTGCTAGCCCCACAGCTTCTATAGTCAGTGCAACCTTAACAAGTCATCAATACTTTTTGGTCAATGTAGTTAAAGGAATAACTTACAATATCTACACTTCAGGTACATTAAGTCAGGCTGTTAAAATGGCTGTTTATGAAGAAGGAAATTCATCCGGAAGTGTGATTGCTTCGTCTTTTTCAAACACAGGCAACACGAATACCAACCCCAATAATGTGTTTCTATCGTTTACATCTCCCATATCTGGGCAGGTTAGGGTATTGGTGAATGCACTGGTAGATTGCTCATTAACATCCGTTACCGGAATTTCGGCTTATGTTACTGCTATAGCTGGAAGCAACACTCAAGACACGCAAACAACCGCAGGTACAAATAGTTGGATTGGTCATATTTACGATGGAATAACTTTTGATAATTATCTGGGATATTACCCGCAAACTGAAACGTTCAGAGAACAATTTAGTAGTACTGGAACATGGCCGGCTATAGGAAGTGATGATGTTAGTAATTTTAATTTTTATTCAAATGGAAGTATTCGGGGATCGGTAAAAGTTACAACTTTTTCTGTGAAATACCGAATGAACTCTACCCGAAAAGGTTTGTATACAGCAACAATGACCAGTGATGATGGTCAACGAATGTATGTGGATGGAAATCTGGTTTACAATAACTGGACTGATCACTCGCCAATAGTCAAATCAAGGGTTCTTTTTTCATTAACAGGTACCAGTGCATTAGAACTAGACTATTATGAAAAAACAGGGCAAAATGTTGTTGGATTTGATACATTGCAACAAGTCATGGCTAATAAATTGGTTGTAGACACTATTCAATCTATTTGCATGGGTGATGTAGGATCAATAATTAGTGGCGATGTGTTGGGAACACTTCCTACAGGTATTACTCTTTCCGGAACCGGATATCAATGGACTTATAGTACGACTCCTACAGGTACTCGTACAAATATTACAGGTGCTACAACAGCTACTTTTACACCAAACACTACACAAGCGCCTTTTAACGTGGCAGGTACTTATTATCTTTTCCGCAATGTTGTATTGAGCACTACCAATAATGTTTCGCCGTTGCCATACGTTGCAACGAACGAATCTAATGCAGCTGTTGTGACAGTAAACCCATTGTTGCCAGCCAGTGTTAGCATTCTAGCTTCGAATGATATGTTGTGTAATGTTACCGAGCCTGTCACCTTTACAGCTACTCCGGTAAATGGCGGAACTGCACCTGTTTATCAATGGTTTGTTAATGGAGTGACTGCTGGAACAAACAGTGCAACATTTATTTATTCTCCGGCAAACAACGATCTGGTGACTTGTATCATGACTTCAAATGCAACTCCTTGTTTAACTGGATCACCAGTTACATCGAACACAGTGAAAATACTTATTATTGATTCTGCCACACCGGTTAGTGTTAGCATTGCTGCTTCAGGAAATCCTTCGTGTAGTGGCGCTAACGTTACTTTTACTGCCACTCCGGTAAATGGTGGATTAACACCTCACTATCAATGGTTCGTGAATGGCGTGAGTGTCAGTACTAGTGGGGCTGTGTATACTTATCAGCCATCTAATCTTGATGTTGTAAGTTGTATTCTTACTACAAGTGTTGTTGGATGTGTATCGGGAAGTCCTGCTACATCGAATAGCATTACCATGTCGGTAAATCCAAGTAATACCATTACACTTAGTTCAGCAGCGGCTACCAATGCACAAAGTGTTTGTAATAATGTAACTATTACTAACATAACCTATACAACTACCGGTGCAACTGGTGCAACTTTTTCCGGTTTACCAACCGGAGTTACCGGAGCATGGGCAACTAATAAAGTGACTATAAGTGGACAACCTAGTGTCGCCGGTGTTTATAATTATACTGTTAGTCTTACTGGCGGAAATACTTGTACAAATACAGCTACGGGTACCATTACTGTTTATGCATTACCGGCTGCCCCTACAACAACTGGTGCTACTGTAACATGTATTGGAGGTACAGCCACATTAACCGCTCATGGAGCGTCCACTACCGATAAGTATAAATGGTATACGGCTGTAACGGGAGGAACGACGCTAAAAACCAGCACCAGCTATACTGATAGTACTTATGTTCCTAGTGGTATTGTTATCACCACTAATTACTATGTTGCCATTATGAACGCAAATGGATGCGAAGGAAGCAGAACTCTTGCTACAGCTACTGTTAGTGTAACACTTTCAACCGAAAGTCAGTTAGTTGCCGGAACTAATAGTTGGATAGGGTATGCTTATGACGGAACTGCGCTAGGAAAATATTACGGCCATTTTACCGAAACAGAGGCATTTGATGAACAATTTGGAGGAACTGCTAACTGTTTCGGTATTACTTCGGAAGTAGAATCAAGAACTATTTATACCGAAACATTTTCTGTTCGATACAGAATGAATTCTACGAGAAGAGGACTTTATGCTGTAACTATGGGCTCAGATGATGGTAGCCGGTTATATGTTGACGGAAATCTTATTTATAACAATTGGGTAGATCAGGGATATACTGTACGAGCCAATGTCTTAATGAACTTTACGGGAAGTAGTTCACTCGCTTATGAATATTACGAAAACGGTGGTTCGAACAGGGTTACTTTTAATCCCATTACATTAATTCTATCCAATAATTTAGCAACTAATACAACTCAGAATTTGTGTATTGGAGCTATAGGAACTGCAATTAGTGGCGACGTGTACGGAACGCTCCCTACGGGCATTACTCTTTCCGGAACGGGTTACCAATGGTACTACAGTACTACCATTTCCGGTACACAAACGGCTATAAGCGGTGCTACAAGTGCCACTTTTACACCAAATACAACATTGGCTCCATTTAGTACAGCCGGCACCTATTATTTATATCGATATGCAATTGTAACCAGCACAAATAATGTGTCGCCAACTTCGTATACCGCCACCAATGTATCGAATGCAGCCATTATCGTTGTTAGTTCATGCAATAATTACTGGCTTGGAAACACTGACACCAACTGGGCAAATACTGCTAATTGGACAGCTGGTTTTGTTCCTGCTACCGGAGCTGATATTGAGTTTGCTACAGCAACAAACTATGGGACTGCAGCCCAAAATAATTTAAATCTGGATCAAGACAGAAGTATTGGTAAGCTGACTAATATGTCAACAAAGCGTCTGGTTATACCTGCTGCCAAATCATTGACTGTAACCGGTGCAATAACAACTGACAATAACCCTGATCGGATTTATATTCAGGCCAATGACACTACGGCAAACGGTACTTTTATTTTCTCCGGAACTGCTCCTTATGCTTCGGTTGAAATGTGTTCTAAGGCTTATTATAATTTAGCTGCTGCCTCAGGTAATCAGTATCACTGGCAGTATTTCGGGATACCTACCGATTCAATTACTGCCTCGCCAACTTTCGATGGTGCATACGTTCGAAAATGGTATGAACCCGGAGTTGATAAGTCGACCCATTGGGTTCAATTGGGAAATAGCTCTACTGTGGCTCCTTTTTGGGGATATGAAATTTGCCAACAGAATCCAACTAAATATGTTTTTCAGGGCAAGCTCCTTAACCGCAATTTTAATTCGCAGCAATTGTCGTACACTTATTATGCCGACGGAAACTCTTTAAATGCATTGTATCCCGGACAACATGTGCTGGCTAATCCATATACCGCAGCCATTGATATTACAAAAATTGCTTTTGGCTCCCAAATGGAACAATCTGTTTATTTGTACACTACAGGCTCTTTTTCTGATTGGTCAACGTTAGGGTCAAGTGCAACAGGTTCTTCAGCGGGTCAATATCAGGTTTCAACAATCAATACAGCAGGTGTTAATGGTATTCCGGCAACAATTCCGTCGATGCAGGGATTTTTGGTGAAGGCCATGAGTCAGTCTAGTTCTGCTACATTGGGTATAACCTATAGCTCTGTAAAAACTAAAAACACTGAAATTCAACGCGCAAAATCTGCTGCTATCGGTAAAATCTATACTACTATTGACGTTTACAGTGAACATTACAATGACAGATTGTGGATATTTACCGATTCGCTTTGTACAAGTGGATTCGACAACGGTTGGGATGGACTCAAAATGCAGAGTTCTACTTACGCACCTCAAATTTATGCGGCTGGGGCAGATGGTAATTACCAAATTGCTGGTGTAAACACAATGAATAACACTGATATTGGTTTAGTGGTCGGCATCGACCAGTCCTATACATTGAAGTTTATACATCAGAATGCTGCCGATAGGTATCAGAAAATTTATTTGTACGACAAAAACTTAAGAGTGATGACTGATGTCACCGAGAGTGGTTCTACTTATGCTTTCAACCTTAATCAAAGTGATAATAATAAAACCCGCTTCAAGATTCTTACACTTAAAAAAGCAACTTCGGATGAATCAACCCTTAAGACTATATATGTTTTCAGCAGTGAAAAAACTGTTTTCGTTCAAAACAGTTCTATGCTCAATGGCGAACTGATAATTTATGATGCTGCAGGGCATTTTATGCAAAAGAAACCATTTGCTGAAAACTCAATAACTGCAATTACTACAGGTTTGTCATCAGGTATTTATGTTATTAAAGCACATACCGAACAGCAGGAGCAAATTATTAAAGTTGTATTGATTTAATTGGTGAAAGAATGAAATAACCTTTTGTTTGACGGAAAAATCACTTTTCCCCAAAATAATTTTTTCGTATCATTAAGTCTGATATTTCCCATGCTTCCCTGATATGAGCAGCGGCTTCTTTAGGTAGTTTTTTCGTATCTCCAAACTCATCGAAACGAGCATTCACTGCAAATGCCAACTTGTTTTTACTTAGTATGCTTTGACCTAACCCATGCCAGCCATAGTTTTTCAAACCCAATATATCAACCAAAGTTGGGTACACATCTATTTGTCCAACTATTGGTTTGTAAACATGCTTTTTTGTGGCATTCACAATAATAAGAGGAGTCATGCCTATTTCCGTATTCCATTCTTTAAGGGCAAAGCTTTTCCATTGTTCCGGTTGCTGTTTTGTACCGTCATGATCGCCAGAGATAACCAGAATGGATTTCTCAAGTATTCCATTTTTCTGTAGATCACTAATAAAACTTCCCAGACATTTGTCCACATATCGAATGGCATTCAGGTATCTTCCCATTTCTGCCGGACAATTTTTCGGCGCTTTCAGGTAAATGCGGTGGTTCAATAATACATAAGGGTCGTGGGAGCTAAGAGTGATTAACTGTGCCAAAAATGGTGCCTTAAACTTGCTTATTTTTTCTGCCGATTGTGTTAGAAAAGTGCTGTCGGTTAAGCCAAAATCATAGCTTTCATCATTTTTGTATTGTTCAATAGCAATAAGTTCATCGTACCCCAAAGTCTTGGTCATTACACCTTGGTTCCAGAATGACCCGTTTCCTCCCAGAAGCGTGTGGCTATTGTAACCTATATTGTGTAAGGCTTTTGCCAATGTGTTATAAGTATTGTGCTGATATTTAAAACAGGCTGCCCCATTATGAGGTGGAAGCATACCAGTGTTGAAAATAAGTTGAGTATCGCTTGAATGACCTATATTTACTTGAGGAACAAGGTGTGGTGCATAAAAGCTATTTCTGCTTTTAATTAGTTGGTTTAGATAAGGAGTTATTTCCTGGCCACTCAACTTTTTACCAATTGGAAACGATTCAAGTGACTCTACAATAACCAGAATGACGTTTTTCTTGACTGAATCGACAGGTTGCTCAAAAGATTCATATTGTTTGTGCTCAATGAACCATTGTTTAATTTTTGCAGTTTCTTTGGGTGTAAGCTCTTTGTTTAGCTCAATAAGAGTTCTGAACTGCCATGCCCAGCAGTGCAAAAAGCCATAAGTGGAAGCTCCATCAACTACGTCGTATTTAAACTCATTTTCGTCGGAAAGCAGGTTACTTACTTCGTTTCGGTCGAGGTATAAATTTATACCAATGGTAAATGTCACTATCAGCAGAAGTAAACCGGAGCAAATAGCTCGCATTTTGAGCGATTCGGCAACGATTCTTTTTCGGAAATAAAAGTAGTAGAGCACTAATAGCACTAAACTAGGCAATAGAAACAGCCAATCGCCCCAATGGAAAGCGGAGATAATGCTGTCGCCCAGTCCACCGAGATTACCAATCATGGTGTAGCTGTCGAGCGGTAAAATGGTGAAATATGTTCTGTAATAGAGTAGGTTGAAAATAAGATAAGTGTTCAGAAAAAGCAGGATGTAGAGAATAATCTCTTTTCTAACTTTTGTGAAAAAGAATGGTAGGCTAAGTGTCAGGCATGTAGCTATATGTAAAAAAACGGATGATAATAAACTACTATCGATCTGACGCTCTACAACATCAAAAAATAACCAAAAATTGAAGTAGAAAATGGCTACACACAAGCAGTAAAATACGATATTGAAAAAATAGTTGTTTCCCTTTGGGACAATTGTAGCAACGGGTTTCTGAAACATGAATTTAATATAAATGTAACCTTAATGAAACCGCAAATTTATGGAAATTGTTTGAAAGAATAATATCGTCGGGAATAAATCGTTGAACTATGGTAATCAGGTAGTGCAAATCTATTCGTTTTTGATATAAATATCTGGAATCATGGCGTCAATCTTCTTCTTAATCATTTTGCCGCCAAACATAATGTTGTTGTCGAAAATTGTTCCGTCCGATCTAATAGTACAAGTATCACTTGCAAAGCTAATAATGGATTTATTTGTTAAGGCTGAGTAATGTGCCAACCAAAATTCATCCACCGATACATACTTGTATTCTTTTGGTTTACTCATATCAATAGGCTTATTGTCACGAGTGTAAAAGCTGTAAATATAAAATTCTTTTCCTTTAAGTCCAATTATCTGAGCTTCGTTTTCGTTTTTATAAACAATGAAATCGTTTAGATTCGTAAATTGAGATTGTACGCTTGCGTAGTCGTCTTCAATGCTACTAATAACCAGATAACCATTCTTTTTTAGCTTATTATGAAATAGCATTCTGCAAAAATGTTTTCTTGAGTCGTAAAATGCTTCCTGCCTGTTTCTCTGATATTTACGCTCGGTTGTTTTGCTTTTAAATTCATAAGGTTGGTAGTAGTAATAAGCCAAGTATTTACAGATAGTATTTATGGGACTTTTGATAAGATAAAAGTTGACTAAATCGATAGATATTTTATAGCCCAAGGCGGGAAAATCAACTACGATAGGAGCTTGTGCTTTAACTGAAAAAATATCGAAAATTTTTGTTTGCAAAACAGTGTTCTCATCCTGAGAAATCTCATTGTTTTCTGATTTCAGGATAACGTAATTTGCAGTATCGGTTTTTTCTATAAAAGTGTCGGAGTAGTTTTTAAACTCAAGTACTTGTTCGTTTTTTAGAAAAGTCTTGTAACTCCATTTGTCACTTCCAAGAAAATAACAACTAAATTTTGCCACATTAGTTGCCCGGGTATTTTTTCCGGTAACTTCAATTTCTGACAACTGAATAGTTTTTTGCTTCAGAAGTATGATTAGTTTGTCGGAGCTATAATCAGTCAGTAAGAGTGTTTTAAGGTTATAACCAATCTGGCTGACAACTACTTTGCAAGGAAGAATTACACCAGTAAGCGTAAATAATCCATTTACATCGGTAGATGAACCAATGGTGGTACCGTTTATATAAACAGTGGCATCGGTTATAGGATTTTTGCTATCGTCATCCTGTACAACACCGGATAAAGTCAGTTGCCCCGAAACGGAAGGATTAATACAAATTAGAAAAAAAACGAGAATTTTTAGCGTGTTTATTATCCGTTTTTTCATGACTTTTCTTATTTGATTAGATTTGATTTATGGTCACAGTAGTAATTTTCATGTTCGTTGCTACAGTTTCTGTATGTAGTTGCTTTCTGAAAAATAGTTTAATTAAGAAAAATTTAATACAAAACTAACAATTATTTTTACAATATCGATAAATTGATTTGAGTTGTTATTTTTTTGTTGATATTTGAAGTTCCTGATTTTTAATTTTAATCTACCTACAAAACTATTAGAGCATACTGTTGTTAGAATACTATTCATTAAAATAATATGTTTAGCAATATGTACACTATATTACTTTCAATCCATTCCATTGTTCGCTGGTTTATTCTTGTTGCATTTGTGTGTGCTCTTATTCGTGCATTCTACGGTTGGAGTCTCAAGAAAAAGTTCGGAAAAGCCGACGAAAAGTTACTGCTTGTTACAACAGTTCTGGCTCATTTGCAACTATTAGTAGGGGTTTGGCTCTACTTTGTAAGCCCTATCGTCCAGTTTTTTATACACAATTTTCATGTGGCTGTTAAGCAAAAAGAGTTTCGCTTTTTTGGTATGGAGCATAGTCTTACCATGCTTTTGGCTATTGTGCTTATTAGCATTGGTGCCACCATTGCTCGTCGAAAACAAGCTGATACTAACAAGTTTAAAACTATAGCCATATGGTACAGCATAGCACTGATTCTTATACTATCGGCTATTCCACGGTAATTCTTTATCGATTTGAAATTGGTTTTCTGGTTGTTCGACCCAAAAAAATGTAAGGCGTTTTGAATGAGCATTCAAAACGCCTTACGTTGTGTATCTAATTATTGGGGGGCTTAAGCTTTTTCCTTCCTAAATTGTTGAAACACAATAATGTTTTCGAATCCGTCAACAGATTTTATCCAATTTTTCAGAACTCCGTTTACTTCGTATCCTTCTTTTTCGAACATTCCTCGGCTGGCAGTATTTGTTTCCGAAATGTGGCAATAGAGTTGATTTATTTTCAAAAAGTCGAAAACGTACTCTTCAACCAGTTGCAGTGCAGCTTTTGCATAGCCTTTGCCTTGCCATGCTGTGTCAACAAAAAGCCCTAGCGCAATACGACTGTGGTGAATGTCAAAATCGAATAAATCAACCGTACCTACCGTTTCGCCGCTTGCCACACTCACCATCATTAGTCGGAGTTGATGTGTTTGATAAATGTCGTTGTGCGACTCGAGAATGTATTGTTTGAGCAAAAAGCGAGAGTAGGGGTGACGCGTGTTTCCTACTGCCCACAGTTGCGGATTGTTTTCCCAGCTATACAATAGCTCAAGATCTTCTGGTTCAATTGCACGAAGTCGTATATGTTCGTTTTGTAATAACACGTTCTGATTTTTAGTTTAAAGTCTGTAGAACGTTATTTGCCAAAAATGGAGGCAAAGAAACCTCTTTTTGGCAATTTGTATTCCGGTTCTATATCAAACGAAATAGGTTCGTGTGCTTTACCATTAATAATCATGCGGTAGATAATTCCCCAATCTGGTAAGCCACCTAAGTTTCTGTCGTCAATAAAAAGGTCTGCTTTTGGTTTTCGAGGCTCCGGTTGATCAGACGATTCTTCGGGGTAGTTCTTATTCACGGCATAGAACTCCAATCCCTTGATGCGACAATACTCCACGGCTTCTTCCAGCTCTTTACCTTCACGTACGGTCCAGAGAATGAGCAAGTAGTCGGGATGTTCTTGTAGTTTTTTGAGTGTTTCAATGGCAAATGGAATTTCTTTACCAATTTTTGGATATTCGTGGGTAACAATTGTCCCATCGAAATCTACAGCAATAACCATCATGAGTTAAATGTTTGTGTTTTTAATTATTTTGTTAACGTGTTTTGTTTTTACCTGTTCAGAAATCGCAAAATTTCGTTATTCCTCATCGTCAATTTCTATTTGCAGCTCGTTGGCAACTTTGTTTACCGATGGTTTGCAAAAAAACAAAGCTATAGCGGCTATAAGTGCGCAAAATATCATCGACATGTTTGTTGTGTTCGCATATAAAATAAAGTGGCTGATAACGCTTACTATTAGGCCTGTGCCAACTACAAATAAACGTACTTGAGCTCCGTAAATATACTTTTTTGTTTTTGCAAACTCGTCTTCAATAGTACGCCATTGTTTTAAGTTCTTGTGAAAAAGTGCCAGCGCTGCAGGAATAGAAACCAGTATGTACATGATAACGATTGACGACAGGGTTATGTTGAAATTATTTTTGGAATCAATACTGCCTTGTTTATTCATGGTCAGGTAATAGCCAATAATAGTTGATAAAATAGTGCCTGTATAAACCAAATAATACGCCTGATTAATTTGTCTTACTATTCTGTTAATGTTTTTCATCGTGAATTTATTGTTTGTAATAAGTGAATGTTGTATGTTTATTTAAATGAATTTGTAAACTCGACTCTGTTTAGAATAGAACGTCCCAACGTAACCTCGTCGGCATACTCAAGTTCGTCGCCAATAGCAATACCACGCGCAATGGTGGTTATTTTTATGTTCAATGGAGCCAACTTTCGGAAAATGTAGAAGTTGGTGGTGTCGCCCTCCATGGTGGTACTTAACGCCATAATTACCTCTTTCACCCGCTCGTCTTTCACCCGCTGAACTAAACTCTCAATCTCTAAATCGCTTGGGCCAATACCGTCCATAGGCGATATAATGCCTCCCAATACATGGTACAATCCCCTAAACTGCTGCGTGTTTTCAATGGACATTACATCTTTGATATTTTCAACCACACAAACCGTTTCTTTATCGCGCGAAGGATGGCTGCATATATGGCAAATTTCTGTATCCGAGATGTTGTGACAGACTTTGCAATATTGAATCTCTTTTCGTAGTTGAATAAATGCATTTCCAAAAACATCCACCTCGTGTTCCGATTGTTTGAGCAAATGCAAAACCAGTCGGAG
>Ga0302213_1000178_pt1 | contig 40301 bp, 28 predicted proteins | sample II_Fen_N1_2_FD_194583 | JGI IMG/M metagenome (GOLD analysis project Ga0302213, IMG submission 194583) | Peat permafrost microbial communities from Stordalen Mire near Abisko, Sweden - II_Fen_N1_1 | ecosystem: Environmental > Terrestrial > Soil > Wetlands > Permafrost | place: Sweden: Abisko...
CATCCATTGTAATAGGATAACTTGTAGCCATTGCCTCGAGTGATGGATCCTGAAAAATAACGAATGGAGGAACTTCTAATCTTTTGGAAAGTTTCTTCCGTAAATCTTTCAGAATAGAGAATAATACATCATCAGCAGCACAGGTGCCACCGCTTGATTTCCCACCAACAGTTGCTTCTTCTTCATCATCTTCAAACTCATTGTCCTTGACAATCGGGAATGGCTGTGGTTTTTTAAGGTATGCTTTACCCTCATGAGTGAGTTTTAGTAAACCGTAGTTTTCAATGTCTTTCGAAAGAAATCCGGCAATCATTGCCTGACGGATAACCGCATGTATCAATTTCTCATCTTCATCAGATGCTGAACCAAAATTTTCGAGTTCATCGTGTTGATACGATTTTACATCAGATGATTCTGTCCCTTTCAGAATGTCTACGATGTGTTCCGCTTTAAACTTTTCTTTTACAATTAAAATGGTTTCCAATACCAATGACAATAATTCTTGTCCTTCTATAAATTTCCGTGGTTTCATACAGTTATCGCAGCAGCCGCAGTTATCTTCCATGTACTCTTCTCCAAAATAATGGAGTAATAGTTTGCGTCGGCACACAGATGATTCAGCGTAAGCTTGAGTTTCCAATAATAGTTGATTGCCAATTTCCTGCTCGGCAACTGGTTTGCCTTGCATAAATTTGCGTAGTTTGTCTAAATCTTTATAAGTGTAGAATGCGATACATTGGCCTTCGCCTCCATCGCGTCCTCCACGCCCAGTTTCTTGATAATATCCTTCCAGACTTTTAGGCATGTCGTAATGCAGTACATAACGAACATCTGGCTTGTCAATGCCCATTCCAAAGGCAATTGTTGCTACAATAACCTCAACCTTTTCCATGAGAAATTTGTCTTGATTCTCACTTCGCAGAGCCGAATCCATTCCGGCATGGTAAGGTAAGGCTGCTATACCGTTCATGATAAGAGTTTCGGATAATTCCTCTACTTTCTTTCTACTCAAACAGTAAATTATACCAGATTTACCTGCTTGTGAACGTATGTATTTAATAATGTCTTTATCAACATTAATTGTTTTAGGACGAACTTCGTAATATAAATTTGCACGGTTGAACGACGATTTGTAAACCGTGGCATTCAACATACCCAAATTTTTCTGAATATCATGTTGTACTTTTGGAGTTGCTGTTGCTGTTAAAGCAATAAGCGGCGCAGCTCCAATTTCATTTATTATTGGTCGAATCCGTCTATATTCCGGACGAAAATCGTGTCCCCATTCCGAAATACAATGCGCTTCATCAACTGCATAAAATGAAATTTTTAGCTGTTTTAGAAACTCAATATTTTCTTCTTTCGTCAACGATTCAGGCGCAACATACAATAATTTTGTTTTACCTGAAAGAATATCAGTTTTCACCTGATCAATTGCTTGCCTTGTAAGCGATGAGTTGATGAAATGGGCTATCCCGTCTTCCTCACTAAAATTACGCATAGCGTCCACCTGATTTTTCATCAAGGCAATAAGCGGAGAAATTACGATAGCAGTACCTTCCATAATCAATGAAGGGAGCTGATAGCACAAAGACTTTCCTCCACCTGTTGGCATTAACACGAAAGTGTCGTTGCCATCAAGCACATTTTGAATAATCGCTTCCTGGTTTCCTTTAAAATTATCGAACCCGAAGTTTTTTTTCAACTGCGTTGTTAAAGCAGATTGTTTGGCCATATTTGTGACTTAAGTAAAAAATGAATGCGAAAGTAGTATTTATTGTCGAATTAAATGCACGCTAAAAAATGTTTTTTTACTGTTTATTGCAAATAAAACCTAATTTGTCTCGTCAACAGCATTTCTTTTATGTAACAAAAATATAAACAGATTTTAAATATACAACATGTTTTGAAAAAAAAATCAGGATATTAACTATTTTGATTAGTTGATATCCCGATTTGTTTGGTTAATTGTCAGTGAATGAGGTGTGTTACATTAAATTGCATTATGCAATTTTTAACCGATTTATATTTGCCTTTTCAATTTTGCTTTGAGCGTACGGAAGTTCAATTACCAATACTTTTTCATCTTTAGATGGCATTTCAAACATTTCGTCCATCATGATAGTTTCAGTTATTGAACGTAACCCTCGCGCACCTAGTTTAAACTCAATAGCTTTGTCAACAATATATTCAAGAACTTCTTCCTTGAAAATCAATTCAATACCATCCATATTGAATAATTTCGAATATTGCTTGATAATTGAGTTTTTAGGCTCAGTTAAAATGCGTCTCAAAGCGCTTCTATCAAGCGGCTCTAAATAAGTTAGAATAGGTAAACGACCAATAATTTCAGGGATTAAACCAAATGATTTCAAATCCTGAGGTGCAATGTATTGAAGTAAATTATGTTTGTCTACTTGTTCATTCTCTTTGGCTGCGTTATATCCTACCACACGGGTATTCAGACGAGAAGCTATTTTTTTTTCAATACCATCAAATGCACCACCACAAACAAACAGGATGTTTTGTGTGTTTACGGCTATCATTTTCTGATCTGGGTGCTTGCGCCCGCCTTGTGGTGGAACATTCACCACCGCGCCCTCAAGAAGCTTGAGTAAGCCTTGTTGGACGCCTTCGCCGCTAACATCTCTGGTAATGCTTGGATTGTCACCTTTTCGGGCTATTTTATCAATCTCGTCGATAAAAACAATGCCACGCTCAGCTGCTTTTACATCGTAATCGGCCACTTGTAATAGTCGTGTAAGAATGCTTTCAATATCTTCGCCCACATAGCCGGCTTCTGTAAGTACAGTTGCATCTACAATGGTAAATGGCACATGTAGTTTACGTGCAATGGTTTTGGCTAACAGAGTTTTGCCGGTTCCGGTATAACCAACCATGATAATATTGGATTTTTCAATCTCAACATCGTCATTCAAGTTTTCTTGCATTAAGCGTTTGTAGTGGTTGTACACTGCTACGGAAAGGAATTTCTTAGCTTCGTTTTGCCCGATAACGTATTCATCCAGATACTGCTTTATTTCAATAGGTTTAGGAACTTGCTCTTTCTTTAAACCCGGCAGATTTGTTTTTTTTGTGGAATTTTCTTTTACAATTTCCGCTGCTTGTACGGCACAATCATTGCAAATGTGTGCGCCATCTTGGCCCATAATGAAAAAGTCCACCTGAGATTCAGGGCGTCCGCAAAAACTGCAGTGTTTATTGTTGTTTTTTGCCATGTTTATAAGTCTATAGTCAAAAGTCTATAGTCAAAAGTTGTTGTTGAGTTTGTTAAGCTGCTGTCGCAAATAAGTCGAAAGTTGCTATAATATAGAGTATTTTAATAACTCGTATTTCAGCTCCTGCCTGCTATTTGCTAGCAACGCTTGTTATTTCTTTTTTTCGTTGAATAATATTTTGTCAATCATTCCATATTCCAAAGCTTCGCCGGAAGTCATCCAATAGTCGCGGTCTGAGTCTTTTTCTATACGTTCAAATGGATTATTTGAGTGATCAGCTATAATTGTGTACAATTCTTTTTTGAGTTTTTGAATCTCACGAGCAGTGATTTCGATATCTGAAGCTTGTCCTTGTGCTCCGCCCATTGGTTGGTGAATCATCACACGTGAATGTTTTAATGCAGAACGCTTACCATTAGCACCTGCAACTAGCAATACTGCACCCATAGATGCTGCCATACCGGTACAAATTGTTGCTACGTCGGAGCTGATAAACTGCATAGTGTCATAAATTCCCAAACCTGCATATACTGATCCGCCCGGAGTATTCAGGTAGATTGAGATGTCTTTGCCAGGATCGGAAGAATCAAGGTAAAGTAGTTGTGCCTGAATAACATTGGCAGTGTAGTCATCTACCTGAGTGCCCAGAAAAATAATACGATCCATCATAAGGCGTGAAAAAACGTCCATTTGAGTTACATTCAATTGACGCTCCTCGAGAATTGACGGAGAAATATAATTACTTGTAATGTCGGCATATTTGTCTAATGACAATCCGTTCATACCCAGATGTTTGGTTGCATAGTTGCGAAAATCGTTATTGTTCATAATTTTTATGAATTTAGTCTCCAAAACACTCTAATTGAGTGTTCGTGGGGATGAGTTTGTGTTGATTTATTTGCCAGTCGGATGATAATTTGTTCCTGTCGACTGTAATAAGGTTTACAGAAAAAAGGCTTTTAACCTATTGTAAAAAAGAAAACAAAGATATAACTATTTTGTTTGATTTTTTACCAGTTAAAAGCCTTTTTCCGAAAAATCGAAATTTTATTCAACAAAAAGAATGAAAATAGTTGTTTTTACAATTATTTTGTCTCAAATAATTTGTTGAAATCTTCGATTGATATTTCTTTATTCTCAAGTTTTACAGCTTCTTTAATTGTTGCAAATACTTTTTCTTCAGCTACTTTGTCAATCATACTTTTCAAAGTGTCTTCTTTTTTCATCATATCCTTAGCATAGTTGGCAATAATCTCATCGTCCATGCCAATCATTCCGTACTGAGCAAATTGAGCTTTAGCTACTTTTTTAGCGTATTCTTCTACATCAGCAGCTTCAACTTTTACATCGTTTGCTTTAGCTAATTTGTCCTTGATTAAATGCCATTTTAAATCGGCAATCATTTTAGAATAATCTTCTTCCAATGTTTCTGCAGTCAAATTTTGATTGCTTGAAAGTACCCAGCGTTTCAAAAATACATCAGGGAAAGTAAGGCCGTCGAATTTAGCAACCAACATTTCCTGTGCATCAACTCCAAATTTATATTCGCTATCAGAAACTAAGTTTTCTTGAATGTTTTCTTTGATTTTAGCACGGAACTCTTCCTCTGAACTTACCACGCCTTCGCCATAAACTTTATCGAACAATTCTTGATCAATTGCAGATTCGTGGTAGCGGGTAATGCTTTCAATTTTTAATTGGAAGTCGCTAGTGATATTTTTAGCTTCATCTTTCGAAATTTTCAGCATAGAGCTGATTTCAGTTTCGTTTTCGTAAGCTTTTGTTGGGTTAAAGGTAACTAGATCACCTTTTTTAGCTCCAATGAAAAGAGCTTTTTGTGCATCGTCCTTAATATATGAAGCTGTAAGAGTTGCGTCTTTTACTTTAAGACCCGATTCGTTTACTTTACCGTTTTCCAGTTCAAGTAATTCGCCTTTTAGCATGTCTTTTTCTTCAGCTACTTCTTCTTGGATGTATTTTCCATAACGTCCGGTATACGACTTAACTTGATTTTCAATCATTTCGTCGCTAACGCCAATGGTGTAGAACTTTACTTTGTCTTTTTTTGTCAATTCTACTTCAAACTCAGGAGCAAGACCTAAATCAAAAATAAATTCGAAATCTTCCTGATTGTCGAAATCAATCGCTTTTTGTTCAGTTTCGTTTGGAAGTGGCTCGCCAAGAATGTTCAAGTTGTTATCACGAATATAGTTGTATAAGTTGTCAGAAACCAATTTGTTGATTTCTTCAGCCAATACGGCTTTACCATACATCTTTTTTACTAAGCCTGCAGGTACCATGCCTGGACGGAATCCCGGAATGTTAGCTTTTTTGCGATAGTCACGCAAGGTTTTGTCCACTTTCTCGGTATAATCCGCTTTTTCAATGCGTAACGTTACAATTGCATTGTTCTGATCGAGGTCTTTTTTGACAATATTCATACGAAAATAGTTTGTTTTTTAAGTTGTCGCATGGAACTTAGCCCGATTAACAGGCCTGTTTCACAATATAATAATAGTTTAATTTTCTGATGTTTATCTTGCGATGTAATGGGGCGCAAAGGTACAAAAAAAAGAGATACAATATTCTTTTTATTTCAAAAAAATATATTTGAAGTTTTATTTTGGGAGTTGAATCCGACAATTCATCTCTCATATTTGTCATTTGTATACAAAGAAAAAGAGAGATAGTCCAATTTATGGACTATTTCTCTTTTTTATAAATTAGCAAGACATTATAAGCAAAGTTCTATTTGCGTGACATGCGTTTGCGTTCATTTTCATCCAAATAGATTTTACGAAGACGAATACATGTTGGAGTTAGTTCAACATATTCATCTTCTTTGATATATTCCAACGCTTCTTCCAAACTGAAAACAACAGGTGGAATCAATTTTGCTTTATCATCTGCACCAGAGGCACGCATATTTGTTAGCTTCTTAGGTTTGGTTACATTTACCACCATATCACCTTCTTTTGAACTTTCACCCACTACCTGACCAGCATAAATTTCGTCTTGTGGAAAAACAAAAAATCTACCACGATCTTGTAATTTATCTAATGAATAAGCAAATGCAGTACCGCCTTCCATGGCAATAATTGAACCGTTGGTACGTTTTTCGATATGTCCTTTGTAAGGTTGATATTCAGAGAAACGGTGCGACATAATTGCTTCACCAGCCGATGCTGTTAAAACGCTGTTACGTAGGCCGATAATTCCACGTGAAGGAATCATAAATTCCAATTGAATGCGATCGTTCATTACTTCCATGCTTAGCATCTCACCCTTACGGATGGCTACCATTTCAATAATTTTACCAGAGCATTCTTCCGGAAGATTGATTGTTAATTGTTCGACCGGTTCGCAACGTACTCCGTCTATTTCTTTGAAAATAACCTGAGGTTGACCTACTTGTAACTCATAACCTTCGCGGCGCATAGTTTCAATTAAAACCGACAAGTGAAGTACTCCACGTCCAAAGACATTCCAAACATCAGAATCAGGATTTTTCTCAACACGTAATGCTAAGTTTTTATCCAATTCTTTCATTAGGCGGTCATGAATATGACGTGAAGTTACAAATTTACCTTCTTTTCCAAAAAATGGAGAAGTATTAATGGTAAATACCATGCTCATGGTAGGTTCGTCAATAGCAATTGGAACTAATGGTTCAGGATTTAGTAAATCGCAAACTGAATCACCAATTTCGAAACCTTCGATACCAACCAACGCACAAATATCACCCGACTTTACTTCAGTTGCACGTGTGCGACCAAGACCGGTGAATGTGTGTAGTTCTTTAATGCGACATTTAATAGCTTTGCCATCACGTTTTACCAGATTTACATCCATGCCTTCGCGCAAGGTGCCACGATGAACGCGACCTACTGCAATACGACCAACATATGATGAATAATCTAACGATGTGATGAGCATTTGTGGGGTTCCGTCAAGGAATTCAGGTGCGGGAATGTGTTCGATAATGGCGTCGAGCAACGGCACGATGCTGTCGGTTTCATTTTTCCAGTCTTCTGACATCCAGTTATTTTTGGCCGAACCGTAAATAGTGTGGAAATCTAGTTGCTCTTCAGTGGCATCTAAATTAAACATTAAATCGAATACCATTTCGTGTACTTCATCCGGACGACAGTTTGGTTTGTCAACTTTGTTGATAACAACAATTGGTTTCAGTCCGAGTTGAAGAGCTTTTTGCAACACAAAACGAGTTTGAGGCATTGGACCTTCAAAGGCATCTACCAATAGCAATACGCCATCGGCCATGTTTAGTACACGTTCTACCTCACCACCAAAGTCAGAGTGACCCGGAGTGTCAATAATATTGATTTTGCATCCAAGATAATCAATGGATACGTTTTTAGCTAATATGGTAATACCCCTTTCGCGTTCGAGGTCATTATTGTCCATGATTAACTCGCCGGTTGTTTCGTTATCACGGAACAAATGTCCGGCTAATAACATCTTGTCAACCAGTGTTGTTTTTCCGTGGTCAACGTGGGCAATAATAGCAATGTTTCTAATTTTTTGCATGTAACACAATCTTTTTTTTTGAGGGTGCAAAGTTAGTCAAAATTATTCAATATCAATTTTTTTTTGCCAAAACATCTGAATAAGAGCACGTAAAGTAGTGTAATTTAAGATTTCAATGTTACTTTAGTGTGAAAACAGTTGTGAAAAGAATAGTAATCTTTTGTATAATAAAAAAAAAACAGTACTTTTGCAGTCCAAATTTTAGCGTAATCTCTGACAGAATAAATGAGGTCTGTGAATATTGCGCATATTATTAATTTAAACAAAGAGCAATAATGGACTTAATTAAAATTGCTGAACAAGCATTCCTTGTTGAGAAAACACATCCTGAATTTAAAGCCGGTGATACTGTAACTGTAGCATACCGTATTATTGAAGGTAGTAAGGAGCGTATTCAGGAGTATCGTGGTGACGTTATTAAAATCGTTGGTCACGAAAACAAAAAACGTTTTACAGTTCGCAAAATTTCAAGCAACGTAGGTGTTGAACGTATTTTCCCATTGGATTCACCATTTATCGAAAGCATTACCGTAAACAAACGTGGTAAAGTTCGTCGCGCTAAATTGTATTATTTACGTGCACTTACCGGTAAAAAAGCCCGTATCAAAGAACGTCGCGTGTAATCGCAACTTTCAGAAAAGAAATAAAAAAGAGAAATCCGATTGTCGGGTTTCTCTTTTTTTTAGGTGGCCGAGCATGGCGAGTATATTTGACGGTTTAAGTCCGTTATGGGGGCTATCTACGAAACCACTAAGATGAATTGCTACAATCAATAATCAGGGCAAATACCAATCTAACCCAGTTAGACGAGTAGAAATCCCCAAAGACGGAGGGAAGCAACGACAGTTCGGGATTCCTACTGTTGTGGATAGAATTATCCAGCAAGCAATTGCGCAAATACTATCTCCCCTTTATGAACCACTTTTCTCAAATAACTGCTAAGGATTTCCTCCTAAACGGAGTGCACACGATGCTTTGAAACAATGTCAGGATTACATAACAGCGGGATATAAATACACTGTTGATATGGATTTGGAGAAATACTTTGATACAATAAACCACAGCAAGCTGATAGAAGTATTATCAAGGACAATCAAGGATGGCGTATAATTTCGTTGATTCATAGATATATGAATGCTGGAGTGCTGGAGAATGGAAAGTTTGCAGAAACAAAGATCGGTGTACCACAAGGCGGTAATCTAAGTCCACTTTTGAGCAATATCATGCTCAATGAATTGGACAAAGAATTAGAGAGTCGTGGACATAAATTTGTGAGATATGCCGATGATTGTATGATTCTATGCAAGAGTAAACGTGCAGCCCAACGAACGCTTGCCCATATTATTCCATTCATTGAAGATAAACTTTATAGGTATTATCGGTTAGACCGCCCAACTATTTCTTTGTATTTAAACGCTTTGTTTCATATCTAACCAACCTTTTTATTAGGGTGTCAAAGATAGTGTTCATATTATTTCGTATATTGTACCTGAAATGATATTCTTCAAGGTAACCTTGCAACCTATCTTTGCTACAATGATGATGTATTTACATTTCTTACAAGTATATCCTTGTTCCCATTTTATGTCCGGAAGGTATTTATAACATGCTTCATCTTGGTGAAACCTAAGCGTGAATTTTATTGAGTTCAAACCTTCAAATCTATCTCTTGTCTCAATCTGACAAAGGTAGATCTATTCTTAGAAATCCTGCGATCTAACCGCTTATACCGATAAATTAAAATTGTAAATTTTAAACAGTCAACTATTTTTTCTATTTTTGTCAGGTTGTAATACCTAGAACCTTATGCAAATGAATGATAAGGTTTTTGTTTGTCTTGAATGGTTTCCGCAATAATTGTCATTACATAAAAATCTCAATTAGAATAATTATGTCCATCTTGCGTCGTATTTTGTTTTGTTGTTATATTACTTGTTGTGTTACATCTCAGGCACAGCAGCACCTTGTGTTTACACCTATCGATAGTAAAAACGGGCTGTCGGAAAATCGCGTTCGCAATATCGAGCAACTCAATGATGGTCGAATGGTGATTACTACCGAAGGTGTGACCAATATTTATGATGGGGCTTCATTTAAACATTTGCATTTAAAGGAAACGAACATCTGTCCGCTGACCGGTTATCGGGGATTTCTCCATGCGTATGTGGATAAGGATTATATGTGGATAAAGAATGGAGGACGGCTAATGCTTATTGATATTCATCATGAATGTTTTGTGCCAAAGCCCGATAGCATACTGGTTTCGATGGATATTTGTGAGTCGGTATCCGATTTTTTTATGGATGCCGGTAAAAATTATTGGGTAATCACCTCTTCTGATAAACTTCTGTACCGCAATGCACAAAAAGGCAAGACTTCTGTTTTTCTTCAGCACGTATCTGTTCCAATTGGCAAAAAAGATGAGCTACAAGATGTGGCTGTAGTTCAAGGTCAGCTTTTTCTGTTCTACCAATCCAGCTTGATGGTTTGTTATGATTTGAATACAACCAAAGAGTTGTATCACACCTATTATTTTTCCAAAGAGGAGCAAGCGTTATATAATAGCCAAACACTAATGGTTGTTCAGTCGAAAAACTCGCTCTATCTTTTACGTAACGGGTCGGCAGGAATTATGTTGGGGTATAATATTCAAAAAAGGGAATGGACAAAAGTACTCAAAACAGACTATGGGCTCAATACCGTTTCTATTGATAATGAGGATAATTTATGGGTGAGTTGCAGAGCAGGATTATGGTATGTTGATAAAACTCTGCAAAAGAAACAATTGACAACATCATTTGTTCTTGTGGATGGCGTTGAGATAAACACCGAAGTTAGCACGCTTTACAACGATTCGCAAGGCGGATTGTGGATTGGTACTTTTAATAGAGGATTGCTTTATTATCATGCCGACCGATTTAAGTTTAAGAATGTGGGAAAAGCTTTTTTCGGTAGTCAGTTGAAAGATATTGACGTGACTTGTTTTACTGAAAACGCCCAAGGTGCTATCTTAGTTGGCACATCAAAAGGATTATACAGCTATACACCCGAAACTACCAAACTTTCGCTTTGGCAAGGACTACCAGCCGATATTGCCTGTATTTCGCTGACAAAAGATTCGAAAAACCGGATTTGGTTATGTAGTTCGAACACTGGATTATATTGCATTGAAAATATGAAGGTTCGAAAATACGATTTGTCGGGTGTGAATATTCTGCAAATACATGAGACATCGGATGGACAACTTTTTATGGCAACAAACTTGAATGGAATTGGTACTTTTAATCCTGAAACCGGGCAGTATCAACGTATCTCATTGACCCCAAAAGATAATCAGTTAAATACAATATCCCAGTTGATTCATTTTGGCTCACAAACCTTGTTGGGAAGAGGAAATAGCGGATTATTTATCTACGATTATAAACGGAATAAGCTAATCCAACCTCAAACTGATCCGTTGCGAAATGGAAACCAGCAATTCAATTGTATTTTTCGAGATCGGCGGGGTATTACGTGGATTGGCACACAGGACGGATTAAATGCTTGGCTGCCTGCAAGGCATGAATTTCATACCCTTTACACCGATAATGGTTTGGTAAACAATTCTATAAAGGGCATATTGGAAGACAAACAAGGAATGATTTGGATTACAACATCTGGTGGAGTATCCCGAATCAATGTGCTGGATAATGGAAAAAAGCTTCATTTCTCAATTGCCAATTTCAACCATTTCGATGGCGTGATTGGCAATGAATTTATCGAGAATGCAACTTTCGCCACTAGCCGTGGATTGTTGCTGATGGGCGGCATAAACGGTTTTAATGTAATTGATTTGGATAAACCATGGGTTTTTAAACGGTTGCAAAAGCCCTTGTTTACCAACTTTATGCTTGCCGGCACAAGTGTAAAACCGGGCGAAACGTACAGCGGCAACCCAATTTTGAAGCAGTCGATAACCACAACTAAGCAAGTTGAACTCAATCACAATCAAAATTTCATCGGTATCGAATTTTCGGCACTTAATTATGTTAATCCAACGCAAACTTATTACCGTTATCGGCTGCAAGGAGTTGACGACGACTGGCGTGAGATTGTTGCCCCGAACGGCACGGGAAACGCTTCGTACACCAATCTGGCTCCGGGGACTTATGTTTTTGAGGTAAACGCCGCCAATAACAGCAAAGAATGGACTGATGAACATGCCACCATTACTATCGTTGTGAAAGCACCATTTTGGAAAACACCGTTAGCATACTTTGTCTATTTGTCAGTTGCATTGCTGCTGCTTTATCTGTCGTTAACCTATTACAAACGTTTGACACAACAACGATTGGTTAGGAAAAACGAGGAAAAGTTGAACCAAATGAAGTTTAGTTTTTTTACCAACGTGAGCCATGAGTTTCGCACGCCGTTGACATTGATTCTTACACCGCTCGAATCTATTTTGAAAGAAATTAAAGATACAGCACTTGAACCCAGAATTCGACTGATTTATCGACATGCACGTGATTTGCAGAATTTGGTGAATCAATTGCTGGATTTCAGGCGGTTGGAAATCAGCGGCGAAAAGCTGAACCTGACTTTCGGCGATGTGGTGGAGTTTGTGCGGCAGTTCGAAGATTTGTTTGGTAAATTGGCTGAGGATAAAAAGATTGGGTTTTCAATAATTGCCGATGTACCTGAAATTTATATGTATTTCGATAAGGATAAGATTTATAAGATAATCAACAACTTGTTGTCGAATGCATTTAAATTCACGCCACAAAGAGGCTTCATTATGGTGCAACTTTCGCACGTTATTGAGAATCAAAATTCCGGGTTTATTCAACTAAAAGTACAAGATACAGGCTCTGGAATTCCGGAAAATGAGTTGCCGCACGTATTCAATCGTTTCTATCAATCGCCAGGAATACAGGGCGGAAGCGGCATCGGGTTGCATCTGGTAAAAGAGTATGTGAAGCTGCATTCGGGTGAAATTACTGTGGAAAGCGAGAAAAATAGAAGAACCATTTTTACCGTACAAATACCCGACAATCTTACACCTGAGAAAACAGAATCCGAAACGCTAGTCACCACACCTGAAGTGGCACTTGGAGAGAAAGCCGCAACAGATATTTCCGGTAGGCAAAAAATTCTGATAGTGGAAGATAACGATGATCTTCGCAATTTTCTAACGAATGAATTGTCAGCGCAATACGAAATAATTGAAGCTACAGATGGAGAAAGTGGCGAACAAAAAGCAATTTTAAAGCACCCTCATCTGATTATCAGCGACGTGATGATGCCTAAAATGGATGGTTTTGAACTTTGCCGCCGCATAAAATCAAATCTTCAAACTTCTCATATTCCGGTTATTCTACTCACAGCCCATTCTTCCGAAGAGCACAAATTATCCGGATATCAGTCAGGTGCTGACGAATATCTGTCTAAACCGTTTAATCTGGATATTCTGTTACTCAGAATCGAAAAATTGATAGAACAACAAAATCGCCGCAAAGAAGAATTTTCAAAGAAAATTGAGGTGAATCCCAGCGAAATTACCATTTCCTCTATAGATGAACAATTAATACAAAAGGCATTGGGCTGCATCGAGAAGAATATGAATAATCCTGACTATTCCGTTCAGCAGTTTAGTCAGGATATGGGAATGGACCGCACCGTTTTGTATAAGAAGTTGCAATCCATTACCGGACTTGCACCATCAGATTTCATGCGCTCTATCCGATTGAAACGTGCTGCTCAGCTTTTGGCACAAGGACAATATCCAGTTGCCGAAGTTGCCGAAATGGTAGGATTCAATACGCCGAAGTATTTCAGCAAATACTTTAAAGAAGCTTTTAGGGTAACGCCATCGCAATATGGACAGAATGGGGAGGACACCTGAAGAATGATTGATTATTAGAGAATAAAACAACGACACATACCCAATAAAACAACGAACCGTACCCATTGATCTGACTTGATGCCCATATCTTTGCCTTGTAACATTTAGAAATGAAATTTAGGCAAATGAAAAACGTATCAATGAGAAGAAAATCCATGAGTATTGTGCTGTTGGGATTATTCTTTATTTTCTCTTTATCAGCTCAGAATTATCAAAAAACCACTACTGGTGTAAAAACCAAACTCCAATCGATGGACGTGGAAGTCCAGTTCTTTAGCCCTTCTATTGTCAGGGTATTGAAATCTCCCGAAGGAGTTACTTTCAAAAAAGAAAGTCTTTCGGTCATCAAAACTCCCCAACAAACAAAACTCACCGTAACTCAACAAGGTAATGTCGTTTCGATGAAGAGCGACAAGGTGGAAGTAGATCTCAATCTGCTTTCCGGTAAAGTTAGCTATGTGGATTTGAACGGAAACGTCCTGTTTGCCGAAAAAGATTACGGAACACAATTCACCCCCACACTTGATGTAAAAAAAGAGTCGTTTACGGTTCGTCAGGCTTTCTTGCTTGATAAAGACGAAGCCATTTACGGGCTTGGACAGCAGCAAAACGAAAGGTTAAACCAACGTGGACAAAAGGTATTGTTGAAAAACGAAAATACTAAAGTTAGTATTCCTTATTTTCTGTCGATAAAAGGATACGGCATTTTCTGGGATAACTATGCTCCCACCACTTTCACCGATAACGCTCAGGAAACCTCTTTCGAATCGTTGGGCGACAACTCCGATTATTACTTTATGTACGGCGGAAATGCCGATGGTGTAGTTGCACAAATGCGTGACCTTACCGGACAAGCACCCATGATGCCTTTGTGGGCTTATGGCTATTTTCAATCCAAAGAACGCTATAAAAATCAAGACGAAATTGTGGCGGTTGTGGAAAAATACCGCAACTTGAAAGTTCCTCTTGACGGTATCATTCAGGATTGGCAGTATTGGGGAAAAGACAGCATGTGGAATGCAATGAGTTTTGATAAAGCAACTTATCCCGACCCGCAAGGCATGGTGAATAAAATCCACAGCCTGAAAGCCCACCTGATGATCGTGGCTTGGCCCGGATTTGGCCCGCAAACCAAACAATACAAGGAGTTTAAAGAAAAGAAGTTGATGATTGACTTCGATACCTGGCCACCAAATTCAGGAACAAAACCTTACGATCCATACAATCCCGCTGCCCGCGATATTTACTGGGATTACCTGAACAAAGGCGTTTTCTCTTTCAATACTGATGGTTGGTGGTTGGATTCATCCGAGCCGGATCATATCAACGTGAAAGATCAGGATTTTGACCAACCTACATATCTGGGTTCGTATCGTTCGGTGAGCAATGCATTTCCATTGCAACATATCAAAGGTGTTTACGAACACCAGCGTGCCACTACTTCCGATAAACGTGTCAGCATTCTTACACGTTCCGCTTTTGCCGGACAACAACGTTATGGAGCCAATACTTGGTCGGGCGATATTATTTCGAGTTGGAAAACCCTGCAAAAACAAATTCCTGCCGGATTAAATTTCTCAATGACAGGAATTCCTTACTGGAATGCCGATATTGGCGGATTCTTCTTGTGGGAACAAGGCGGGGCTAATGCTTTGCAAGAAAAAACCTATCACGAACTCTACGTCCGCTGGTTGCAATTCGGCACATTTACTCCCATGATGCGCTCGCACGGAACCGATGCACCACGTGAAATTTATCAGTTTGGCAAACGTGGCGATTGGTCGTTCGATGCTATTGAAAAATACATCAACCTGCGTTATCAGTTGTTGCCTTATCTTTACTCAACTGCTTGGAATGTTACTAACCATTCGGGAAGCATTATGCGTGCTTTGGTTATGGATTTTGCTGCTGATAAAAAAACTCGGGACATTAATAATGAGTATTTATATGGTAGTTCCATTTTGGTTGCTCCGGTTACAAACGCTATGTATGTGAGTAAAAAAGAGGGTAAAACTGTCGAAGATTTCAGTACAGTAAAAACTCAGAAAGTGTATTTGCCGAAAGGAACAGAATGGTTTGACTTCTGGACTGGTGAAAAACTGCAAGGTGGTCAGGAAGTTGAAAAAGCTACGCCTATTGATATTATTCCTCTGTATGTAAAAGCTGGGTCTATTCTGCCTTTTGGTCAAAAAGTGCAATATGCCGCTGAGAAAAATTGGGACAAACTGGAAATCCGCATTTACCCCGGAGGAAATGGAGAATTTACGTTGTACGAAGATGAAAACGACAACTACAACTACGAAAAAGGTGCATATTCTACCATCACCATGAAATGGGATGACCAATCGAAAACCTTGACTATTGGCGAACGCAAAGGCAGTTTTAAAGGTATGCTCAAAAGCCGGACATTCAACATTGTGCTTGTCGGTTCACAAAATGGAACTGGAGTAAATCCAGCGGTTAAGTTTACTAGAACCGTACAATACAATGGAAAATTAAAATCTATGAAATTGTAAATTAATCTCTCTCTATACTAATCAATTAAATCACAATCAAATGAAAAAAACAACAACTTTTTTTGCGATTGCATTTGCAATCAGTAGTTTTTTTAGTGCAAAGGCTCAGACAGATGCGACGAGCTTCATTACAAACCCAAGTTTTGAAATGGGCGACCTCACAGGTTGGACTTGGACCGGGACAGACGGTTATGCCTGGTTAGGACCGAATACAGACGGTGACGAAACCAAAGACGGTTCGTATATATGTGGAATCTGGAATGGATCTATTGGTGATACCGAGTGCTCGCAAACAATTACAGGCTTGCCCAATGGCATTTACAGATTGACAGCACTTGCCACAGTAAGCGCCGGTCGATTAACTACCCAACGGTTGTTTGCCACTTCAGGCACAACAACTAAATCTGTGCTTTATGGAGCAAGTGACAATCCTGCTTATTTAGCTGCTAACCTTGCCGTTCTTGGAGCAACCGAGACCTATTCGTTTGGAGGTTATACGGAATCGACTGCCGAAAATGGAGCTTTCAAGAAACTTGCTGTAGTTGCACATGTAACAGATGGAAATCTGACTCTCGGCTTCCGTGTAAATGGCAATGGCAATGGATTGGGATACGATTTTTCGTACACAACTAAGGGAGATGCAGGTTTTTTTAAATTTGATAACTTTACACTAGCCGAAGTATCCACTGTAGCAAGCTTAGATAATATTAAGTTAAGTGTGGGTTCGCTGGATACTGTATTTAGTTCAAAAAAAACAACCTATACTGCAACATTACCAGTTGGAACAACAACTGTGACTCCTGATGCCGTTGTTTCGGTCGATGGTGAAATTGTATCAGGTGCAGGTGAGGTTAATGTTTCAAGCGGAACAGGAAGTTCAACTATTGTTGTAAAAGCCCTTGATGGAACTACTACAAACACATACACAATTAATTACACTGTTTTGACTATGTCGAATGATGCAACGTTATCTGATTTAACATTTAATGAAGGGGTTTTAACTCCGACATTTGATCCGGCAGTAACTACCTACACGCTTTTACTACCCATTGGCACAACTACAGTTACGCCATATGTAGCCGTGAACGACGCAAAATCTTCAGTGTCAGGCGATGAAGATGTAATTCTCGTAAATGGAAAAGGAATTTCGACAATCGTTGTAACTGCCGAAAATAAGAGTACTAAAACCTACACAATCAATTACGAAATAGAATATATAGTAAATCCAAGTTTTGAAACCTTTACTCTTGCCACTGATTATCCCGGATGGACATGGACTGGTAGAACCGGTGGTTGGGTTGATGTCAATACAGACGGTGATGCCACGAAAGATGGAAAATATATCGCCGGATACTGGAATAATAATATTGCAGATGTTGAATGTTCGCAGACTATTACAGGTTTACCTTCGGGTTATTACAAGATAACAGCTCTTGCCACGGTAAGTACAAATCGTACAACTACCCAACGATTGTTTGCCAACACGAAATCAATGCTTTATGGAGCCGCTAGTAATCCTGCATATTCGGAAGCTAACCTTGCTATTCTTGGTGCAACTGAGACCTATTCGTTTGGAGGCTACGAGGAATCAACGGCAGAAAATGGCTCATTTAAAAAACTTTCTGTAGTTACACAGGTACTTGTTGGAAATCTGACACTTGGTTTCCGAGTAAATGGAAAAGGAACTGCTTTAGGATACGATTTTTCGTACTCACCCAAAGATGACGCTGGGTTCTTTAAATTTGATAACTTTACAATAGCAGAAGTGTCAGAACTAGCCACACTAGATAGTATTACATTAAGCGTAGGTGTACTGGACTCAGTATTTAAATCTGATATCATTACCTATACAGCGACTTTGCCTGTAGGCACTACAACAGTTACTCCTACCGTTTTTGTTTCGGCCGAAGGCGAAATCGTTTCAGGTGCAGGTGCAGTTGATGTTTCTAGTGGAACTGGTAGTTCCTCTATTTTGGTAACAGCTCTTGATGGAACTACAACCAAAACATATACAATTAACTACACTGTTGGACCCACAGGTGTAAAATCTATAATTCAAAATAAAGTTTCTTACTCGGTAATTAATGGTAAGCTGATGGTAAAAGGTGCAGAAAGCTTCGTTGTTTACAACTTACAAGGAATGAAAATTGCCGATGTTCGTAAAGATGCATCAAATACAACGGTTAGTTTAAATACAGGTATTTATCTTGTCAAAACAGATAATGGGTCATTCAAGGTATTAGTAAAATAATACTTAAACAGCAGGTAACTGGTTTCTTTTGAAACCGGTTACTTTTTGTTTACAAATAAAGATTATGTTTCAGTAAATTAGGCATTATACAAGTTGTAAGTATCTGATATATTGAATTAAATATTTTAAAACAATGAAATAGAACGCGGATAAACGCGGATTTACACAGATAAAATGGAAATACGGATTGATAAGAGGATTTTATCCCCGTTCCGATAGCTATTGGGATTAGGGACAGATTTCAAATATAGGTCTTTATCATCTCGTCAAAGGCGAGATAAAATCCGTTTTATATCCGCTAAATCAGCGTTTATCCGCGTTCTATTCCTAAAACATGTGAACTTATATAATGTCTATTATAGAAATTAAATCACAATCTAATGAAGAAAAAAACAACTTTCCTTGCAATGTTTCTTGCAATTTGCACTTTATTTAACGTCAAGGCGCAAGCCGACAAAACAAATTTGATCACAAACCCAAGTTTCGAAACCGGCGATCTCACCGGTTGGACATGGACCGGGACAACAGGTTATGCATGGTTAGGCCCAAACACTGACGGTGACGCAACCAAAAACGGTTCGTATATATGTGGAATCTGGAATGGATCCATTGGTGATGCCGAGTGCTCGCAAACAATTACAGGTTTGCCCAACGGTATTTACAGAGTGACAGCACTTGCCACTGTAAGCTCCAATCGATCAACCACCCAACGATTGTTTGCCACTTCAGGAACAACCACCAAATCTACACTTTATGGAGCAAGTAGCAATGCGGCTTATTCGCCCGCTAACCTTGCAATTCTTGGTGCAACTGAGATTTATTCGTTTGGTGGTTACGCGGAGTCAACAGCAGAAAACGGTTCGTTTAAGAGACTTTCTGTTGTTACACAAATAACTGATGGAAGTCTAAAACTTGGATTCCGTGTTAATGGAAAAGGAAGTGCGTTAGGATACGATTTCTCATATTCATCCAGAGGAGATGCAGGTTTTTTTAAATTTGATAACTTTACATTAGCTGAAGTTTCATCTGTTTCCACTTTATTTGATATTACGCTAAGTACCGGAACGTTGGATCAATTTTTTAATCCAGATACCACTACTTATGCTGCGACATTGCCTTATGGAACGAAAACAGTTACACCAACAGCCATAGCATCAGCAGATGGTCAAACTATTACGGGAGCAGTAGCCGTAGATGTTTCAAGCGGCAGTGGAGTTTCTACTATTGTTGTGAAATCAATTGACGGAACTGCCACTAAAACCTACACGGTTAATTATAAAGTTCTCACCTCAGCGGCTTTTGCAGTTGAGTCTTATAAAACAGATTCGGCAGGAGTCAACTTTAAGTTAGGGCAAGGGGCTTTAAGACTTCAGGTTTGTAATGACAAGATCATTCAGGTCAGCTATTCTTTGAATTCTATTTTGCCAAAGAAAGATACCATTATGGTGAATAAAGTTTGGGGAAAATCTGATTTTACAGTTACAGAAGACGTGGATAAGGTTATGATAAGTACGAAAAGCCTTACTGTAAATGTGTCTAAGACCACTGCATTGGTTAGCTTTTTAAACAAAGCGGATGAGCTGATTTTGTCTGAATCACAAAAGTCAGTTACTCCAGCCATAGCATTAACAACCATCACAAATACGTGCACTGCCTTATTTGACTCTCCTATTACAGAAGCCATTTATGGACTGGGGCAACATCAACAAAAAATCATGAACTATAAAGGCAATACTCAATGGTTGGATCAGCAAAATGGCGAAATCGCATTGCCATTTCTGGAATCTTCATTGGGCTACGGGCTTTTGTGGGATAACTATTCATTGACACAGTTTTCAGGAAATCTGTCATCAAACACCAAATACCAGTTCAGTTCCGAGAGTGGCAAAATGGTGGATTACTATTTCATGTACGGACCGGAACTGGATAGTGTGATTTACCAATACCGTACCGCCACAGGCAAGGCACCGTTGTTCCCAAAATGGGCTTATGGGCTATTCCAATCAAAGGATAAATATTCGACTCAAGTAGAAATTCTGACTCTGGCAAATCAATACCGTGCTGCAAAATTACCGCTCGACTGTATTGTGCAGGACTGGGACTACTGGACACCCAATTTATGGGGGTCAAACACGATGGATGCTACTAAATATCCGAATCCCAAAGCAATGGTTGATTCGTTGCATAATATGAATATCCATACGATGATTTCGATTTGGCCTGTATTTAATAGTGGTACAGCCAATTACCAGCAGTATAATGCAATCGGTGCTTTATATCCAAGTGCAGGAGCACACCATTTCTACGACCCACATAACGATGCAGCTAAGAAAATATACTGGAATCAGGTCAACAGCCAATTGTTCAGCAAATATGGCTGGGATGCATGGTGGGCAGATAACGATGAGCCTCAGGGTTATCCGGATGCATTTGACAGAAAAAATTTCATGACTGCCAAAGGTTCGGGTGTTACTTACTACAACACATTCCCTATTCAGCACACTGCCGGTTTCTTCAACGGCTGGAGTGCCGATATACCTAATAAGCGACCCTTTGTTCTGAGTCGTTCGGCTTTCCCCGGACAACAGCGCTATGCAACAGCAGTATGGTCGGGCGATATTTCAAGTACTTGGGCAAAATTCCAAGACCAACTGTCGGGTGGACTCAACTATAGTTTGAGCGGAATGCCTTATTGGACAACTGATATTGGTGGATATTTCTACACCGATTGGTCGACGGTAGCCAACAACGAATTGATGATCCGTTGGTTCCAATACGGAGCATTCTGTCCGATTTTTAGAATACATGGTCAGGGCGAAAAAGCATTGGTTTCCAGTTCTTTTACTCAAAGCACGAAAACCAATTTGGCCGCTACCGATAGATTACGTTATCGCCTGATGCCATATATTTACTCAAATGCATGGAAGGTGACTAACGAGAACTACACCATGATGCGTCACCTAATTATGGATTACCGAACAGATGCAAATGTGAAATCAATTGATAACCAGTTTATGTTCGGGCAGTCAATGTTGATTAATCCGGTTTCCTCAGCTGGAGTAACTAAACGAAGTGTGTATTTACCCGCCGGAAATTGGTACGACTTCTGGACTGGAAAACAATATACCGGCGGTCTAACAATTAATGCTGATGCACCAATTACCAATATTCCTGTCTTTGTAAAGGCCGGATCAATTATTCCAATGGGACCGGATATTATGTATGCCACTCAGTCAATCGATCCTACTGAAATCCGCATTTATAAAGGCGCAAATGGCAGCTTTACATTGTACGAAGACGAAGGTGATACTCACAATTACGAAAAAGGAAGCTATTCCATTATTCCGTTCTCGTACAATGAAGCTTCGAAAGAGCTTACCATTGGTGCAAGAACAGGGAGTTATAAAAATATGCCAGTAAACCGAAATTTCAAAATTGTTTGGGTAGCTGAAAATTATGGAATTGGGGTGAATAGTCCGGTTGTATGTGATACAACGGTTCACTATAAAGGTGATCAGGTTGTAATACCTTATTTGATTTCTGGATTGACGAAAGTAACAGGCAATAATGATAACTTTAAAGTGACAGTAAATAACAATGACAAAACTACGAAGATCAGCTACGTTGCAACTAAAAATGCTAATGCGGAAATCTCTTTCATCGATTTGACTGGTAGATGTCTGATAAACAAGGATGTTAAAGTTGAGTCTGGTGACAACAAGTACATTGTCAATATGGATAAATACGGGATTGCAGCAGGTGTCTACATTGTTTCGCTCAAAAGTGGCAACAAGCTATTTACTTGTAAAATTGCTGTACAATAATTTGTGAACAAAGGGTGAATTTTAACTCTCTTTAAAAATGTAAAACAGGATTCAGGTTTTTGACTTGGATTCTGTTTTTTTTTAGTGCGCCAAGCATGACGAGTATATTTGACGGTTTAAGCCCGTTATGGAGGCTATTCGTTGCCAACCATTAGCTCAAGGCAAGGGTGTTCCGCCAGCTGGCGGATGCAATATGAAGGAAGCCGGCGGTAAATTTCCGGTTGGAGGAATATAAACATTATCAGGCACATACTGTGGATAAGTCTGCTAGACAAGACAAAATTCTATAAACTGAGCGGAAACAGTATGTGTAAATGAAGCCGATATATGGAAAGGAGGTTACTCGTCTTACCTCGGGAGATCTCACGGACGTGTGTATGTGGCAAAAAAAAAGTCAAAAGCAGGGACAACAGTTGTCGCGAGAAGTCAGCAGAAGCCATAGTCCCGAAAAAAAAAGGTAGGGAAGGGCTGAATCTTAATCAAGTGAAAGTAAATGAATGTTACCCAGTGAAAGGTAGAATGCAGAAAATATCTTACGACAATTCACAAGGTAAGGATAGGTCGGAAACCGAAAGCACACTTGGAGTGCAGACTTACATTGGGATAACTGAAAACAACTTCACAACCATTGAACAACCGGATTATGGATTGCTAGAAATGATTCTTTCTCCAACCAATTTGAATAAAGCTTATAAACAAGTAAAGTCGAATAAAGGATGCGGTGGCGTAGATGGATTTGGAGAAATACTTTGATACAATAAACCACAGCAAGCTGATAGAAATATTATCAAGGACAATCAAGGATGGTGTGTAATTTCGTTGATTCATAGATGTATGAATGCTGGAGTGCTAGAGAATGGAAAGTTTGTAGAAACAAAAATCGGTGTACCACAGGGCGGTAATCTAAGTCCACTTTTGAGCAATATCATGCTCAATGAATTGGACAAAGAATTAGAGAGTAGTGGACATAAATTTGTGAAATATGCCGATGATTGTATGATTCTATGCAAGAGTAAACGTGCTGTCCAACGAACCCTTACCCATATTATTCCATTCATTGAAGATAAACTTTATTTGAAAGTGAATAAAGAAAAGACGGTAGTAGCCCATGTCAAAGATGTAAAATTTGGGGGATATGGTTTCTATACCAATAGGGGTAAAGGGCTTCTTCGGGTACATCCCAAAGGCATTACCAAAATGAAAGAGAAGATAAAAGAACTCACTTGTCGAAGTAATGGCTGGGGTAACGAAAGGCGAAAAGAAGTACTTAGACAGTATATCACTGGTTGGGTGAATTACTTCAGATTAGCGAACATGAAAGATTTGCTAATGGTAATTGATAAATGGTATCACAGGCGACTACGCATGCTAATTTGGAAACAATGGAAAAGGATTAAAACTCGTTTTCATAATCTGATGAAGTTAGGAATATCCCAATTTCAAGCGATGATGTTTTCAAATACAAGAAAAGGCTACTGGCACACCGCCAAAAGCCCAATCTTATCAACCTCTATCAGTAACGATTCGCTATAAAAGGCCGGTTACCTATTTTTCTCTATTTATTATCGCTCTGTTCGTGTTTATATTTAGAAACAGCCGTATACCGAACGGTACGTACGGTAGTGTGAGAGGACAGTGAGCGAATTAATCGCTCACTTCCTACTCGATCAAAACCAATTGGATACTGTATTTTAGAATTATTCAAAAAATGAGTATCTTTGCAATTCCCGAGTTAACTCTCGGATTTTGAAGAATAGGTAAATAATCCCCAGTAATTAATTATGAGTTTATTAAGTGATACAGGAAAATATGCCCTGCTAATGAAGCGGGTCTTTACAAAACCCGACCGTTGGAAGATGTTTTTCAGGCAATTTCCCAAAGAATTGGAAAAGCTTGGTCTACAGTCATTGCCAATTGTAGTTATCATATCTGTTTTCATTGGGTTTATTATGACCATGCAAACAAAATTGAACTCATCCAATCCGTTATTGCCAGTATATACAACCGGGCTGGTAACCAGAGACACTTTGTTGCTTGAATTTTCTTCAACTATCTTGTGTCTTATTTTGGCCGGAAAAGTAGGATCAAATATTGCCTCTGAGATTGGTACTATGCGTATTACCGAACAAATTGATGCACTTGAAATTATGGGAGTAAATTCGGCCAACTATTTGATATTGCCCAAAATTGTTGCATTTGTAGTAATGATGCCTTTTCTCGTTATATTTAGTATGGCATTGGGTTTAACCGGTGGTTACTTTGTTGGAATTCTTACAAACATTCTCACTACTGGCGATTATCTTTCAGGGATACGATATGCCTTTGTGCCATATTATGTGTTTTATTCTGTAATTAAGTCCATGTACTTTGCGTTTATAATATCCTCAGTGGCTGCGTATTATGGGTACTACTCCTATGGGGGTGCACTTGATGTGGGTAAATCGAGTACAAACGCAGTTGTGAATGGAAGTGTGTTGATTCTGTTCTTCAATATCCTTATCACTAAATTAATGCTCAATTGATTTGAAGCCAATGATTCAGGTAGATATACTGTCATTGACTACATACTTTTTCACGCTGAACTAAAATGATTGAAGTAAAAAATGTAGATAAATCCTTCGGAAGTAACCACGTACTAAAAAACGTTTCGGCTATTTTTGAGACTGGAAAAACAAATATGATTATCGGTGCTAGTGGTTCCGGTAAAACCGTTTTGATGAAAAGCGTTATTGGCTTGCATCGTATTGATAAAGGCCGAATAGAATACGATGGACGAAATTTGCCAGACATGCGCATGAGCGAGGTTCGTATTTTGCGCCGTGAAGTAGGTATGCTTTTTCAAGGTTCGGCACTTTTTGACTCGAATACAGTGCTTGAAAATGTGATGTATCCGCTCGAAATGTTTGCTTCAACCACTAAGGATGAGATGGTTGATCGTGCTGTTTTTTGTCTGAAACGTGTAAATTTGCCTGAGAAATCATATAAGTTAGCGCCTTCCGAAATTAGTGGCGGTATGCAAAAGCGTGTGGCTATTGCTCGTGCTATTGCTTTGCAACCCACATATTTGTTCTGCGATGAGCCAAATTCAGGTCTCGATCCGAAGACATCGTTGATTATAGATCAGCTGATTCATGAAGTTACTCACGAATTCGGTATAACCACGGTGATTAACTCGCACGATATGAACTCGGTAATGGAAATTGGGGAGAATATCATTTTTATTGATAAAGGTGTAAAAGCTTGGCAAGGGAACAATAAGGATATTTTTCACGTTGATAATGAGGCGCTGAATGATTTTGTTTTTGCGTCGGAGTTATTCAAAAAAGTGAAAAATGCAAATCAATGAAACTAGCATTTTGTCACTCAGGACTAGTTGAGGGCTGTTGTCATGCAAGTTTCATTCGACTTTAAATTAAAATTATTACCGGATGAAAATAATTTCATACAATGTAAATGGCATTCGCGCTGCATTAAGTAAGAATTTTACTGAATGGCTACAGGCTGAAAATCCTGATGTGATTTGTTTTCAGGAAACAAAAGCACAACCTGATCAGATAGATACTATGCTTTTTGCAGAAATGGGCTATACCTCTTATTTGCATTCTGCCGAAAAAAAAGGATACAGTGGTGTAGCTATTCTTAGCAAACAAGCTCCTGATAAAGTGGTGATTGGTATGAATAATCCTCGTTACGATTCAGAAGGCCGGGTTATAAGAGCCGATTTTGGCGATTTGTCAATTATCAGTGTCTATATTCCATCGGGCTCTTCGGGCGAAGAGCGTCAGGCTTTTAAAATGGATTTTTTAGCTGCTTTTGGACCTTTTATAGCTGAAGTTCGGAAAATCAGACCCAATTTAGTCGTCTGTGGCGATTATAATATCTGTCATAAACCAATAGATATTAATCATCCGGAGCGCCAGAACGGAGTTTCAGGATTTTTACCAGAAGAACGTGCCTGGCTCGACGAATTTCAGGCAACGGGTATGGTTGACTCGTTTCGTGAGTTTGACAAAAGTGCCGAAAAATATAGTTGGTGGAGCTATCGGGGCGGTGCCCGTTTTAGAAATGCTGGCTGGCGTATTGATTACCACTGGGTTAGCGAACCACTTCATGCTCGCTTAGTTTCCGCAGCAATTCTTGCTGATGCTGTGCATTCCGATCATTGCCCTGTAGTTGTAGAGCTAAAATAAACATTCTATATCTTGGATTCAAGAAAACTATAATTAAGTTTGGCCTGTGTTTTTACTCAAGGTCTTTTAAATATCTTGTTTTTAATGATAAAAAATGATAAATCTTTGTCGGAGTGGCTCGTATGACCTAAAATGTTTTTAACTTTGCTCGTTCTAAAAAATACTTGTCAATATGAAATTTAATTCTTTCAAGTCTCTTCTTCTTTTTTTGTCTGTTGTTTTACTAAGTTCTTGTTTGAATACTACAGATACTACTGTCGTTTCAACAAATGCTTATTTTACTGGTCTGAAATTTGCTGCCAATGATTCAATTCCTTATTTGAGTACAGCATCTTTCTCGCTGGTTGAAATAAATGCGGCAACCAAAGACTCTATGATTGTAAACGTAGATTCATTACCTTATAAAACGCGTATTGACAGTGTTTATCCTACTTTTAGTTTTAAAACCTCTGCTCTTCAAACTTTGTATTTCAATAATAAAGATACAGTAGAACTGGATGGTACCGATACAATTGATTTTTCAAAAGTAGTTAAGATTAAGAATTACTCAACAGATTTAATTCATTTCAAAGAATACCCGATAACTGTAAATGTTCATAAAGTACAGCCTAAATTATATGTTTGGAATAACATTAGTGCTGATATAGATTCTCACAATGCAACCAGCCAAAAAGCTATCATTGCAGATGATGTTATTTATTATTATCTGAATAATGGTACGGATGTTTATGGTTATAGTTCTACTGATGGAAAATCGTGGAGAGCTTTAACCGTAAGTGGTTTGCCTGTGAAAACGGCACTCAATGATATGCAATTTTTCAATGGTAAATTGTTTGTAACAAAAGATGGAGATAAAATCTATTCGAGCACCGATAAGTTTAATTGGACTGTAAAAACAAATCCTGATTATAATTTCAAGTCATTGCTTTATGTTTTGGATAATAAATTATGGGCAGTAGTTCAGTCCAAGACAGATTCTTTGTTTAGGTTTGCAACTTCAGTAAATGGAGATGATTGGATTATAAGGGGTGAGATTCCCGCTAATTTCCCAGTTACCGATTTTGCGTCACTTTCATTTGCCAGTAAGACAGGGAAACAAAAGGTGATAGTTTTAGGAGGATATTCATCAGTTGACAAAGTTATTAAAAACTCATGGAGTTCCGAAGATGGAGTTTATTGGATTGATTTTAGTGAGCAAAATAAATCTTTAGATACTTTGGCTGTAGGTGCTTCTATTATTACTTACGATAAAAAATTATTTGTTTTTGGACTTAGAACTGACAGAGCTAAAATACATTTCAAGCAATCTATTGACGATGGTTTAAGCTGGAAAATGCCGGATACAACTTATAATCATCTTCCAAAGGACTTTGCCCTACGTACTTACCAATCTGTTGTAGTTCTTAAACCAAGGGCTTATGACAAATATGATTTAAAAGCAACTATTGAGGGATCGAATAGAATTTTCATAATTGGCGGAAAAAAGGCGACAACAAATGAGACTTTGTCTGATGTCTGGACTGGTAAATTAAATAGCAAAAGTTTCTTACTTCAATAGACTGTAGGTCTGATATTTAAAAAGGTGTTTCCGATAATGGAAACACCTTTTTTGCATTATAGGGCAAGCGATCCTAATATTTTACTTACTTTTGCACTTTCAAAATTTATCAACCAAATGAATTCACGCACTCTATATAATGCCAAGTCAATCCGCTTCCGTCGCTGGAGTCGGGCAGGTTATGCTATTTTTAGTAGCTTGGCATGTAGCGTGAGCATTGGGTGTGTTGCTATTTCTATTTCAGACAAATCGTTGCAAAAAGCGATAGGTTTGTCGTCTAATATGCTCTGTTCGGTTTACTCTGATATAGAGTCGGCGGATAACTTAGGCGAAATTTCTGAATTAGATTGGAAATTGCAACAAATTTCAGCAACATTAATAACTCAAATTACATTTGATAGTGCGGCTGCGCGTGCAGACCAAACTTACAGTATTATTTATCATCAAAACGGTTGAAAGGAGTTCGTCTCTTTTCAACCGTTTTTTATTTTATTCATTATGAGAAAAACGTTTATTTATTTCACATTTGCTCTCTTGGTTTCGTTTCAACTATTAAGTGCGCAACAAAAAAAAGATTCAGTATTAGTTAATTTATCAGATGTTGAGGTTAATGCAAACCGGAAAATGCTTTATTCTGAAATGGGTCGGGTACTTACTGTTATTGATAAGGCTGAGATTAGTCGCTCGCCTATTCAAAGTATCGATCAGCTGCTTGATTATGTTGCCGGCATTGATATTCGCCAGCGAGGTACAAATACTACTCAAGCCGATATTTCGGTGCGTGGTGGATCTTTCGATCAGGTACTGGTACTTCTTAATGGTGTAAACATTACAGATCCACAAACCGGACATTTCAACCTGGATATTCCGTTGAACCTTTCAGATGTAAGCAGGGTCGAGATTTTGCAGGGTTCATCGGCGCGCGTGCTTGGATCTAATGCATTTAGCGGAGCTATAAACATTGTGACCGAGAGTAATGAGAAACATTCATTGAATGCAGAACTTACAGGTGGTAGTTTTAATACTTTTGGACAGTCGGTATCCGGAAATTTGAAGACGGGTAAGTTCAATACTTTTGTTTCGGTTTCACATAAAAGTAGTGATGGCTATATTTCTAATACCGATTTTAATTTGAGCAATGCTTTTGTTCAGTCCACGCTGACGACTAAAAATGCTGGAAAATTTAACTTGCAATTGGCTATCCAATTAAAAGATTTTGGGTCTAACAGCTTTTATACATTTACTTACCCAAATCAGTTTGAGAGTTCAAAAACTTTTTTTGCGGCTTTGAATTGGTCATTGACAAAAGGTAATTTGACGTTGAATGCGCAAACATATTGGCGTCGTCATCATGATAGATTCGAACTGTTTCGCGATTTTGTTGGAGCTGCGTCTTGGTATAAGTCGCACAATTATCACTTGACTGACGTGGCTGGCGGAAAAGTTTCTGCTTCATACTTGTCAAAATTAGGCAAAACAACTCTAGGTGTAGATGTGCGTAATGAGCATATTTTTAGCAACGTGTTGGGGGCTGCGATGGATTCAATGCGTGCGCCATTGGAGACAAATGGATATTTTACGAAAAAGACAAATCGACTACTTGAAACAGCTTTTATTGATCACAGTGTGAATCTTAAGAACTGGTATTTGTCGGCGGGTGCAGCTGCAACTAATTCAATTGCGTTTGGCCTTAATGCATATGGAGGGCTAGATATAGCTTATGCTTTTAATGATGCATTCCGTGTTTTTGCAGATGCAAATTCTGCAGTTCGCCTTCCAACTTTTAATGACTTGTACTACAAAAGTACTACTCAATTGGCGAATCCCAACTTACAAGCAGAGAGATCACAAACACTAGAAATTGGAACAAAGATTCAGCAATCAGACTGGAAGTTAGATGCAACAGTTTATTATCGTATGGGACAAAATGTGATTGATTGGGTTAAGTTGCCTTCTGAAACTGTTTGGCAAAGTAAAAACTTGACTAATGTAAATGCATTAGGAACTGACATTTCACTTATTCATTATTTCAGCCAGTCTTTTATTCGGAAAATATCAAGTTCATATTCTTACCTTAAAATGGATAAATCAGCTACTAACTTTGACTCAAAATATGCACTCGATTACTTGAAACATAAGTTTATTGTTTCTGTTGATTATCAGCTTACTAAGTTTTTGTCTGCATCGTGGGTCGGCTCTTATTTGGTGAGATCAGGAACATATTCATTGGCATCAATAACTCAAAACTATCAACCCTATTTTTTACTGGATGGTCGGTTAGTCTGGGCTCAAAAACACTTCGATGTTTTTGCCGATGCGAATAATATTTTCAACACTTCTTATGCCGACTATGGTGGTTTAACTCAACCGGGAGTTAACTTTAATGTTGGATTAAGATTGAAGTTATAACAAAATAAATGCGAGTGTAGGTTTTGACTGCACTCGCATTTATAAAATACATGTTTGAGAATAGCCTATCGCTAGTTTTTCTCAATTTTTATATCGCGTATCATTAGTTGAATAGTTGTATTACCATTGAAGGAATTTTCTTCCAATGTATAGCATATGTCAAGCGGATTGAGTGCTTTCAGATGGTCGTTATATTCATACATTCTGAATGCAATACCATTCATAACATTCTCAGAGCTCGAGTCAACCAGTTCAAGTTTTAGATGCTCTTGTTCTTTACCTACAAGTCTGCTGGTTCCATAATCGAACACTTTCTTTGATACAAAAATAGGCTTCATATTTCCCGGTCCAAATGGTCCAAACTGTTTAAGTACACGGAAAAACTTGGGTGTGATGTCTTTAAACTCAAGAATGGAATCGATATCTATTTGAGGGTATGTTTGCTCTATTAGAATATTGTCGGCAATGTATTGTTCCAATCTATTTGTAAAGGCTTCAATGTTTTCTTCCTTCATCGAAAGTCCGGCTGCAAACATGTGTCCACCAAAATTTTCCAGTAAATCGCGGCACGAATCTATAGCTTTGTAAATGTCAAAACCCGACACCGAACGCGCCGAACCTGATGCCAAACCATTGGATTTGGTAAGTACAATGCTCGGTTTATAGAACTCTTCAGATAGGCGTGAAGCCACGATTCCAATAACTCCTTTGTGCCAATCTGGTTTATAAATAACAATAGATTTCCTGTCGGCATAACGTTTGTCGACGCCAATCATAGCAATGGCTTCGTCGGTAATGAATTTATCTAAATCCTTGCGGTCATTGTTGTATTCGTTTATGGTGTCACTTTTTTCTTTCGAAAAAACAGGATCGCTCGAAACGAGTAGTTCGACGGCTTCCGAGGCCAGTTTCATGCGTCCCGAAGCATTTATGCGTGGTCCAATTTTAAACACAATATCGCTGATGGTAATTTCCTTGTCAGCTAGTCCGCATACATCTAAAATTCCTTTAAGACCAGTGCTTGGATTTGAATTAATCTGTTTCAAACCAAAAAATGCCAGTACTCTATTTTCACCGGTAATAGGCACAATATCAGATGCAATACTCAATGCCAATAAGTCGAGTAGGGGAGTTAGTTGCGAAAAATCGATATTGTTAGTAATGGCAAAAGCCTGCATAAGTTTAAAGCCAACTCCACAACCCGACAAGTGTTTGTAGGGATAAGTGCAATCGTCGCGTTTGGGGTCAAGTACAGCTACAGCAGGAGGTAACACGGCATCGGGTGTATGGTGGTCGCAGATAATAAAATCGACACCTTTCTCGAGCGCATATTTCACTTTGTCAACTGCTTTTATACCGCAGTCGAGAGCAATAATCAGCTTGAAATCATTGGAAGCTGCATAGTCAATTCCTTGTACTGAAATACCATAACCTTCGAGGTATCTGTCTGGAATGTAAAATTCTACATTTGAATAGAATTGTTTTAAGAATTTATAAACCAACGAAACAGAGGTTGTTCCGTCTACGTCATAATCTCCATAAATCATTATTTTCTCATTCCGTTGCATGGCTTTAGTCAATCGTTTGACAGCGTTGTGCATATCGGCCATTAAAAATGGGTCGTGTAAGTCGCCTAAGTCCGGACGGAAAAAACGTCGGGCATCTTCAAAAGTGACAATTTCCCTTTGAACTAACAATTGTGCGAGTACAGGACTTATACTCAATTCTTCTGCTAATTTTTTTTGTATCTCAATTTGTTGCTCTGTAAGGGTTCTGTAAATCCAGGTGTTTATCATTTTATAATATTTTTCTACGCAAGGTGGGGTAAACTCAATTTTCCCCTAAAAAATCAAAGATGTTATTTTCAAATTTTTTATAAAATTAATTCAACAACACGTTATAACATCTATATGAATGCTGTAAAAGTACAGATTTTTTTTTAATCTTACAATAATCGGATTTGGCAGTTTTAATCAAAACCAGTTGAAGTATTATTTTTATTTAATGGGATAAAATATTATCTTTGCTTCCGAAGAAAATGCCTAATTACTAGCTAAAAGGCAATAAATAGCGTCTTGGTGCGTTGATTCTTTTTAATATTCTTTGCATCAGTTGACAATTGTTCTTAAAGGAAGTTGTGCTGATTAAATTTGTGGTTATTATATTTTATGCAAGAAGAAATAAAAAAAGCTCTGGATGTTCTTTTTAACGGTGGAGTAATTCTTTACCCTACCGATACTGTCTGGGGGTTGGGTTGCGATGCAACGAATGAAAAAGCAGTGAAACGAATTTTTGAAATAAAAAAACGTGTTGATGCCAAGGCCATGTTGGTGCTGATTGATAATCCGGGAAAACTACAATCGTACGTGGATGAAGTGCCTGATATTGCTTGGGATTTAATTGAAATGACTGAGAAGCCTCTGACGATTATTTATCCAGAGGCTCGGAATTTAGCTCCAAATCTCGTTGCAGATGATAAATCTATTGGTATTAGGGTTACAAATGAGGCATTTTCTCGTAATCTGTGTATGCGTTTTAAGAAACCCATTGTTTCTACGTCGGCTAATGTGAGTGGTGAGCCAACTCCTGCTAATTTCAGCCAAATTTCCGAAGAAATAAAAACAGCAGTAGATTACGTAGTGAACTTTAGACAAGACGAACTCTCTCAACCAAAACCATCCTCAATTATTAAACTGGGGAAAGGAAATTTGTTTAAATTGATACGAGAATAACAAACGTAAAATCAAGAATGGACTAAAATTTAATTCCCCAGCAATACTATAATTTTGAATGAATAGGAATCGTATTTTCTTAAAATATATTGGTTACGATATGCTCTCCGCCCTGCTGGTTTGGATAGCTTTCGTGATTTTCAGAAAGTACGTGAACGACATCAAAGTTTTTGAAGTACTAAGACTTTTTACTCCCAACTACACTTATCTAGGTAGTCTGATTTTTTTCCCTTTTTACTGCATTTTTGTACATTCTTTAGCCGGGTTCTATGTAAATTCTGCTAAAAAGAATCGAATCAATTTAGTGCTTAGTACGTTCTCATCGTCTGCAATTATCTCTACTTCGGTATTTTTTGCTTTAAAACTTGGTGATGCAATTGTGTCTTACGAATATTTTTATTTCTCGCTACTGGTACTGTTCGGATTTCAGTTTTTGTTTACCTATTGGTTGCGAAATGTGGTTTTTTCTCAGATAGAGCATAATTACAGAACAAAAAAATGGACAATTAATACCTTGATTGTTGGAACTGGTGAAAATGCCAGCAAAATTGCCAATGACCTTGAAAAGCATGCTCATCGAAATACGATTATAGGTTTTGTTTCAACGAATAAACGGCTAGGTGTTTCACCCGAAAAAATAGTTGGTAATATTTCGCAAGTGGCTTCGGTTATTGAGAAATATAACATTCAGGAGGCAATTGTGGCACTTGACAATGATGTGGATGAAACAGAACTGTTCAAGATTATCAATATGTTATATCGGTTTGATGTGGAAATTCAATTTACACCTCGACTTTTCGAAATTCTAAGTGGTAGTGCGAAAATCAACAAATTGGAAATAAGCCCATTGGTCAGCATAACTCAACCGTCGATGCCTGACTGGCAAGCCAGTGTAAAACGTTTTATGGACATCGTATTATCATCTGTTGCGCTCATTATACTTTCCCCTTTTCTTCTATTTTTTATGATTCGCATTAAGCAAGACTCTAAAGGTCCGATAATGTATAAGCAAGAACGAATTGGACGTTTTGGAAAACCATTCAATATTTTGAAATTCAGGACTATGTACGTTGGGTCTGAAAATGGGACGCCTAAACTAAGTAGTGCTAACGATGAACGCATTACTCATGTTGGTAGAGTATTACGTAAATACAGAATTGATGAAATTCCACAATTTTGGAATATTATTAAAGGTGATATGAGTTTGGTTGGACCTCGTCCAGAGAGACGTTATTATATCAACCGCATTATTCAAGATGCGCCTTACTACTGTTTGTTGTATAAAATTAGACCGGGATTAACTTCGTGGGGCCCAATTAAAATCGGCTATTCGGATAGTGTGGAAAAAATGATTGAACGCCTTAATTTTGATGTTATTTATTTGGATAATATGTCGTTAATGACAGATATGAAAATATTGATATATACCTTTGAGATTATATTTAAAGGTAAAGGAGTTTGATGTAGTGGCTGATTTTTATAGCAGTATTACTGAATTTTAACAATATCAAGGTAGCTTACCGTAAATTGTTCTATGCAAGTGAAATGGTTTGGAACTACTCGATTTTAAAATAAAGAATAATTACATGACAAAACATAAACTTACATACACAGAGGCAGTTGCCGAGCTAGAGAATATTTTGGTTGAGTTGGAAAATAACACCGAAGTAAATATGGACGTTATTTCTGAAAAGGTGAAACGGGCGGCTGTATTAATGGAATTCTGCAAAAAACAATTACATGAATTAGATACTGAATTAGAAAGAATGATGGAGCATTTGGATTAAAACTAATTAACCCACGCAACGTTAGATTCTTTCATATCTGCATATTTATCGAGCAATTCAATGGCATGATCTACGGCGGCTTGCAAACCAGACTCTCCACTATAGCCATTTATAATCAATAGTAAATTCCGGGTCTCATCGGTAATTTTGGTTCGTTCATTATCGCTAGTGGGTGTACCTATTCCGCCAATATTATCGCGATAAAGAGGAAGACCTTCCACATTCAATATTCCCCGGCCAATGGCTTCAAACTCATCTTCGTTCGATCCTATTCCGAGTTCAACATCACCTTGAATTTTATCACAGTCGAATCCACCAATTGAGAATCCACTGCGGATAGAAACCAGATTAATGATATCTACCAACATACTGACTTGATAGATTGGGATTTCGCGAACAATTCTTCTGCAAAGTGCTTCTGCCGATGGACGGTAGCGATTTGGGTCTTTGCCCAAAGTCTTGTATACTTTGCGGGTAGCAGCAATTTCGGGACGTTTATTTATTTGTTCCATAAAATAGCTTGCTCTGATCTGTCGCATTTCATCTTCCATTTCCTCCCAAAACTCAGCCGAAGTAGCTAAATTAGTTACTTTGCAAGTAATTGTTGCCAACATTAGTTCGGGGCAAGCTTGTCGTATTTGTGATGATACTTGAATTTTCATTTCAATTATTTTATTGATAAATTGGACTATTGAGAATTATAATCCCGCTCAATAGTCGTCCTGACTTAATGCCAAGTCGACGGGCAGAGAAGAAACGTTCATGTTCGGTATAAGTACAAATACCTGAAATTTCGATATTTTCGGGTAAAATGCCCACTTTTTCCAGCACCTGTTGGTTAGCTTGCCAAAGATCCAGGAAAATGGATCCGTTTCGGAGAGTTATAATTTGTGTGGTGTCAAAATTAGCTGTTTTGAAAGTATCTACCACTTCAGCTCCAACTTCGTAAACGTTTGACGAAATAGATGGTCCAATAGTGACCAAAATATCGGCAGGATTGCAGTTGAATCTTTCGATTAAAGAGGATATGGTCTTTCCGGCAATTCGCCCACAGGTGCCACGCCATCCGGCATGAGCAGCGGCAATTACCTTCTTTACAGGGTCGAAAAATAATAAAGGAACGCAGTCGGCCGTGGTAATACTTATACAAACTTGCTGAAGTTGGGTGAAAATAGCATCAACGCCATGTAAATAGTTTGTTTTTTCCTCTGCTGAGAGTTTAAAATAAGCATCATCAATCTCTTTTACTTCTGTTCCATGTGTTTGATAGGGGGTAATCAGCTTTTCGGAAGTTATGCCTATTTTTTTACATAGAATCTCTTTGTTTTTATTGAAACTTTCGGGATTATCGTCCGTAAACGGACTGAGATTCCATGATGCGTAATTGCCCACGCTTACACCGCCTTTCCGGCTGGTGCAAAAGTGGGCAATTTCTTTGTATTTATTCAGTAAACTGTATGTTATCATACTTCTTTATTTGCTTACTTCTATCCTAGAGCTCATCCCAGCCAATTCCTTTGTATTGGCTCAAGTCATCATCTTCTTCCTCATCCGACCATTCAACATCTTCTTCCTCATTCCAATCCTCTTCTTCATTTAGTTTCTGAGCAATTTCCATTGGACGATGCGTAAATTCAATCACCTTATTGGACTCTTTATTAATTTCAGTCCAGATAAGATCTTTTAGTTCCACGAGACCAAGTCCGGTCAATGAAGAAATAAAGACAGTTTGAATATCTTTGGGAGTCATTTTCTTTATCTCGGTGGTCAACTCTTCGTCCAGCATGTCACATTTGGTGATAGCTAAAATACGCTGTTTCCCAACAAGTTCCGGATTATATTGTTTTAATTCGTTGAGTAGAATCTCGTATTCTTTTATAATGTCGTCTGTGTCAGCCGGAATCATAAACAATAGAATGGAGTTACGTTCGATATGACGCAAAAAGCGCAGTCCTAAACCACGACCTTCTGATGCACCTTCGATAATTCCCGGTATATCAGCCATCACGAATGACCTGTTATCGCGGTAAGCAACAATTCCAAGGTTTGGAACGAGTGTTGTAAACGGATAATTGGCAATTTCGGGTTTTGCTGCCGATACTACCGAAAGCAAGGTTGATTTTCCGGCATTAGGGAAACCTACCAAACCAACGTCAGCAAGTACCTTCAGTTGCAGAATAACAGTACGTTCTACAGCTGGTTCTCCTGGTTGTGCAAAACGCGGTGTTTGGTTGGTGGCTGTACGAAAATGCCAGTTGCCTTGTCCGCCACGTCCACCTTTTTGAAGAATTACTTCTTCGCCATCGTGGGTAATGTCGCAAATAAACTCGCCAGTTTCAGCATCGTAAACCACAGTGCCACAAGGAACTTCTATAACTTTATCTTCACCTTCTTTACCAAAACTACGGCTCAGGCTGCCACTTTCACCATCTCCGGCATGTATATGTCGGGCATATTTTAGGTGAATTAGTGTCCAGTGGTTCTTACTCCCGCGTAAAATAATGTGACCACCACGTCCACCATCTCCACCATCCGGACCACCTTTCATGGTCAGTTTGTCGCGGTATAAATGTTTTGAACCCGGTCCACCTTTGCCCGAACGGCAAAATATCTTTACGTAATCTACAAAGTTTGAACTTGCCATTTTATTGTTTTTAGTTTTATGAGATAACAAAACACACCTGAATAAGTTTCCGGTGTGTTTTGAACGATTTAAAAATCAGTAAATTATAGTTTTGAATCAAGTACGCTTTCAATGCGACCGAAGATTTCTGCAACGGTTCCCATTCCGTTAATGGCAGCGTATTTGTTCAAATTTTTATAGAAACTGCTCACCGGAGCAGTTTGAGTTTCGTATACTTGTAAGCGTTTAGTTATCGTTTCCAGGTTGTCGTCGCTACGACCAGAGGTCTGACCACGTTTTACCAATCGGTCAATTAATTCTTCTTTTTCAACACTTAAATCAACTAACACGTTGATTGCCTTGTTGTTTTTGCTCATCATTAGTTCCAGTGCTTCGGCTTGAGCCAATGTGCGGGGGAATCCATCGAGAATAATTCCGTTAATATCGTTTCCAAATGCTTCAATATTTTTTGCTAGAATATTGATAATCATTTCATCCGGAACAAGGCTGCCTTTAGATATATAACTTTCTGCAATAACTCCCAGTTCACTTTTTTGGGCAATTTCGGCACGCAATAAATCGCCGGTTGATAGATGTTTTAACTTGTACTTTTCAACAATTAAATCACTTTGAGTGCCTTTCCCACACCCGGGAGCACCACAAATAATAATGTTCAACATTTTCTTTATTTTAAATATTAACTAAAGTGAAACGATTATGATACCTAAGCATTTAGTTTCACAGATTTTTCTTATTCTGGAACAACAGTGTAAATATCTTTTAGGTTACGACCATATCCGTCATAATCAAGCCCATAACCAACAATGAAATCGTTTGGTATTTTCATTGCCACATAGTCAACGGTAATGTCACGTTGTAAAGCATCAGGCTTTTGTAAGAAAGTAGCCACTTTAATTTCATTCGCACCTTTAGCGCGTAATGAGCTCAAAATGCGCTCCATAGTAATGCCGGTGTCTACAATATCTTCAACAATAACCACATTTCGGCCAACAACGCTTTCGCTAAGACCAATCACTTCTTTTACTGATCCGGTAGTGTACAGTCCTTCGTACGATGATAATTTGACGAATGTAATTTCACAAGGAATATTTACATTTTTCATTAAATCGCCGGCAAACATGAATGCTCCATTCAAAACACAGATGAAAAGTGGGTTTTTACCAGCTATATCGCGGTTAATATCTTCGGCCACTTTACGAACTGCGGCAAGTATTTCGGACTCAGGAATTGATAAGCGAAACGTTTTGTCTTTAATTTGAATGGTACTCATGTGCGGTATGATAATTTGGAGAATTGTTTTTTAGTTTGTTTTTATATGAAAAATGCTATATAACAGCCATTTATAATAATTCTGGCAATGTGTATAAAAGTTTTGCAAAAGTACAAAAAAACATCCATTATAGAAATAAACTCGTTGGATAATATGCGATCAGATTATTATACCTCAGAATGAGTCGTTTCTGCATTAAAACCTATTTTTAACGATAGTGCTAATTCTCTCACAAATTTTTATGAAAGAAAATGTGTTACTTTGTGTTTGATAAATCATATCGTTTGAGTTTTCATGTCAAAAATAAAAAACATAGCTACTTCCAATCAAATCGACTTTTATTCGGCAAATATAAGTTCCGAATTGGCATTACCATTGGTCGATGGTGGTATTGCAGCCGGTTTTCCCAGTCCGGCACAGGATTATATCGACTTGAAAATTGACCTGAACAAGGAATTGGTGGCTAATCCATCGAGCACTTTTTATGGCAGAGTAAAAGGCACGTCTATGCAGGATGCCGGCATTGTTGATGGTGATATTCTGGTGATTGACAAAAGCCTTGAGCCACAGGATGGTGATACGGCTGTTTGCTTTTTGGATGGAGAGTTTACGCTTAAATACATTAAAATTGAATCTGACGCTATTTATCTTATTCCCGCAAACCCCAAATTTCAACCGATCAAAGTTACCGAAGAGAATAATTTCTGCATCTGGGGGGTGGTTACTTACTCTATCAAGAATCATAAAAGGAAATAAGTCAATCGGACATTATTTTGAATAATCAGCTTTTTCGTAATTTCATGTTTGGCCTTCTTGACTGTAATAATTTCTATGCTTCGTGCGAACGGGTTTTTAATCCAGCGCTTAATGGAAAACCCATTGTAGTGTTGTCAAACAACGATGGATGTGTCATTGCGCGCTCGTCGGAAGCAAAACTGTTGGGCATTCCAATGGGTGAACCAGCTTACAAGCTAAAGGAATTGATTGAGTCCAATAAAGTGGTTGTTTTCTCGTCTAATTATGTGCTTTATGGAGATATGTCACATCGTGTGATGAACACAATATCTACTTTTGTGCCTGATTTAGAGATGTATTCTATTGATGAAGCATTTTTACATCTTCACGGATTTGATAATATTGATTTAAAGACTTATGGTGAAAAAATTGTTCGTACAACAACCCGAAACACAGGTATTCCGGTTAGTTTAGGCATTGCGCCAACGAAAACGCTGGCTAAAGTGGCTAATAAATTTGCAAAGAAATATCCCGATTATAAAGGTGTTTGCATTATAGATTCACCAGAAAAACAGGAGAAGGCATTACAACTAACTGCCATTGGCGATGTGTGGGGAATTGGGCGGCAATGGGCAAAGAAACTGCAATACTACAGCATAAACACAGCCTGGGATTTTACGCAACGAACCAAAAGTTGGGTGCGTCACACTCTGG
>Ga0302213_1000184_pt1 | contig 39702 bp, 33 predicted proteins | sample II_Fen_N1_2_FD_194583 | JGI IMG/M metagenome (GOLD analysis project Ga0302213, IMG submission 194583) | Peat permafrost microbial communities from Stordalen Mire near Abisko, Sweden - II_Fen_N1_1 | ecosystem: Environmental > Terrestrial > Soil > Wetlands > Permafrost | place: Sweden: Abisko...
ACGGGCGCCAGCCTGCAAAGGCAGCGGCAGGCGCTGGTGCCTGCGATGGGTGTGTTTCCAGGCCAGAAATGCTTGGAGCCCTGGTTTTATCTGCCTTTGCTGCTATTGTTTTTAATCCATGAATATCGTTTTTGATTTTGGTGCCGTGCTCTTCACCTGGCGCCCTGGCAACTTGCTGATGCAGACTTTTCCAGAGCGTGTGCGTACCGCTGAAGAATCAGCGCAGTTGGCCCACCAGGTGTTTGGTCATGAGGACTGGCACGCTTTTGATCGGGGCGTGCTCGATATCGATGTGGTGGTGAGCCGCACCGCGCAACGGCTGGCGCTCCCCCTGCAGCCCTTGGGCGAACTGATGCACGGCATTGGCCACCGCTTGACGGCCATGCCCGAGTCCTTGGCGGTGCTGACGCGGCTTCACCAGCGGCGCGTGGCGGGTGACGGCGTCTCTGGCCTGTACTACCTCTCGAATATGCCAACGCCTTACGCCCGCTTTCTGGAGCAACAGCATGCCTTTCTGCAGTGGTTTGATGCAGGTGTGTTCTCTGGCGATGTGTTGATGAGCAAGCCTGATCCCGCGATTTACCAGTTGCTGCAAAGTCGCTGTGCGCTAGCGCCTGAACGGACGGTGTTTATCGATGACTTGTTGGCCAACGTGCAAGCCGCTCAATCGCTGGGCTGGCATGGCATCCATTTCGAGTCGGCATCCCAATTGAATGACGAATTGGCGCTGCTGGGTCTGTAGGCCGGTTAATGCTTGTTTTGGCGCCGCCGGTCGCCAGGGTATGAGATATTGCTGCGGTGTAACAGCAGGTAAAGCTTTGTTCGGCAAGGTCTTCAGGGACCAGAATCGGTCAATAATTCCGCCAATATGAGGCGTGTCCACGCGCCTTGCCTGTTGTCGTTGAGGGGTTGCTGTGCTTGGCCTGTGCCCGCACGGGATCCGTTTTGCCTTGCGCATGAAAAAGTTGTTCAGACCTTATTCCTACATGGTTCCAAAAACGCTGTTGAGCGCATCGGTGGCGTTGACGCTGCTGGCCAGTGCCTCTCAGGCGTTGGCAGCCAACGACCTTTTGTCTGAATGGGGTGAGGGGACTGAGATGCGCTGGCTGTTCAGTCCTTACACCCACCACTATGTGTATGACTCGGCACACAAGCCGGTGGTGATGGTCGGGTTGGAGCGCGAACATCCAGACGCCAAGGTGGACGGTGTGGCGTTTTTCAGCAACTCTTTTGGTCAGCCTACGGTGTATGTCTACCCGTGGGGCGGTGTGTACAAAGATGTCGGCGGCATCAGCCGTTTGTCCGTGAAATGGACGGCGGGTTTCCTCTACGGGTATCGCGGCCAATACGAAGACAAAGTACCGTTTAACCACAACGGACTGTCGCCTGCGGTCATTCCTGCTGTGTCTTACGAACTCAATTCAGGCTGGGCTGCGCAGGTGAATGTTTTGGGCACGGCTGGATTGATGTTCCAGGTCAGCAAGCCCTTTCATTGATCTGATTTTCAGGGAAATTGGCGCTTAGCCCTTTGGGAAAAAGGGAAGCCTGCTATCGATTTAAATAAAAAACCCCGCAGAGCGCAAAGCCCGGCGGGGTTTTTTGAATGGTGCGCCGAGTATGACTAAGCCACCCGACGCCGCATGGTGATCTACAGCTAGGCGTTTGGGCGCAGACAGTACCAGAGGTACGGCAAGCCCAAACAACAACGCTGTAGGTCGCCAGGCAAGGAGCTGTTTACATGCCCATGCCACCCATGCCGCCCATGCCGCCCATGTCAGGCATGCCGCCGCCAGCAGGTGCGTCGTCCTTCGGGGACTCAGACACCATGCATTCGGTGGTCAACATCAGAGAAGCCACAGACGCTGCGTTTTGCAGGGCGGTGCGGGTCACCTTGGTTGGGTCCAGAATGCCCATGTCGATCATGTCGCCATAGCTGTCGTTGGCAGCATTGAAGCCGTAGTTGCCCTTGCCGTTGAGCACAGCGTTGACCACCACAGACGGTTCGCCACCGGCGTTGTAAACGATCTCGCGCAGGGGCGCTTCGATGGCCTTGAGCACCAGCTTGATGCCGGCGTCTTGGTCAGCGTTCGCACCCTTGATGTCGCCAGCAGCTTGCTTGGCGCGCAGCAGAGCCACGCCACCACCAGCCACAATGCCTTCTTCCACAGCAGCGCGGGTCGCGTGCAGGGCGTCTTCCACGCGGGCTTTCTTTTCCTTCATTTCGACTTCGGTGGCAGCGCCCACCTTGATCACGGCCACACCGCCAGCCAGCTTGGCCACGCGTTCTTGCAGTTTTTCACGGTCGTAGTCGGAAGTGGCTTCTTCGATTTGCACGCGCACTTGTTTCACGCGGGCTTCGATGTCAGCAGCTGGGCCAGCACCGTCGATGATGATGGTGTTTTCTTTGCCCACTTCGATGCGCTTGGCAGAACCGAGGTCAGCCAGAGTCACTTTTTCGAGTGTCAGGCCCACTTCTTCAGCGATGACCTTGCCGCCAGTCAAGATGGCGATGTCTTCCAACATGGCCTTGCGACGATCACCAAAGCCAGGCGCCTTAACAGCCACAACCTTCAGGATGCCACGGATGGTGTTGACCACCAAAGTTGCCAGGGCTTCGCCGTCGACATCTTCAGCAATGATCAACAGCGGACGGCCGCTCTTGGCGACTTGTTCCAGGGTGGGCAACAGGTCACGGATGTTGCTGATCTTCTTGTCGTACAACAGCACAAACGGGTTGTCCAGCAAAGCGGATTGCTTTTCTTGGCTGTTGATGAAGTAGGGCGACAGGTAGCCACGGTCAAATTGCATACCTTCAACGACGTCGAGTTCGTTTTGCAGGCTCTTGCCGTCTTCCACGGTGATCACGCCTTCTTTGCCCACTTTGTCCATCGCGCTGGCGATGATGTCGCCAATGGAAGCGTCAGAGTTGGCAGAAATCGAACCAACTTGGGCGATTTCCTTGGAGGTGGTGGTGGGCTTGGAAGCCTTCTTCAGCTCTTCGATCAGGGCAGTCACAGCCTTGTCGATACCGCGCTTGAGGTCCATCGGGTTCATGCCGGCGGCCACGTACTTCATGCCTTCGCGCACGATGGCTTGGGCCAACACGGTGGCGGTGGTCGTGCCGTCGCCAGCGTTGTCAGACGTCTTGGAAGCCACTTCCTTGACCATCTGCGCACCCATGTTTTGCAGCTTGTCTTTGAGTTCGATTTCCTTGGCCACGGACACACCGTCCTTGGTCACGGTGGGGGCGCCGAACGAGCGTTCCAGCACCACATTGCGGCCCTTGGGGCCCAGGGTCACTTTGACCGCGTTGGCCAAAATGTTCACGCCTTCAACCATGCGTGCGCGGGCTTCGCCGCCGAAAACTACGTCTTTTGCTGCCATGTTATGACTCCAGAATATTTAAGAAAAATGAGTCGCTAGCCCGCATATTTATTGCGCAACCAGCTATCTATTTAGTAGTGATGTGCTTACTTGTCGATCACTGCGAACAGGTCGTCTTCCTTCATCACCAGCAGTTCGTCGCCATCGACCTTGACGGTCTGGCCGCTGTACTTGCCGAACAACACGCGGTCACCGACCTTGACGGACAACAGGCTCAACTCGCCCTTGTCGTTCTTTTTGCCAGGGCCAACGGCCAGCACTTCACCTTGATCAGGCTTTTCAGCAGCGCTGTCAGGGATCACGATACCGGAAGCGGTGCGGGTTTCGTTTTCAACGCGTTTGACAATCACGCGGTCGTGCAGGGGGCGAAGTTTCATAAAGATCTCCTAGGGTTTTTGAAACAAGGAATAAAACTCAAACAGCTAGCTGTGACAGCTGGCTGCTGTTGTCTTGAAGAGATACGTGTTCAAAACGGGGTGTTGTTAGCACTCATCTCTATCGAGTGCTAATGATAAGGGCGTTTATGGCCATTTCAAGAGGCTAGGCGGACATTTCCCACAGTCTGGGTGTCGTGAACGATCTGTTGATGTTGCGCGAACAACCCTCAGATGGAGAGATTCGCAGAGTCAAGAGCGTGGCCTAGCTTGACACTTTGAAGGCCGGACAAAAGTCCGCATGGCCATTGACCCTGCTGACGGTGGCATCACCGTGCCGTACATCGTGTTAACTGGTGATCCGGATGCCACGCTGCCTTAGCAGGGCATCGATTTGTGGTGCACGGCCAACGAAAGATATGAAGTTGTCCTTGGTGGGGCGACTGCCACCTCGCTCCAAAATTGTTTCACGATAGCGGCGACCTGTTTCTGCATCGAACGCCCCAGCTTTCTTGAATTCGCTCCAAGCATCGGCTGACAGCACTTCTGCCCACAGGTAGCTGTAGTAGCCCGCTGAGTAGCTGCCCGCAAAGATGTGGGAAAAACTGTTCTGAAAGCGGGTGTAGGGCGGCGTTCGCATGAGTGCCATCTCTGCCCGCACTTCGTTCATGAGGACTTGTGCTTCGCCGCTGCGTGTTGGCTCGGCATGCAGACGCATGTCGAATAGTGCGAGCTCTATCTGGCGCATCAGTTGCATACCGCTCTGAAAATTGCGAGCCCTGCACATTTTTTGAAATAGCTCGGGCGGTAGCGTCGCTCCGGTTTGTGCATGCGCACTGATCCCCTTTAGGAAAGACCATTCCCAGGCGTAGTTTTCCATCAGTTGACTGGGCAACTCGACCGCATCCCATTCGACACCGGAGACACCCGATACGCCAAGTACGTCTATCTGTGACAGTAAAAAATGGAATCCATGGCCAAATTCGTGGCACAGGGTCACGACATCTTGGTGTGACATGAGGGCGGGTTGTCCACCCACGGGACTCGCAAAGTTGGTCACCAAATAGGCCATGGCTGTGCGTGTATCTCCGTTTGGTTTGCGCCATCGCGGTAGCGCACCGTCCATCCAGGCACCGGCACGCTTGCCGCTACGCGCATATGGGTCAAGGAAGAAGTGGCCCAAGATCTCGCCATCGCGTTCTACGCGGTAAGCCGTGACATCCGGGTGCCATACCGCTTGTGGTGTGATACAGATTTTTGCGTCAAACAGTGTCTCTGCGACTTCAAATATGCCTTGCAGGACTCTATTCAAGCTGAAGTATTGCTTCACTTCTGTTTCGCTGAAGGCGTGGCGTGTTTGCCGGAGCTTTTCGCTGGCGTAGGCAACATCCCATATCTGGAGTTCGGGCAAGTCCAATTGCTCGCGTGCGAAGGACGTAAGCTCTTCAAGCTCACACTGAGCCTGAGGACGGCTGCGCTTTGCTAGATCACGTAGAAAATCCAGCACCACGGCGGGTGAGTCCGCCATTTTGGGAATTAGGGAAACTTCGGCGTGATGCGCAAGACCTAGCAAGGCTGCGCGTTCGTGGCGAAGCTCCAGAATCTCTGTGATCAGTGCCGTGTTGTCGAGGTTGCTTGGACCCAATTCACTGGCACGTGTCGCATGGGCTTGGTACAAGGTTTCACGTAGTTTCCGGTCGTCAGCATACTGGAGGACTGGCCCCAGGCAGGGTAGCTGCAGGCTCAGTTTGTACACATCATCCTCACGCCCAGACGCAAGTGCTGCGTGGCGCAGCAGGCGCAACACGTCGTCCGGCACGCCTGCGAGTTCTTGGGCGCTGGCCCAGTAGGCGAATGCATCCGTTGCGTCCAGCAGATGGTTTGAAAACTCGCGGCTGAGTTCTGCCGATCTTTGTTGTGTCGCAACGAAGCGGTTCTTTGGTGTTGGCGCAAGGTCGGCACCAGATAGCCAAAATCCTCGGATGGAATGGCTTAGTGTTCTAAGTTGTGGCGCAGATAAGCTATTTTCTCCCGCTGCCATGGCCCTCTTGTAGAGATCAAAAAGTCGCAGATCGGATGAAATACGCGTATGCAGCTCGGTGACCTTGGGCTGTGCGCTGGCATATGCGGCACGCATTTCAGGCGTGTTTGCGACAGACTGTAGGTGGTTGATGGTGCTCCATGCAAATGCAAATGCCTGGAGTGGCTCCTCCAGTATTTCTGTCAGTGTTTTGTAGTCTGCTGGTGTGTCAGGGTGTGTTGCACGCTCCAATGCTTGCTCACACCGGGCGGCCAAATCTTGGATTGCGGATTCCACGTGCGATGCGGAAATTGCGGCGAAGTCAGGCAACGCGTCGGCTGCCAAGAGAGGGTTTGGATGGGTGACGTTCATGCGAATTTAGAAATTCTGGTTGGTTGCGGGGTTGTGCGCCGTTTGCCGCCTGATGGAACGCCGGAGCCGACGGATAAGCACGCCCCACCCGATGACTGGTTCAAGGTTGCGCGTGTTTGCCGGTGGTTACGGCAATCGGTGAAAGTGCAAGATGGCCGGAGCGCCCGCTTACCAGCCGGCCTCTCCACCGCCGCCGCTAGCGGCCAGTCCGCCAATACCACTGGCGTAGCGACGCTGTTCTCGTACATCCAAGGGATCACGCAGCCGCAAGGATTCGTCGGCCAGTGTCGTCGCCATGCGCGCACGCACGTCCACGATTGCTTCGATGGCATTCAAAACATAGGTCTCTGTCGCTTGAATGTCACGGCGTCGAACGACATCTGCCGCGTATAAGGCTTTTGCATCGTTCGCAACCCGGCGTAAATCAGCAGGTGTGAAACCCTCAGTTATGCGGGCCAGTACGTCATAGTTTGGTGTTTCTTTTTCCGGCATGACAGCGGACATCCATCTTTGTAGGATGAGTGCTCGTACATCGTGGGTCGGCAGTTTCGTCTCTAGCCATAGCTCGACCCTGCCAGATCGGAGTAACGCCTCGGGAATCTGGCGCACATCCATTGCCGTCATCATCACGCAAACGCCACCTGCTGTTCCGCTCTCCAACCCGTCCAGCAAAGACAGTAGCAAACGGAATAGACCGGATATATGGTGCAAGCCAAACAAGACATCTGCGTCGTCAATGAACACCACGGATGGAGAGTTGGCTTTTGCCTCATCTATTATTTTGTTAACTTTTCCAAAGAACTCTCCGGGTGGCTCACTGATGAAAGAGCCATCGATCATGAAGAATTTCCCCTTCATTCGATGCGCCAAGGCCCGGCCAATGCTGGTCTTTCCAGTGCCTGGGGGGCCAAATAACAGAACGCCGCGTTTGGGGCGCAGGTTGAGGCGGTTGGCCAATGCATGCTGTTCGAGCGGCAAAATGATGTGTGTCATCAGCCTCGAGACAATGTGTTCGTGACCGGGTAGCGAGTGCATATCTATAGCCTCCACTTGCTCGGTTCTGATGTTGTCGACCGTCACCCCAAGTTGGGTAAGCGCGCGGATAAAGTCTTCGCTTGTTGGTGCCTTTTGATCCGCTAAGAGGCGGCAGACTTTGCACAGTTGCTCGGCGTTTAGCATGGATGCAAATCGGAAAACGAGCTTGAAGTCGATGCCATTCGCTTTTTCTGCACCCAATAGGTTGGCGGCTATCTGCTGGTAATCGTCGGCTTTGAAGCCTGCGATGGCAACCACCCCAGTCTCCGGTCCATAAAGGACGGAGGGATTCGAATCACCCCAATGCCCATCCGTGGTCAGCAGGCGCTTTCCGAGTTTCTTGGCCATTGCCCGAAGATGGGCCATGACGACGATGCTGAGATATCCGCTGCGTGTCACGCTGGTGCGAAAACCTAGGGATGCGGTGTCGTCTAAAACCAGGAGATTGGTTTGTGCCAGTTTCTCAAGCAGGAACTCGCCAATCGCCGCGTCGGTGCGGTCTGCTGGCTGGTCGGCCACGGCTGGCAGGATGTCGCTTAAGGTCACCAGAAGGCCGCCGCGTTCATGGGCGATGCGAGCCAAGATTGTGCTGCGTCCAGAGCTGTAAAGCCCCGCCAGAGCCACAAGCGGCATCGCATCCAGCAATACGTGAAGGCGTTTGTGCGCGACGGTTTGCGCGGGCGATAGCGGGTGGCTTATCGCACCGATGGGCGTGTCGTGCGATTCTGTTGTGTTTTGGGCGTTTGGTTTAAGCATCATTTTTTCCATTGCATCAGGCCGGTCAGCGGGCGTCGCCTCAAGCGGCGTAGGCGTCTTCTATGTCGACAAGATTGCCTACCGCTAAGGAGCGATCTCGAAGGAGGTCTGCCATGCGAGACCGAACGGAGACGATCTCATTGGTAGCTCGCAGCGCATATGTCGACGCAGTGCACGGTGGCCGTCCTAGAACGAGGTCTTCTGCGTAGAGGGCGGTCGCATCGCCCATGACGCGCCTGAGGTCTGCCGCTGTAAAACCTTCTGTCGCGTGGCTCAGCAGTGGGTAGTCGACCGATTCGTACTCGGGCAGTTCGGTCCCGATCCAGCGTTGGAGGATTCGCTCTCGCGTTGCTGCATCAGGCGTGCGAGTTTCTAACCAGAGCTCAACGCGTCCAGATCGCAAGAGTGCAGCCGGCACCTTGGAGGGGTCCATCGCCGTCATCATTACGCACACGTTGCTGGCAGTTTCGCTCTCCAAGCCGTCCAGCAGTGACAGCAGGTAGCGCACGAGCCCAGAGATGTGCTCAATCTGAAATAGAACGTCCGCATCATCGATGAACAGAATCGAAGGCGAGTTCTCTTTTGCCTCCTTCACGGTGTTTTGCACACGGCTAAAAAAAGCACGCGGAGGTTCGCTGACGAAGGATCCGTCAATCATGAAGAACTTGCCTTTTATCCTGTGGGCCAGGGCTCTGCCTATGGATGTCTTGCCGGTTCCGGGCGGGCCATAAAGCAAAACACCACGCTTTGGTTTAAGGCCGATTTCTTGTGCCAGCTCGGGGTTCTCAAATGCTAGGGTCAGGTGGGTTTCAAGGGACTCGAAAATCGCTTCGGAGCCTGGAAGTGTGTCGAAAGACAAGGACTCGACCTCCGCAGTGCGGATGTTGCTGTGCAATACATGGTCTTGGAGGCAGACAATGAGCTGGTCCGTATCCAGTCCTTCTTCATGGCGTAATAAGGAGAATGCTTGCTGCAATTGATAGGCATTGAGCATTGACGCGAACCGAAAGACTATGTTGAAGTCGACACCGGAAGTCAACTGTTCGCCGACGATATTGGCCGCGATAGCGACATAGTCTTTGGCACTGAATTCTCCAACTTCGATGATCGAGGCTTCGTTTCCGTAGAAGTCGTGCGGCATCTGCCATGGTTCTGGTACAGGACCAACCATTAAGAAGCGCAGGTCGCGTTTCTTAACGGTTTGCATCACGTAGCGGCGCACCAGTGCAAAGTAGCCTCCGCGTAATGTTGACTCCATAGAAATGCTGGGAAGAAGCAGGAAGTCGTCAACGATGACCAGGCGGGATGTTTCGAAGGCGGACATGACGAGGCGTTCTACAGCCTCTTCCCATTTGCAGGGGTCTGCCTGGATCGTGGCTTCGTAGATGTCGCTGATGCCGATAACGCAGCCCCCTTGGTCCTTGGCCAGGGCATTGACAATTCGACTTTTGCCTGCGCCGCGGCTTCCCATGAGTGCGACTACTTGATTGGTCAAGAGTGACGATGCTAGCTGGTCATAGGCGTCTTGCTGAGCCGGCGACAAGTCACTGCGGGTGAGCGCATCGGCGGGTTCATTTTTCTGCGGCAACGGTGCAGCGTTTGATGGGTGTGTGTTCATATGACTCTCCGAAAGAGGGGCCATCCACACAATTGCCTACTAGTCAGCAACTGCACAGATCTGGACGATCACGATGGCTCTACTACCGATGTGTCGTCCTGATTGCAAAAGTGACACCGTGAGCACATTCTTTTTTTCATTTGGTCGTGCTGGGTGAACGCATTGCCTGGGGGTGCCCTGCATTGGTGCATTTTTGCACCATGCGCGGGATGCCTATGGTGATTTCGGGCGTAGCGTGGCTGAACAGCAAGCGCTTATTGACTGCCTGGCAATGCTTGTTACTGAGTCTGGTCAGGGCGTTGTTTGAACTTTGGAACCGTGTATTAGCCAGTTGGGTGTGGTGACTTGCTTGCGCTGCCATGTGTCAAAGAGCAATGGCTCAATGCTTCTTGGCCTCAAAATTGCTTTTCGTCAGCCAATGCATTTTTCAGTAGCCGCCTTGCTTCATTTGGCTTGGATGCTGCTTCGTACATATCCGGGTATCTTTGGTGCATATCCGGATATGCCTGGTTGTCACACGCGACATTAAATTGACATCATGGTTACACAAGTCACGAATTCGTCTGACGCTACGCTTCGCGGTTTGTTCCTAGATCGGATGTTTAGGACGGATTACCCTTGGCTGGTGTCCAGCGTTCGTCGGCACGCCTTTCGAGGTAGTGATCCAGAGGATGTGGCTTCGGAAACTTTTTTTCAGTGTTTGCATTTGCCAAATTTGTTGGATTTGCGTGATACGAGAGCAATGCTTGTCACTATCGCCAAGCGGCTTATGTGGCGGTCGGCTCGAAAGCACGAGATCGAATCGGCCTGTATTGCTTCGCTTGAGCATTTGGCTGCAACCAGCCATCCATCGGAAGAAGAGAAGTACGAAGCCATATCGATGATTGCGTCCATTGATGAGGCGCTCGAGTCTTGCTCTGCAAATGCGCGTGCTGCCTTTGTGCGTTGGCATATCGATGGCTGGAGCCATGCCGAGATTGCGCAAGAGCTTGGTGTCTCGGCGAGCATGGTTCGCAAGTACCTCGCCGCAACTCTTCTGGCTTGTCATGCATTAATGGGGGAACCTCGGTGAGCACTGGAGAGAATCAAAAACCGGAGACCTCTAAAGCAGAACTTGCGGCTGCAGCGGAATGGCTTGTCATTATTCGCTCGGGTGAGGCGAGCGTGACAGAACAGCGTGCATTTGAGAACTGGTTGCAAAGCTCTCCTTCCAATGTGGCAGCCTGTCGCAGTCTCGAGCAGACTTTTTTGCGCTTGCCTGAGGGTTTGGGTATGGGGGGGGATGCGGTGCGGGATGTTTTGTTGCGTCCTAGTGGTAGGCGTGCATTCATGCGCCAAGCATTTGGTTTTGCTCTTGTGGCGGCCGGCGGGGCGACTTTTTTTGCGAATGGGCGATATCCGTTGAGCCAGCTTGGCGCGGATGTTGCCACTGCGACGGGTGAGCGTCGTGACATTGAGTTACCCGACGGTGCGATGCTTCGTTTGTGCGCCCGCTCCGCAGTTGATCGTTATGACGAATCGATTCGACTCCGACTTGGTGCGTTGGCTTTGGATGGCGCGATGCGCAGCAAGTACACGATTGAAGTGGCTGGGGCGCGAATGGAGGTATCTGGCCCTGGTCGTTCTTTTGCTACGCGGCTTGAATCTGGCCAAGCTATGTTTGGTGTTGTTGATGCACATGCTGTTGTTGTAAGCGCAGATGGGACTGGTCAAATCCTCGAGCCTTCGTCAGAGCGCTTGCCTAACTTGGTAATTGCTTCGAAAAACGGAGTCCTGGTTGCCGATCGAGCTAATGGCGGTGAAACTGCTTGGGTTGATGGCATGCTAGAAGTGCATGAAAAAAGATTGGATGAAGTTGTCGTCGGTTTGCGTCGCTTCGACCATGGTCTGATCATTTTGAGCGACTCGGTGCGAGACCTGCGAGTCAGTGGTCGGTTCTCTCTAGATCGACTAAGCGATACCTTTGCCGTCCTGGCGGAGACACTTCCTATATCAGTTCGCCGTGTTCCTGGTGTCGTGACGATGATTGATAAGGCGTGAGTCGAAAAAATTTTAGAAAAAAGTTTCCCAAATGGTGTCAGTTTCTTCATTCTGCTGACACATAGATAGTGTGAAGCAAGGGGCTTCACAACTACCAAGGGGCAGAATGATGTCGATACAGCGAACTCTGTGTTCAGGAATTGCACTGGCGGCGGCCTTAGTTTTGGTTACGCCGGCCAGTGCTGCGAATGAGGCCGTGGCTCTGGGCCAAGATTCCCGAATCTCAATTGCGGTACAACCCGGACCTTTAGGTGAAAGTCTGATCGCTGTGGCACGCGCTGCGGGATTGACAATCTCTATTGATCCGGCGCTAGTGGATGGCAGAACGGCCCCGGCAATTAATGGCAGATATACGGCAGATCAGGCCTTTTCCATTTTGCTGGAGGGTAGTGGTCTGCATCTGGGGCATACCAGTGGTAGCTCTTTAAAGCTGGTCCGTGGCGCTGCAGTTGATACGAGTGGTGCAGAGGGGCAATTACTTCAGGCTGTCCGTGTGGCCGGAGTCGGTGCATCTGCCGGAGCATACGTCGGCGCTGGTGGCACGATTGCACTGCCCAATGAAAGTGCTAATGGCAGCACAGATAAGTTGGCAACCGAGGGGACTGGCAGTTATGCACCCATTGGTACGACTCTGGTGGCGGGTGCTGCAGCATCTATTCATGACACGCCGCAAAGCGTTTCGGTAATCACCCGGCAACGTATTGAAGACCAGCGTCTGGATAATTTGAATGATGCGCTTGCAGCGACACCGGGCATCTATACAGCACCCACATCCGCAGTGGGTGCGACTGTGATTTCCCGTGGATTCTCTATTAACAATTACCAGATAGATGGCTCGGCGCCGTTGTTCGCAGGGCAGGGCAATGCAAACAACTACCACCCTCAGTTTGATCTCGCAGAGTTTGATAACGTTGCTGTGTTGCGCGGCGGCGACGCACTGATATCCGGACTAGGGGACCCCGGCGGCACGATCAACTTGCAGCGTAAACGCCCAACCGCAGAGAAGCAGTTGGTTATCGATACCACTGTTGGCTCCTGGGATAAGCATCGTATTTCCGTGGATGGATCGACGCCGCTTACGGAGGATGGGAAGCTTCGGGTACGCGTAGTAGCCGCCAAAGACGATAGCCATTTTTTCTACGATCGGGCATTCCAAAAAAACGAACTGCTTTACACCAATCTCGAGTATGCCCCGGATAGCTCGACGGGGTTTAATGTGGGCATTAGCATGCGGAACCAGGTTGCGTTGCCTGGGCAAAATGGTCTTCCTCGCTATGCTGATGGATCTTTGCTCAACGTGTCGCCGTCAACTTGCTACTGTTTTGATGATGATCGGCAGCGCAATCGCACTGTAGATACATTTTTCGAATTCCGCCACGAGTTTTCTCCTATTTGGAAAATTCGTATGAATTTGGACTACTCCTCCTTCACTAATTCATATCAGTACACCTCGGTGAATCCGGTGATCGGCATTGCCACATCTGGGCAAACGTATGCATTTCCACAAGGCAATTACTCATCTTCCAAGAGTCGTCAGATCACCGGAGATGTGACTCTTGACGGTGGATTCATGCTGTTTGGGCGTCAACAGACCTTCACAGTAGGCTACACGCAGAATGACGATAAGCTTCTTAGTCAAAACCAAGGTACGTATGTGTACCCTGACTACGCGGATGGATCTGGAAATTATTTTGATCTGACAAACTTCAATCCGGCAGGTGATCTGAATCGAACGGAATCTCCTGGGACTCCGTTTTTGTATGGCTATACGCGACAAAGTAGTGCGTACCTTCAGCTACGCCTGAATCCTATAGATAGGTTGTGGCTTACGCTTTCGGGCAAATATTCTACTTACGAGTATGGATATGGTCGTCCAGTAGATGAGTACACGACTGTAGATTCTGCTAAATATTCTGGATTTCAACGCCCAGCACTGAGTGTTCGATACGACATCAGCCAGAAGCTGAACGTCTACAGTTCAATATCGTTTATCGATAAAGCCGAGGTGGGAAGCACCATTGTGGATGCACAGGGAAAGCCCTTACCGCCTGAAAAAGGTGACAACTTTGAATTGGGTATGAAGTACGCAGACGCAAATGGCCGTTTTAATGCGAGTGCGGCTGTATTTCGTACGAGTCGTAAAAATGCGGCAGTGTATGACCCTGTCGCATCAGATGCCGTTCCATATGGCACGTATCCCTATTACATAAGTTGCTGCTATGTGGGTGGGCAAAATATTGAAAATTCTGGGATGGAGTTCGAGTTGAGTGGTGCACTTACTCCGCATTGGCAGATCTCAGCAGGGTACACGTACACCGGTGCCCAGAAGGTTACGACGGCTAGCGATTCCGGTTTGGTCATTACGCCGCCACAATTTCGGACGCCCCGCCATTTGTTCAAGTTGGCAACGTCCTATGCCTTTAGCACACCTACGCTGTCACGCCTGACGATCGGAGGAGATGTACTTGCTCAAACGAAGGTTCTCTACCAAGACTTGATTTATGACGGTATTGAATACAACGGTTACTTTTATACGGGAACGAATGGGAAATATACCGACTTTTCCACGCCCGGATTCGCGGTATTCAACGCCTTCGCACGTTACGACCTGACGCCCAAGACTACGCTGCAAATCAACGTACGTAACCTGTTGAATAAGGTTTACTACGCCACCAATGGCGGCTTGGTATCCGGCAACCATTACGGTGAACCGCGCTCTGCACAAATCACCCTGTCGACGAAGTTCTGATTGTGCAAAAACGTGAAGCGTCTTGGCGCTCGAGAGTGCTCGAGCGTCTAGCCCGCCTCGGCGGCGTCGGACCGGTAGAAGGCTTGCCTTCTACCGGCCTGGCGGTTAAGAAAAGCAATACGCGCCTTGATGCAGTTTTTTTTCAGCGGCTGCTGTCTCTGCTGAAGCCATATTGGTGGCGGAAAGAGGCCTGGCCGGCGTGGTTGGCTTACGCCTCGTCAATAGGGCTCGGGTTGCTTACCGGCTTGATCAGTATCTGGTCGACTCGTATAGCAGGAGCGGAATTGAACGCGGCTGTCGCGAAGACAGAGCCGAGTTACTGGCATCTGGCATATCTCGGCATAGGGGTTTCCATATTGTTCTTTGCCATAGGTTTGCTCGCCGAGAGCGTGATGAACTTTTTGAACGTTCATTGGACCCAGTGGATGACTCGGCGTTTACTCAATATCTATCTCAACCAGCGCACCTATTACGAAATCCATCTTGACCAGGAAATTGACAATCCTGATCAACGCATTCAAAACGAAGTTGAAAAAGTTGTATCGGGTCTGTCGAAGTTTCCGAGTCAGGTCATTAGGCCCATTTTTATCGCAATTGCGCAGATTGGTGTGATCACGAGCGTGTCACCGAATATGCTTTGGGCATCCATCGCCTATGCCTTGGCGGAGACCGTAGTTGCTTTTTACATGATACGCCCGCAAGTCGCCTTCCGGTGGAAGGCGACAATGACCGCGGCGGACTTCAGGCACAACTTGGTAAGTTTGCGTGAGAACGCCGAGACGGTGGCATTTTATCGGGGTGAAGCTGCGGAGGAGCGCAGTTTGGTGCAGCGACTGGACCGCAGTGTTCATGCAGTGAGGGCACTGTTGTACTTTGGCATCTTTGACGGTTTTGTTTCCCAGATTTTCAAGGTCATCTGGACGCTTATGCCTTATTGGCTTCTCGCCCCTCTTTACTTCGAGGGCAAGATCCAGTTGGGCGATATTGTGCAGGCGCAGATGGCTGCGGGTGCAGTAGTGATGAGTATTGGGGTTATTAAAGGAATTCTTCCGGAGTTTGTGGCCATCGTACCTAGTGTGGTGCGCCTAGCAGAGATCCAGGAAAAATTGCAGGCGATTCAACGCAAGAACATGGATGACGACACGCCGCGCATCCGTTACGTTGTCGACGACAGCATGGGCTTCGAGAACGTCACCGTAGTCACGCCAGATGGCTCGCGCACCGTGGTCAAGGACTTGACCTTGGATATTCCGGCGCATCAGCCCATGCTGATCGTCGGGCAAACCGGCGTGGGCAAGAGTTCTCTGTTGCGGGCGATGGCGGGCTTGTGGATTCGGGGTGGTGGGCGTATCCGCCTACCTGCACCTGGTGACTTGATGTTTCTTCCGCAAAAGCCGTACATGATGCTCGGCACGCTAAGACAGCAAATTCTTTACCCGCATACCAGTGGCATTGACTTGACGGACGAGCAGCTTCAGACCTACCTGGAGGCTGTCGCGCTGCCTGATCTGATGGCCCGCATGGGTGGAAGTGATGCCGTGCGTGACTGGCGTCAAGTGCTCTCGCTTGGCGAGCAACAACGGCTTGCTTTTGCACGTGTGTTGGTCTCTCGCCCACACACCGTCTTTCTGGATGAGTCGACCAGTGCGGTTGACGTGGATACCGAGCGGCGCCTGTATGACTTGCTAGCGAGCACTGTTGGCAACTACGTGAGCGTCGGGCATCGTCCAACGCTTTTTGAATACCACAAACATGTTCTTCGGCTTCGCCATGACGGCTGGAGTCTTGATCCCGCCGTGAACGTTGCGGCCCGGCCAGTGCAGGCTGATTTTGCAAACCAGGAGATTTGAGTGATGAATACGATGTTAAGAAATCGAGCTGAACAAGGCGTGTGGCAACTATGCCGTTACGGTATCTTGTTGGCGGCTATAGGCGGTGCTTCGGTCCTGCATGCGGAGGGGCTGGCGAGTACCGTTGTACCGGCTATTGATATCGGAAACCTGGTGCGCTCGGCCGAGCCAGTTGTCAAAGCCGTCATGCTGCTATTGCTGATGCTGTCCATTGCCAGTTGGGCGACGTTTTTCTTGAAGCAGTCCGCGCTGCGCCAGCGCAAGCGTTCACTTGACCGTGATTTGGCGGCGTTGACCAGCGCTGCGACGATCTATGACGTTGTTGACTGTGAAAGCCGCACGCTGAAGCAGATGCGCGAAGTCGCCGTCTCCGAACTCAAGCAAGCGCGACCAGCACTCTTGGCTGGCCTGGTGGGCAGTGTGGCTTCGCGCATAGAGCTCAAGTTGCATGCCATTGAAGATAAGGAACAGCGTGGGCTTTCCCATGGGCTCGGATTGTTGGCAAATGTCGGATCGAATGCTCCGTTCATCGGGCTGCTTGGCACGGTGTGGGGGATCATGCATGCTTTCATGGGCATCGCCCAGGCCAAAAGCACAAGCTTGGCGGTCGTCGCTCCGGGTATTGCCGAAGCACTTTTTACGACCGCGCTGGGGCTGGCCGCCGCTATTCCTGCAACTGTGATGTACAACGCCGTGGGTCGCCAAATAGTGGCGCACCGCGCGCGTTTAGAGTCTGCGTTGGCGGCGTATATGTGCCTTGTGAGCGTTGAGGGAGAAACGGTACAGCTTGGCGCCTCCCCGCGCAAGGTGGCCTGAGATGGCAGTTCGTCCTCGCAGCAATGGTGACTTTGGATTCCAAGAGAGTGCCGAGATCAACGTCACGCCGTTTATTGACGTGTTGCTGGTGCTCCTCATCATCTTCATGGTGGTAGCGCCACTATCGACGACCAGCGTGCCAATGGATTTACCGGTATCTAGTGCAGCGCCACCGCCGCCACCTGACGGCAAGCCGATTGAACTCAGCATTGGACATGAGGGAGGACTGTTCATTGGCGATCAACCCGTGGGCAGCGATCTGGCGCAGGCGCTCGCAGCGCATGCGGCAACGCCCGAGACGCGCATCTTGCTGCGCGCGGATAAAACCACCTCATACCAGGAGCTGATGGCGCTTCTTGATCGCGTGCGCGCCGCAGGTTATGTGCGACTTTCGCTGGTTGGACAGAGTAATGCCGACCAGTGAAATTTCCGGTGTTGACGCGCGTGCGGCACAGGAGGCTGCTGAGCAGCATCGCCGCCGCCGGGCCGTCGCAATGGCTGTTGCGGTATCGCTCGGTGTGCACATGTTGCCGGTTATATGGTGGACTTGGCCGGGTACTGTGCCTGAACCGTCGCCCGTACAGGCGGATGCACCGCCTATCGTGATTGAGTTGGCTCCGGTGACGCAGTCGGTTCGCTCCATGCCAAGCGACCTGAGGGTAGCGCAGGATCGCAAGCAGGTCGATCGAAGTGTCGTTCAACCCCGTCTGCTACTGAAAGAGCCGACGATTGAGCGCACGAATGCAGCTGTGGAGCCGGTTGTGGCCCTGCGTGAGAGGACAGAGCGCCCACCCGAACAGAAGCAAGCACAGCAGTCGCATGAAGAACAGGCCGCAGCTGCGGCTCCACAACTGATTGCGCAAAACATTTCGCAGCAAACCACTGCGGCGGTAGCAGGGGCTTCCGCGCGGGTGAGCGATGCACGACAAACCTGGGAAAGCCAAGTGGTTGCCGCATTGGAAAAGGTGAAGCGCTATCCGCAGGCTGCCCGCTGGGCCGGGTCGGAAGACACGGTGCTGGTGCGTTTCGCTATCGCAGCCAATGGCAGTGTGAGCGGCGTACGAATCATCCGTTCTCAACGTTTTTCACCTTTGGACAACGAGGCGCTTTCGTTACCCGTGCGCGCAGCGCCCTTACCGCCACCCCCGGCGTCTATTGCCGATGGTCTGGCGGTTGTGACCGTCCCCATCGATTTTTACTTACAAGGAAAATAACATTATGGGAATCGTGGCGGATCGCGTGCGTTCCAGCTTGCTCGAGCCCGGCGGACTAAAGGACCACCATCTCTGGCTGGCCATCGAAGAAATGATGCGGCCGGGCATTGAAGCGGCTGACGTGTACCTGCAGTCACGCGTTGCATCGTCGGCCACTGTCAGGGGCGGACGCTTGGTTGGATCTGTTGTTCTGCATGATCGTGGCATGGGCTTGAGAGCCATGACGGCAACCGGCGACGGCTTTTGTTTCACGCAGCTGATTGACCCTGCCGAGATGGCTCGCGGGGCACAAATTGCGGGCGTCATAGCGGATAACCCGAATGGAGAGCGCAGGCAGCGCCTGGACAAGACTTCGCAGTCTGAGTCGGTTACGGGTCTACCCGATCGCCTGGTACTCGCACGCCGCATTGAAATGATGGCGGCCATAGAGGCGCAAGCACACGCTTTTGATACGCGGGTGGTTGCGGCAACCGTGTCATTGACCGTGGACGAGGAAGAGGTTTTGCTCGCCACCGACTTGGGGTTGTTGTACACCGATGTGCGATGCTTTTCACGCATTACTTTGCAATTGGGCATTCAGATCGGTGGTCAAACCTACCAAGGTAACGCTGCGCGTGGTTTTGCATCTGACGAATTTGCCTTTCTTGATTCAGAGACGACGCTCGCACTGGTTCGCAGAGCCGTCCAAGCGGCTGAATTGCGAGCGCAAGCCCGACCGTTTGAAGGCGGGGTGATGTCTGTCGTCATGGCTGCGGGATGGTCTGGCGTTTTGTTTCATGAAGCGGTGGGGCACGGACTGGAGGGCGATCTTGCGGCGCGGGGCATCTCCCCGTATTCGGGCCGCATCGGACAAGCAATCGCTGCGCCCGGCTGCACCATCATGGATGACGGTACGCTTGCGGGGCGAGCAGGTACACGTGGGATGGACGACGAAGGTACGGTGAGTCAGGCGACCACTTTGGTGGAAGACGGGATCTTGAAGAGCTACATGCATGACCGGCGCAGCGCCCGAAATGCCGGCGTGGCGCCCACCGGCAATGGCCGCAGGCAGTCTTATGCGAACTTGCCTATGCCGCGCATGACCAATACCTATCTTGCGCCGGGGAGTGCGACGCCAGCCGATGTCATTGCCTCGGTGGACCGCGGACTTTATTGCGCTGATATTGGCAGCGGCCAAGTTGATCTGGTGAGCGGACACTTTGTGTTTGGCAGCGTTGGTGAGGCCTACGCGATCGAAGGCGGCAAGCTGACCTATCCTGTTTCCGGGGTTCGTTTGATGGGCTCTGGTCCGCAAGTTATTGCACGCATCGGGATGGTTGCCAATGACCTTGATTTCGATTCCGGCGTCGCCTCGTGTGGAAAGTCCACTCAGAACCTCTTGGTTGGGGTGGGGCAGCCAACGATTCGAATTGACGAGTTGACGGTGGGAGGCAACGCATGAGCGCTACCCATTTTTCCCCGCACGATGTCAGTTCGGCCTCACTGGATCAAGAAGGTGCGTTGCGAGCGCTGGCAGCAAAATTTGTGGCAGCCGCCAAAGAGCTAGGCGCCGACGCATGTCGCCTGACTTTGAGTGACAACCATGGCATGAGTGCAACCCTTGTCGACGGATATGTCACTGAAGTTGGCTCCGGTCGATCCAGAACCGGGCAACTGGAGGTCTTCTGTGAGGGGCGCGCCGGAACCGCCATGGTCGCAGGCGATATCTCCGATGTGGACAGTATCGTGGCGAATGCGCTTGAGCAGTCTCGTTATGCACCGGTGAGCAATGTTGATCCACTTCCTTTTCCGGAGTCCATGGCCTGGCGCACTGCCGATTCTGGTCTTTATCACCCCGCAGATATGGGGTTGAAGCAGGTCATGGAACGTGTGCGGAGTTGCCAGCGTGCCGTTGTAGAGTCGGCAAAGCCTGAGCAGGTGGTTTCGACCCGCAGCGCGTTTCAGGCGATGACCACGGTTGAAGTCGTTGCCAACAGCTTGGGACTGATTGCTTCGAAATCGGCCACAAGGTACTCACTTGAGTGCGATGCTGCCGTGCAAAAAGACGGTGAGGTTGTCCACGGACAGTGGCAGGATGCGGTACGAGATCTTTCTTTGCTGATGGCGCCAGAAGCGCTTGGTGCTTTGGTCATACGGCGTATCCGCGCAAAGCAAGGGGCCAACAAATTAGCATCCGGCGTTTACCGGGCGATCCTTGAGCCCCAGATTGCAACCATGTTTGCTGAGCATCTCATCGCGGCCATGGCAGGATCGTTGGTTATCAATGGAGCGACGTGGATGGCAGGGCATCGTGGTGCGCTTGTGGCCGCTCCCTGGATGGATATTGACGAAGATCCCTTGTTGCCCGGTGGTTTGAACAGCTCTTCCTACGATAGCCAGGGATATGCCACGTCGCCCCGGCGACTGGTGGAGGCGGGTGTGCTGCTTGGCTATCTGCATGATGCGCGTAGCGCGACCGTGATGGGTGAAGCGATGACGGGCCATTCCAGTGGCACACACAACATATTTGTACGTGCTCCCGCAGATCGGTTGCTCACGCCGGAAGCGCTTTTGGCGCGCTTGGGTGACGGGATTGTCATCGCCGAGTTTTTTGGCGTCGGTGTTGATCTGGCTTCTGGCACCTTTTCATTGGGGGCACTGGGTCGCCGCGTAGAAAAAGGCCGCATTGTGGAAGCGGTGGATCGCTTCATGATTTCGGGTCATTTTTCCTCCCTATTTCAAGGAGCCGAAGCCATGGGCAACGACATTGAGCAACGCGGAAACATCCGCATTGGATCTCTGCTCGTCACCGGACTTGTTGTCTCCGGAGAGTAAGGCTTATTTCGCATGCTTTGCACCCTAAAGGCAATGCAATCACCCGCGTGCAGCGCCATCCCCCAAGTGCGCGGTTTGCACTGCCCCATTGACTGTTTAACAACGGAATTTATTTCATGACCAAGCTTATAAAAGACGCGACTGACGCGACCATTGATTCAGCGATTGCTTCTGGCATCACCCTTGTCGATTTTTGGGCCGACTGGTGCGGTCCGTGCAAGTCCTTGGCGCCAGTGCTCGCCGAGATCGCTGAACACTATGTGGGCGAAGTTGATATTGTGAAAGTTGACGTTGTAGCCAACGAAGCCACTGCGCTGCGCTACGGTGCCCGTTCAATCCCCTTGCTTGTTTTGTTTAAGGACGGACAAGAGTGCGCCCGCATGACCGGGGCTGCAACGAAGACTCGTCTGGCAGCGTTTATCGACGCGAATGTGTGAAAGGGATGAACATGTACACATTTCAAAACGACGCCTCCGCTAAGACGCAAATACAGGAGCGCCTGGAACAAGCCATCGCTGAGGGCCGTATCGATGTCGGCCCGACCGCATGGGACGGCACCCGTGGCAGTGTCGCCGGCATCGTGGGGCAGGGCGACGCCACTGCCTTTGCCGTTGCGACCGGTACACCCGCATGCATGGCGGGCTTGCTGGATATGCTGGTGCAAAACTGTGCAGCCGAACCCGCATTCGCATTAGATCTTGCTCGCAATTGGATTGCGGCGATCCCTGTGGGGGCTGAGGCAAGCGGCGTGCCTAGCGCACTCGTGGTGCACTTGCTGCGCGACGACGCATTCCTGAATGCGCTTGCCACAGATGCTGATGGCATGGGTGCTTCACATGCCTTGATCACGGCGCTGCATGAACGTACCGCCGCTGGGGCCGTGTTGGAGCGGCGTGAATGGTCCGCCGCACGCGCGGCAGCAGTGGCTGCTGCCGATGCCGCTGCCGATGATTCGCTTGTGGCAATAGGACGCCTGCTTGAGGCGGCGGCATGGCCACCGCTCACTAGCCGAATTTTGTTAACTGATGTGTTGCAGGCTTGGTTTGCCGCACGAGAACTTGTTGGACGCATGAGCCCTCCATGGTCCGTTCAGCTAGACATGTTGGCTAAGCAGACCTTGCAGCGTCTGGTGGCAGAGCATCAGTCCGACCTCCAGTCTGGACGCGCGGACCTGTTTGCCTTGTTTGCGGCGCATGACCCGGAGTTGGCCAACGGGTTTAGAGTCAATCAGGTTCGTTCGCAGGAACGCGGTCAATTGATGATTCGAGAGTGCGCGGCACTCGCTATTGCTGAATTGTCAAATATCGCAAGCGAGGAGAGGCGAGTGGTCACGTTGTAGTCGTTGACTCGCATGTGACGGCTCTGACGCAGTTTCTTTGGGGCAGTTCATTCCCGGCTCGATTCAATCCGTAAATTGACTTTTACCTATCAGCGAAGAACTGCGTTTCTCGGGGGCAAGGTCACGCCGTGGTGGCGTGACATGTCTGGATAGGCTATTTGTCGAGCGGGAAGGCGCTGCAACCCAGTTGGGCGGAGATGTCTTTGGCCGCGGCTTGCAGCATGGCGATGATCTCGCCTTTTTTGGAGTCGTCATACCGGAACGTCGGGAACGAGATGCTGAAACCAGCAACCGGTCGGTTGAGCCGGTCAAAAATCGGCACGCCCATGCACCGAATATGGTCGTCAAACTCTTCGCGGTCTTCGCCATACCCTTGCGCCTTGACGCGCTCTAGCTCAGCCAAAAACGCTGGGGTTTCGACGATGGTGTTTTCCCGGAAACGTTTGAAGTCAGCGCCCTTCAAAATGCGATCACGGCGCTCTGGATCTTCCCAGGCCATCAGCACTTTGCCGATGGCAGTGCAATGCAGAGGTGCTCGGCGGCCCACGCGAGAGTACATGCCCAGGTTATGACGCGAGTCCACCTTGTGGATGTAAATGATTTCGCTGTCAATCAAGGTGCCCAAGTGCACGGTTTCGCCGGTGACATCGGCCATCATTTGCATGTGGTGTTTGGCCAGGTCGACCAGATCAGGGAACTGCAAAGCCTTTGTGCCCAGCTCGAACATTTTCATGGTCAGGCCATAGCGTTCGCTGTCTTTCTCCTGTCGAACGTAGCCGACCGTCATCATCGTTTGTAGAAAACGGTAGACCGTTGCTTTGGGCATAGCCAAGCGAACGGACAGGTCTGAAATACCTGTTTCGTTGTTTTCAGACAGCGCCTGCAGCAAAGCAAAAACCTTGAGTACGGCAGCTACCGACTCAGGTTGCTTGACATCATATGATTCATCAGCCATTTCGTTTTGATTTCCCTGGAAGTGTGTTTCAAATTATATTACTTGCAACCCGAAGAGTAGCCTAACACGCAGGTTGGGCTATCAACAAAGTGCAAGTTATTGATGTCACCCCGGTTGAAGATCAGCCCATAGGACTTCGATGATGACTTCAGCAGGCGCGTTTAACTCATGGCATCAGCGTGCTAGCCAACCGCCATCGACGGCCACGGTGTAGCCATTGACGTAGTCGGCTGCAGCCGATGACAAGAACACCACTGGTCCAGCCATGTCTGCGGGAACACCCCAGCGAGCAGCGGGGATACGTTCCAAAATGGCCGCATTGCGTGCTTCATCGGCGCGCAGGGCGGTGGTGTTGTCGGTTGACATGTAGCCGGGTGCGATCGCGTTCACATTGATGCCGTGTTTGGCCCACTCGTTGGCGAGTGCACGGGTGATGCCCATCACGCCGCTTTTTGACGCCGTGTAAGAAGGCACCCGCACGCCACCTTGGTAGGACAGCATGGAGGCCACGTTGATGATCTTGCCGCCCTTGCCTTGGGCGATGAACTGGCGTGCCACCGCTTGTGAGAAGAAAAACACCGACTTGAGGTTGAGGTCAACCACATCGTCCCAGTCTTTTTCGCTGAAGTTGATGGCGTCTTCGCGGCGGATGATGCCCGCGTTGTTCACCAGGATGTCAACACTGCCAGTCAAGCTGAGAGCTTGTTTCACCAGGGCGTCGATGCTGCTGATGTCTGACAAATTGGCGCGCAGATCGAGAAAACGGCGGCCGGTGGCTTCAACCAGAGTCCGGGTTTCGTCAGGCGCGGCAACGTTGACCCCGACGATGTCGGCGCCGGCTTGTGCCAGAGCCAGAGCCATGCCCTGACCCAGGCCGGTATTGCAACCCGTAACGATGGCAACGCGACCGTCAAGTTTGAAATTGTCCAAAATCATGTTATTCCTTTGTGTGTTGAGTGAATGTGTTTAGCGAATGGCGCTCATCGGCACATGGTCCATATCCTTGAAAACCTGGTTTTCGCCGACCATGCCCCAAATAAAGGTGTAGGCCTGTGTGCCAACGCCTGAGTGAATGGACCAGCTGGGGCTGATCACAGCTTGTTCATTGCGCACCACAATATGGCGCGTCTGGGTTGGTTCACCCATCATGTGGAACACGGCAGCGTTCTCGTTCAGGTCGAAGTAAAAATACACCTCCATGCGCCGATCGTGGGTGTGACAGGGCATGGTGTTCCAGGTGCTGCCGGGTTCCAGTTGGGTCATGCCCATCGACAATTGGCAGGTGGGCAACACATCAGGCACCAAAAATTTGTAAATGGTGCGGCGGTTGCTGGTTTCCGCGGAGCCCAGTGTCTCAGGGGATGCTTGTGCCAGCGTGATTTTGCGGCTGGGATAGCGGGTGTGCGCTGGTGCGCAATTGAAATACAGTTTGGCCGGATGCGCAGCATCCACGCTGGTGAACTCCAATTGCTTGGTGCCTTGTCCAATGTACAGCGCTTCACGGGAGCCGATCTCGAAAGACTCGTCATCTGCGACCACGCGGGCAGCGCCTCCGATGTTGATCAGGCCGAGTTCCCGGCGTTGCAGGAAGAAATCCGTGCCTGTAAAACGCCCCAGATCGGGCGAAAAACGCACCGCTTGAGTGACAGGCATGATGCCGCCGACGATGATGCGGTCAATCTGGCTATAGGTCAGTGTGGCTTCATCGGCTTTGAACAAGTCTTCAACCAAGAACTGCTTGCGCAGCCCTTCGGTGTCAAGTGTGCGAACGTGGTCGCTGTGGATGGGTTGGCGAATTTCCATGGTTTCCCTCGGTATTGGCCGTATGCGGCGCTAGGTTGATCCTGGTTGCAGCCAACATTGGCGCAACTCGCAACATTTTTGAAATGAAGTTACTATTTATTGAACCAGCGTTTCAAAATGATTGTTGGATGATACATTATCGGCAACGGCTTGTCGTGATGAGCTTGTATTTTTCTGAAAATCGTTGCCTGTTTAACCACTGAGTGAGTACTTCTATGGAACATTTCTTTGACAACACCAACACCCCCTGGATTGAACTGGGGGATGGCATTCGGCGCAAAATCGTCGGTCATACGCCTGACCTGATGTCTGTGATGGTGCAGTTCGACAAAGGGTCGATCGGCACACCGCATGCCCATGAAGCCCATGACCAGATCGTGTTTGTGGTGGCTGGGTCTTTCGAGGTTGAGGTCGCAGGAGTCAAGCGCACCTTGAAGGCTGGTGACTCTTTTATTGCGCCGCGCCAGGTGTGGCACGGCGTGGTGTCGTTAGAGCAGGGCGGTATCCTGCTGGACCAGTTCTCGCCACGGCGTGACGACTTTCTTGTTTGATGATTCTCTCGCCAGGTACCCCGATCTGTGATGCAACAGGCTGGGTGTTTGGCTAACCTGCCCCTATTTACGGAGTTTATGAAATGACGCATCAATTTGATCTGGTGGCACTTGGCGAAGCCATGGTGGAGTTCAACCAGATTCCCCAAGGTGATGGCCGGATGTACCTGCAAGGGTTCGGTGGCGACACCTCCAACACCACCATCGCGGCGGCTAGGCAGGGTGCTCGCTGTGCGTATGTGTCGCTGATTGGCAGTGACGCACTGGGCGACATGTGTTTGGCGCTTTGGAAATCTGAGGGGGTGGATGTCAGTGCGGTGCATGTGCACAAAGATTCGCCCACAGGTGTTTACTTTGTTCACCACGACCTGGATGGGCACCATTTTTCTTATCTGCGCAAAGGGTCTGCCGCCAGCGGCATGCGGCCGCAAGACCTGTCGCCCGAGTTGATTGGCAATACCAAATATCTGCATGTCACCGGGATCAGCCAGGCCATCAGTGCCAGTGCACATGAGACTGTTGGCGCAGCGATCGCCATGGCTCGTGCTGCGGGCGCTCGTGTTTCTTATGACCCCAATTTGCGATTTGCGCTGTGGTCGTTGGCAGATGCGAGCTCGACCGTCATTGAAACCATTGCGCTGGCCGATGAATTTTTGCCTGGTCAAGAAGAGCTGATCAAGATTTCCGGACTGCATGCGCCAGAGGACCTGATCGGTTGGGCACACAAGATGGGCACCAAAGTGGTGGTCATGAAGATGGGGTCCGAAGGCGTGATGGTTTCTGACGGCAAAGAGATCCAGAAAATTGCAGCGTTCCCCGTCAAGGCGGTGGACGCAACCGGGGCAGGGGACTGCTTCAACGGTGCCTACCTGGCCAGACGTGCGCGTGGGGAAGACGTTTTTACCAGCGCTCGTTGGGCGGTAGCCTCAGCCGCATTGTCCACACAGGGGTATGGTGCTGTGGCGCCGCTGCCAACCGAAGCACGGGTGGCTGAGTTCATGAAAGCCGCAGTCACCAAAGCCTAGGGTGTGCAGGTGCCACGCCTGGCGTGGCACCCCGGTCAGCGCGGTAGTGGCCTGACGGATTATGAAAGAAAATAGCAGAAGGTCCTTGTTTTGCAAGGGCCTTCTGCTATTTAAATGAAAGCATTTATGCTTCCATTTTGTTGGTTAGCCCAAACCCGGATACACCTGGGATTGGGCCGGTGGGGCACCGTTGCCCCACCTCAAGCGCTTAGCGAATCACGCGTGCGCCCTTGCCCTTCATCGCGGCTTCGACTTCCTCAACGCGCACCATGGAGGTGTCGCCAGGGGTGGTCATGGCCAGAGCACCGTGAGCTGCACCGTATTCCACGGCGGCTTGTGGGCCCTTGCCTTCCAGGAAACCGTAGGCCAAGCCAGAGGCAAAACCATCGCCACCGCCAACGCGGTCGTAGATTTCCAGGCTGTCGCGCTTCATCGATTGGTACAGATTGCCTTCGTAGTACAGCAGGGCAGACCAGTCATTGAGCGTGGCAGTGGTTGCCTTGCGCAAGGTGGTTGCAGCCACCTTGAAGTTGGGGAATGCAGCCACAGCAGCCTGAATCATCTTCTTGAAACTCTCGGTTTCGATGTTGGTCAGGTGTTCGTCGGCGCCTTCCACTTCAAAACCCAGGCAGGCGGTGAAGTCTTCTTCGTTGCCAATCATCACATCGACGTACTTGGCAATGTGACGGTTGACGCGTTGAGCACCTTCTTTGCCGCCTTGGCTCTTCCACAAGGACGCGCGGTAGTTCAGGTCATAAGCCACCACGGTGCCGTACTTCTTGGCGACTTCCACCGCTTCGATCACGGCTTCTGCGGTGTTGCTGGCCAGCGCCGCAAAGATGCCACCGGTATGGAACCAGCGCACGCCTTCTTCGCCAAACAGCTTTTCCCAGTTGACTTCGCCAGGACGGATTTGAGAGGCCGCAGAATGACCACGGTCAGAGCAACCCAGTGCCGGGCGCACGCCAAAGCCTTTTTCAGTGAAATTCAGACCAACCCGGGTGTTGTTGCCCAGACCGTCAAAATCACGCCAGATCAGGTGGCTCATGTCGACGCCGCCTTGCATGATCAGATCTTCAACCAACCAGCCCAAGTCGTTCTTGGGCAGGGCGGTCACGACAGCGGCACGTTTGCCCCAGCATTTGCGCATGGCGCGGGCCACGTTGTATTCACCGCCGCCTTCCCAAACGTTGAAGCTGCGGGCATTGCGCACACGGCCAAAGCCGGGGTCAAAGCGCAACATGACTTCGCCAAACGACGCGCAGTCCCATTTGGCTTCCGATGCGGGTTTAACAATAAGTGCTGACATTTTTTGCGATTCCTTCTTGACAGATTATTTGGCGGCCAGTTCGGCCTTGATGGTGGCGGCCAGTTGGACCGTCTTGCGCACGTTGTCTTCGATGCCTTTGTAGTCCTTGGCATCGAGCAGTTTTTTGGTGATCATGTTGGAGCCAATGCCGCAGGCCACAATGCCAGCGCCAAACCACTTGCGCAGTGACTCTTCGGTGGGTTCCACACCGCCTGTAGGCATGATGCGGCTCCAGGGCATGGGGCCCATCACGCTCTTGACAAAGTCGGGGCCACCCACAGACGAGCCAGGGAACACCTTGACGATTTCGCAGCCCAGTTCTTGCGCATCACCAATTTCGGTGGCAGAGCCGCAGCCAGGGCTGTAGGGAACGCCACGACGGTTACAAACCTTGGCCACGTCTGCATTGAGCAGTGGGCCCACCACGAACTTGGCACCGTTGGCAATGAACAAGCCAGCGGTAGGTGCGTCGACGATCGAGCCCACGCCCATGATCACCGATGGGTCTGCCTTGGCAAAGTGACGGGTGACATCCAGGAACACCTGGGCGGCAAAGTCGCCGCGGTTGGTGAACTCGACGCACTTGGCACCGGCGTTGGCGCAGGCCTGGATGACGTTGATACACAGTTCAACATCTGGGTGATAAAAAACTGGAATGATGCTTTGTTCCATCATTGCCGAAAGGACTGCCATACGATCTTTTGCTGCCATGCTTACGCTCCTAAAAAAATGGGTAAAAATGCCTGTAGCCCTTATTTGGTCTACCAAGCATGCTATTAATTTGATATTTACATCACCGCGCCGACTTGCCACGGCAAGAACTCGTCGTTGCCGTAGCCCAGTTCTTCGCTGCGAACCTTTTCGCCCGATGCGTGGCGAATGATGGCGTCGAAGATGCGCTGGCTGATTTCGGTCATGGGGGTGCCGGTGATCAGGTCGCCACAGTTCACATCCATGTCGTCTTGCATGCGCTCATAAAGTGCGTTGTTGGTGGCCAGCTTGATGGTTGGCACACCCGCACAGCCAAACGCTGAGCCCCGACCGGTGGTGAAACAGATGATTTGCGCGCCGCCTGCCGCTTGGCCGGTGGCAGACACCGGGTCGTAGCCGGGGGTGTCCATGTAGACAAAACCCTTGGCGGTGATTGGTTCGGCATACAGGAAAACGCCATTGAGTGTGCTGGTGCCGCCTTTGGCAACCGCTCCCAAAGACTTTTCCAAAATGGTCGTCAGGCCGCCCGCCTTGTTGCCGACCGACGGGTTGTTGTCCATCTGGTTGCCATTGCGGGTGGTGTAGTCCTTCCACCATTTGATCCGGTCAATCAGCTTGTTGGCGATCTCCGGGCTGGCGGCGCGGCGCGTCAACAGGTGTTCTGCGCCGTAGACCTCGGGTGTTTCCGACAGAATGGTGGTGCCACCATGGGACACCAGCATGTCCGATGCACCACCCAGCGCCGGGTTGGCGGTGATGCCTGAATAACCATCAGAGCCACCGCAGTTCAGACCCACAATCAGGTTGCTGACCGAAGCCGCCTCACGCTTGTAGGTGTTGGCGCGCTCCAGCATGGCCGTGATTTGCTCAATGCCTTTCTTGATGGCTGCTGTCGTGCCGCCCTCGGCTTGCATCACCAATTTTTGCAGCATGCCTTCTTCGTGGGCACCCACCATTTCAACGATTTGGGCGATTTGGTTTTGCTCGCAGCCCAATCCGACAAACAACACACCTGCGAAATTGGGGTGTTGGGCATAACCCACCATCGTGCGGCGCAGGATGTCCATCCCCTCACTGACCACGCCCATGCCGCATCCGAGCGGGTGCGGCAAGGCCAGCACACCGTCGATATTGGGGTAGGCGGCCAGTTTTTCCCGGCTGAAATGGCTGGCAATGGCACGAACCACCGTGGCCGAACAGTTCACCGAGGCGATGACCGCGATGTAGTTGCGCGTGCCCACCTTGCCGTTGGCGCGTTTGTAGCCCATGAAGGTGGCAGGATGCTCGACCTTGGGTAACTCATGAACGCCTTGGCCAATGCCATAGTCACGCTCAAATTCGCCCATGCTCAAGTTGTGCGAGTGCACGTGCTGCCCTGCGGCGATATTGACCTTGGCAAAACCGATGATCTGGTTGTACCGGCGCACAGGGTCACCTTGCGCAATGTCGTGCGAAGCCACTTTGTGCCCCGGCGGAATCATGTCCCGCACCACCAGGTTGTCGGCGAGCAGCGAGGTGCCAGGCAACAGTTGCTCGGTGGCGATCAGCACATCGTCATTGGGCTGCAAACGAATAACAGAAGATGGCATTGGGTTCCCCTCAATAGTTCCGCGGCATAAAGCCGCGGAGAGTTTCAAAACGTGACAGAGAACCCATGCCGGAACTGGCTGGGTTCTCGCCTGTATCAGTAGACCGCGATGCCTTTTAGCAGACTCGGAATCCAGGTGGAGAAGGCCGGGACATACGTCACGACGGCCATCACGGCAAACAATGCGCCGTAGAACGGCAAGATGCTTTTCATGACCTGCTCGACCGAGACTTCACCAATTGCACAGCCCACAAACTGGGTGGTTCCCACCGGTGGCGTGTTGAGACCCAGCGCACAGTTGAGCAGCATGACGATACCGAACTGAACCGGACCCATGCCCATATGAATAGCCAGCGGCAGAAACAGCGGCGTGCAGATCAGGATGGTCGATGCCATGTCCATGAACGTGCCCAACAGGAACAAGATCAAGTTGATCAAAAAGAACATGATGATCGGATCAGTCGTTGCGCCCAGCAACAACTCTGCTGTCTTGTCCGGGATTTCCAGAATCGCCATGATGTACTGGAACATGGTGGACACACCAATCAGCAGCAACACCACACCTGTGGTCTTGGCTGCCTTGGCGCCCGCTTTCATCAGCTTGTTCCAAGTCATCGTGCGGTAACCAACAAAGGTCAAGAACAGCGAGTAAACCACCGCAATACCAGCCGCTTCCGTAGCGGTTGTGATACCCATGACGATGCAGCCCAAGATGATCGCCACCACAAACATGCCAGGCAAAGCGGCCACACCGGAGACCAGCACGGCATTCCAGCCGGCAAACTTATCCAGCTTGCTGCTGCCGTCTGGACGGATTGGGTAGCCTTCTTTTTTAGCAACCCAGTAGGCTGCAAACAGCATGCACGCCATCAACACCAAGACGGGCAGTAAGCCAGCAAACATCATGTCGCCGATCGAAACACCTTTGATCATGACGTCTTTGCCTGCGAGCAAACCACTGGTACTGGATGCGGCAAATGCATAAATGATCAGGTTGTGCGATGTCGGCATCAGTGCGCCGCAGAGGGCGGCGTGGGTGGTGACGTTGACCGCATAGTCAGCGCTGTAACCCTCTTTTTTCATCATCGGGATCATCACGCCGCCCATGGCCGACACGTCTGCCACGGGAGAACCAGACACACCACCGAAGAGTGTGCAAGCCACCACATTGGCCATGCCCAGACCACCGCGGCGGTGACCGATCAGGTTGCGGGCAAAAGTGACGATCTTGTCAGCAATGCCGCCGTGCAGCATCAGCTCGCCCGAGAAAATGAAGAAAGGGATCGCCAGGAACGAGAACACGTTCATGCCAGAAATCATGTTCTGGAATGCCAGTTCCAGCGGAAAACCTTCGGTCCAGTAGGTTGCAATACAACTCAACGCGATCGAGAAGGCAACAGGCACCCCGAGCAACAAAAATACCAAAAAGCTAACACAGAGTACGGTCAGTGCCATGATGGATTCACCTTCGTGCCGGTAGACATCGCGATCAGATGCTCAATAGAAAACAGAACAATCATCACGCCTGCTGCAATGCAGGGCAGGTAACGAAAGGCCTCGGAAATGCCCAGGGTTGGGATCAGGTTGGTCCAAACTGAACTGGCCATGGCCCAGCAGCCCCAAGCGAGGAAACCACCAAAAATGATGGTGATCACACCAACCGCGTTACCGACCCAAAATTGAATTTTGGCGGGCAACAAGCCGACCAGGGACTCCATACCGATGTGCCCTTCATCACGCACTCCGGCCGAGGCACCAAACATCGCCACATTGATCACCAAGATCAAGGCCACCTGTTCAGACCATGCGGGAGCATCATTGAGCGCATACCGCCAGATCACTGACCCAAAAACCACGCCAACAATACCTAGCAAACACGCCACAGCAATGTACATTGCCCAGCGTGACAGACGACTGTTCAGCCACGTTAGCCATTTCATATCTTTACTCCAACAAAATGCCCGAAAGCTTTAACTGCTTTCGGGCACTACCATTAATCCAACGACGAATAGCAGATTATTTTGTGTTGACGATTTGTTGGACCAAATCCTTCAGGCGAGGTGTGGGGGAGAACTTGTCCCAGACAGGCTTCATTGCAGCCACAAACTCAGGCTTGTTGACGTCGTTAATGAACGTTGCGCCAGCCTTTTTGGCTGCTTCTTTGGAAGCCAGTTCCTTCTTGGTCCACAGGTCAATGTAGTAAGGGGTCGCTTCTTTGACGGCGTCACGGATGATCTTGTGTTCTTCTGGGGACAAGGTGTCCCACACTTTCTTGGAGAACACCAGCACTTCAGGCGACATCACGTGTTGTGTTTCGCTGTAAATAGGAGCGGCTTCGTAATGTTTTGCCACTTCATACGATGGGTAGTTGTTTTCAGCAGCATCCACCAGCCCGGTCTTCAGTGCCGTGTAAGTTTCAGCAGTCGGAATCGGTGTGGGGTTGGCACCCATGGCCTGAATCAGGCTGACCCACAAGTCCGATTGTTGAACGCGGATCTTCAAGCCTTTGACATCGGCCAGTGTGCGAATTGGTTTCTTGGCGTACATCGAGCGTGCACCAGACTCCCACAATGCCAAGCCGATGAAGCCAGCCTTGTCAAAGGATGCCAGGATTTCTTCCCCGGCAGGGCCGTTCATCGCAGCGCGGAAATGCTTGATGTCGCGGAAAATGAATGGGAACGAAGGCACCAGAGTTTCTGGGATGATCCCGTGGAACGACGCAGAGCCGACGCGAACCATGTCCAGCGCGCCGATCTTCACTTGTTCAACCGTGTCTTTTTCAGATCCCAGAGCGCTATTGCCGAAAACCTTGATGTTGTACTTGCCACCCGTCTTTTGGCTGATGATCTCACCAATTTTTTTCACAGTCATCACTGTGGGGTAATCTTGGGGATGCACATCAGCCGAGCGGAAGTCCCGAGCGTAAACGCTACCTACTGCGAACGCTGCTACCAGTGCAGTTGCCAAGATTTTCTTCACATTTTTTTTCATAATTGCCTCATCGTTAAGAATAAACAGGGGAAACGCCGCCGAACAAACTTACCAGGGGTGCGCTCTGGCTTCCTCAGCAAGTGCGGCAAATATACGCCAAAATCGAACAGTGACCAATAATTTTTGAAACAAAATTCCATTTTTAGTTTGGGTAAGTTTGCGGTAAGTCAAAGGCAGCTTGCATTGGATTAAAACGCTGTTTCATTTTGGTTGATGTCGAGTTTTGCTTGATATAGAGTTCTTAACCTACCTATTTCCCCTATCCCACGGAGAACCCCATGACCCCCTTTATGAATGCTGATTTTTTGCTGCCCGATGACTGCTCCAAGCGGCTGTTTCACGACTATGCGGCGCAGATGCCCATCATTGACTACCACTGCCACCTGCCGCCCGCAGACATTGCCAACAACACCACCTTTCGCAACATCGCCCACGCCTGGCTCGGTGGTGACCACTACAAATGGCGCGCCATGCGCTCCAACGGCGTGCCTGAACAAGTCATCACCGGCCACGAACCCGACTACGAAACCTTCCTGGCCTGGGCCCAAACCGTGCCGCGCCTGGTAGGCAACCCGCTGTACCACTGGACCCACCTGGAACTGCAACGCTACTTCGGCATCAATGAGCCCCTGTCCGAAAAAACCGCACCCGCCATCTGGGAAGCATGCAACGCCCAGATCGTGCGCCCCGAGTTTGGTGCACGCTCGCTGCTGGAGCGCATGAAGGTGCGTGCCGTTGGCACCACCGACGACCCCGCTGATTCGCTGGAGCACCATATTGCCTACGCTGCAGTGCGTCAACCGGGTCAACCCGTGATGGTGCCCAGCTTCCGCCCAGACCGCGCCCTGGCCACCGACGACCTCACCCTCTGGCAAGCCTACATCGACAAACTCGGCGCCAGTGCCAATGTGGCTATTGGCTCCTACCAGTCGTTGATCTCCGCGCTCGATACCCGCCATGCGGTGTTCCATAGCCTGGGCTGCCGTGCTTCTGACCACGGCCTGACCGTGCCCTTTGCCAGCTTTGCCAGCGCACAGGCCATTGAAGCCATCTTTGCCAAACTCTTGAGTGGTACCGCTTTGACGGCCAGCGAGGCCGATGCTTACAAGACAGCGGTGTTGCTCGATGTGGGTCGCATGAACGCCAAGCGCGGCTGGGCCATGCAATTGCATCTGGCTGCGGTGCGCAACCTCAACAGCGCCATGTTCAAGCAACTTGGCCCAGATACTGGCTACGACGCGGTCAACGATGAGCAGATTGCCAGCAAGCTGGGCGCGTTCATGAACGCGCTGCAAAGCGAAGGCCAGTTGCCCAAGACCATTTTGTATTCGCTCAACCCCAATGATCTGGAAGTGCTGGGCACGGTCATGGGTTGTTTCCAGGACGGCTCGGTGCCGGGCAAGATCCAGATGGGTTCGGCCTGGTGGTTCAACGACCACATTGAAGGCATGCGTCGCCAGATGATCAGCTTGGGTAACCTGGGTTTGTTGTCACGTTTTGTGGGCATGCTCACCGATTCGCGCAGCTTCTTGTCGTTCCCGCGTCATGAGTACTTCCGGCGCATCTTGTGTGCGCTGGTGGGCGGCTGGATGCAAAACGGTGAGATCCCGGCTGACTTTGAGACCTTTGGCGCCATGGTGCAGGACATCAGCTACCGCAATGCCAAGAATTACTTTGATATCCCGGGTGTCGTGGATTGAGTCGCCTTGGCTGCACACCTACCCAAGAAATAGAACACGGCGTTGTTGGAAATGCCACTGAATGAATGACCAGAAAGGAACAAGAAATGATTGAACTGAACCGCCAGGCACTAGCCCAAGGCAAACTGAACGTGGAGAGCTCTGCCCCCACGTCACTCAAGCCCGTTCGCATTTTGCAAATTGGTGATGGCAACTTTCTGCGGGCCTTTGTCGACTGGATGGTCGACGTGGCCAATGGCGCTGGCCTGATGAATGGCGAAGTGATCATGGCACAACCCATCGATCGCGGTATCGCCGATTTGATGAAGGCCCAAGACCAACTGTTCACCGTGTTGCTGCGCGGTGTGCAAAATGGCCAGTCGGTCCAGTCCAAACGCTTGGTAAGCTGCATCAAGGACACGCTCAACCCCTATACCCAATGGGAGACGATGCTGGCCACCATGCAAGACCCGGCTTTGCGTTTTGTGGTTTCCAACACCACAGAGGCTGGCATCGCTTATGTCGAAGAAGCCTTGGTCGAGGGCAAGTGCCCAGCCAACTTCCCTGCCAAGGTGACGGCCCTGTTGCTGGCACGCTTCAAGGCGTTTGGCGGATCGGCAGACTCCGGCCTGGTGTTCCTGCCCGCCGAGCTGATTGAAGCCAACGGCACCAAGCTGAAAAACTATGTGCTCCAGTTCGCACAAGCATGGAAGTTGTCGGCTGAGTTCATCGCCTGGGTCAATGCGCACAACGTGTTCTGCAACACCTTGGTGGACCGCATCGTGCCGGGCTTTCCTGGCGCCGAGGCTGACGCACTGTTCGCTGACTTTGGCTACAAAGACCCGTTGACTGTGGCGGCCGAGCCGTTTTTGCTGTGGGTCATTGAAGGCCCCGCCCAAATTGCCGATGAATTGCCCTTGCACAAAGCCGGTCTGGACGTGGTCTGGACGCAGGACTTGCAGCCGTACCGCACGCGCAAAGTTCGCATCCTCAATGGCGCGCATACGGCCAGCGCACTGGCGTCTTACTGCGCCGGGCTCGACACTGTGCGCGAGATGACCGAAGACCCCGTGGTGTCCAAATTCCTCAACAAAGTCATGTTTGAGGAAATTGTGCCCTTCGTGCCACTGCCTGAAGCTGAGCGCAAAGCCTACGCTGAAACCATTGTTGAACGGTTTGCCAATCCGCACATCCGCCACGAACTGATCTCGATCACCCTGAACTCGGTCTCCAAGTGGCAGGTGCGGGTGCTGCCAACCATCAAGGATTACGCAGCCCAACACGGCAAAGCGCCAGCCGGCTTGTCGTTCTCACTGGCCGCATTGTTGACGTTCTACCACGGCAAGTTTGCCGACAACGGCGACTTCCTGGGTCAGCGCCAAGGGCAAAGTTATCCGATCAAGGACAACGCCGATATTCTGGCCATCATGAATGCAGCTTGGGATGGCGCGACCGACCTGACCAAAGTGACGACAACGTTGCTTGCCGACACCCGCCTGTGGGGTGAAGATCTGACGCTGGTACCCGGCCTGGCAGAGCAGACCGCCAACGCTCTGATCCGGATCAAGGAAGTTGGTATCAAGTCAGCCATGGGTGCGTTGTGATCGTTGCATGAAGGCAAAATAGAGCCCTCTGCAATACATCAACAAACCAACACGAAACTGACATTTCAACATGACCACGCGCACGACATGGGGTAAATCGACACAATCGAACGCCGCAACCGTGCGCGGGTTTCACTTGGCTCTTCGTCCTTCGACCGAAACATCATGTGAAAGTCAAACCCTCACAGAGCCAGACCATTTAACCGACTAAGGATTTGAAAATGCACCGTAACCGTAACGCCAAGATCGTCGCCACTTTGGGACCAGCAAGCGCAGACCGCGAAACCATTCAGGCGTTGTTTGAGGCCGGGGCCGATGTCTTTCGCCTGAACTTCAGCCACGGCACACAAGAAGACCACAAGCAACGCCTAGACACCATCCGCGCCATCGAACGGCATGCGGGACGCCCGATTGGCGTGCTGTTGGATTTGCAAGGCCCCAAGCTGCGCCTGGGTACGTTTGCCAAGGGCCCGATCATGTTGGTCGAAGGCGCTGCATTCAGACTCGATCTGGATACAGCCAAGCCCGGTGACCAAAAACGCGCGCCAATGCCCCACCCCGAGATTTTTAATGCGCTGGAAGTTGGCACCGATTTGCTGGTGGACGATGGCCGGGTGCGCCTGCGCGTGGAAAGCTTTGGCCCAGATTTTGCCGAAACCCGCGTGATTGCTGGTGGTGCAGTCTCTGACCGCAAGGGTGTCAATGTGCCGGGCGTTGTTCTGCCGCTGTCGGCCCTGACCGAAAAAGACCGCTCAGACCTGGACTACGGGCTGACACTGGGCATCGACTGGATTGCCTTGTCGTTTGTGCAGCGGCCAGAAGATATTGTGGAAATCAAATCCATCGTCAAGGGGCGCGCACGTATTGTGGCCAAGCTTGAAAAGCCGGCAGCCATCCTGAGCCTGGATGCCATCGTGGCTGAGACGGATGCTGTGATGGTGGCGCGTGGTGATCTGGGTGTGGAAATGCCGCCGGAACAAGTGCCAGCCATTCAAAAACGCATTGTTCGTGCATGCCGTGAAGCCGGTAAACCGGTCATTGTCGCCACACAGATGCTCGAATCCATGGTCACCGCACCGGTGCCCACCCGTGCCGAAGCCTCTGACGTGGCAACCGCCATTTACGACGGTGCTGATGCGGTGATGTTGTCCGCCGAATCCGCTTCGGGCAAGTACCCGGTGGAAGCTGTCAGCATGATGAACTCCATCATTGCGCAAACGGAAGCCGACCCCTACTACCGCGAAGCAATCAAAGCCTCTCAGACAACCCACATTCCGGTGCCTTCTGACGCCATCGGCGTGGCAGTCAGCGGTGTGGCTGCGTTGCTCAATGTGGCGGCTGTGGTGGCGTACACCAGCTCCGGCTATTCGGCGCTTCGTATGGCACGCGAACGGCCTCAAGCGCCGATCATTGGCATGACCCCTCGTCGTGCAGTGGCTCGCCAATTGGCGCTGACCTGGGGCGTTTACCCCGTGTTGTGCCACGACGTGCAAGACGTGCTGGAAATGAGCGATTGGGCCTGCGAGACCGCCAAAAAAGAAGGTCTTGGCAAAACGGGCGACACCATCGTGGTTTCTGCAGGTGTGCCGTTCAATACCTCTGGCACCACCAACCTGATGCGCATCGCCCAGATCAACTGAGCGGCTCATTCATGAGTGACGTTGGACACATCTAAAAAAGTCGATAACTGGAAGAAAAATGGCATTGATTCAGCAGGTGCGCGGTTTCGAAATTCTCGATTCGCGTGGCAACCCAACCGTGGCCGTCGAAGTGGCCCTTGAGGATGGTGCGAAAGGTTTCGCCGCAGTGCCCTCGGGGGCATCCACTGGCTCGCGTGAAGCACTGGAACTGCGTGATGGTGACACCACACGCTATTTGGGCAAAGGCGTGCAAAAAGCGGTGGCCAACGTCAACGGCGAACTGCGGCAGGCGGTGCTGGGCCAAGATGCGCTGGATCAAGCCACGGTGGACCGGGTCATGATCGACCTGGATGGCACCGCAACCAAATCACGACTCGGTGCCAATGCCATTCTGGCGGTATCACTGGCGTCGGCAAAAGCCGCCGCCGCATCCGCAGAGTTGCCGTTGTATCGGCATCTGCGGATGATTGGTTCCCCCCTGCAACTGCCTGTGCCCATGATGAACATCATCAATGGCGGTGCGCATGCCAGCAACAACGTGGATATGCAGGAGTTCATGATCCTGCCGGTGGGTGCTCCGAGCTTCTCAGAAGCCATTCGCTGGGGTGTTGAGGTGTTCCACTCGCTCAAGGGTCTGCTCCATCAAAAGGGCTTGTCCACCACAGTGGGGGACGAAGGTGGCTTCGCCCCCGATCTGCCGTCCAATGAAGCGGCGCTGGAAATTATTCTGGAAGCCATTACCAAGGCGGGTTACAAGGTTGGCACCGATATCAGTTTGGGACTTGATCTGGCCAGCTCTGAGTTTTACAAGGATGGCTTGTACGATTTGGCCTCCGAAGGCAAGAAGTTCGATCCAGCCCAGTTCACCGACTACCTCGCAAATTGGGCCAGCCAGTATCCGATCGTCACGATCGAAGATGGCATGGCAGAAGACGATTGGGTCGGCTGGAAGCTGCTGACCGACAGGTTAGGCGGCAAAGTGCAGTTGGTCGGGGATGACCTGTTTGTCACCAACACGGGCATTCTCTCTGAAGGCATCCAAGCCGGTATCGCCAACTCGATCCTGATCAAGCTCAATCAGATCGGCACCGTGTCAGAAACCTTGGCAGCCATTGCCATGGCGGACGCTGCTGGCTACAGCTCGGTGATCTCCCATCGCTCGGGCGAAACCGAAGACACCACCATTGCCGACCTCAGTGTCTGCACCTTGGCAACACAGATCAAAACCGGCTCGCTGTGCCGCACAGATCGGGTGGCGAAATACAACCGGCTGCTGATGATCGAAGCAGAACTGGGAAACGACGCTGTGTACCGCGGACGTTCAGCTTTTCCTGCGACGGTCTAACCAACGGGACGCCAAAGCTCCTTGCGTCTGGGGCTCACCAGCATCAGACCACCTTCACCCTGCCCACGACCCTTCCAGGTATCGGCAGGGTTTTTTTTATCTCTATCGCAGCATGCTCAC
>Ga0302213_1000188_pt1 | contig 39528 bp, 35 predicted proteins | sample II_Fen_N1_2_FD_194583 | JGI IMG/M metagenome (GOLD analysis project Ga0302213, IMG submission 194583) | Peat permafrost microbial communities from Stordalen Mire near Abisko, Sweden - II_Fen_N1_1 | ecosystem: Environmental > Terrestrial > Soil > Wetlands > Permafrost | place: Sweden: Abisko...
ATACTTCCGGGAGTAGGTGCAGGATTACGAGTCAAAGTGGACAAGTATTCAAATACAAATGCAGCTTTCGATTTTGGTGTTGGTATTGGTGGTTCATGGAGTTTTTCCTTTGGCTTAGGCGAAGCCTTTTAAAACGCATTTGCCACTTATAATAGTCATCGTTCTTTTACTTTAAAAGAGCCAAACAAACTGCATTTCAATTAATTTGACTCTTTTATCAATATATCAAAAAGCACTTCAAACTCACGAACAAACCGAAAAAACTTCCCCTCAGCAAACGTACGTTTCCCCCCTCTTTTTGTCCGTTTCGCTTATTTTCTAATTGTACTGTTTATTTTTAAGAGCAATCTTTGCATCGTCAAATTAAAAAACAGTAAGAAACGAGCATGTTTGCCAAACAAAAACTATCTGCAAGTTTCAATCAATCACAATTAAAAATTATTACCAAAATGAAACTATTCAATTTAGCTTGTTCAATGTGTGCAATTGCTCTTTTTGCCTCATGTAGTGCAAGTCCAAAAGAGTCGGCAACAACTGAGGTCAGTCGTTCCATAAAAGTTAAAGTAGAAACAATTCAGACAATAAAAGGAATTTCAGACTTGCACTATAGCGGTACTATTGAACCACTACAAACTATACCACTGTCATTCGAAGGTATTGGGACTGTTGAAAACGTGTTTGTACAGGAGGGTGACATGGTCAAGAAAGGACAAAAACTGGCAACAATAGACAAAGCGGATAATGTAAGCCTGAGTAGTGCAACCGTGGCAAAATACAAACAAGCTAAAGATGCTTATAACCGCTTGAAAAGTGTGTATGAACAAGGTAGTCTGCCCGAAATAAAATGGGTAGAAATAGAAACAAGCCTCAAAGAGGCTGAATCTCAAATGCAATTGGCAGAATCGAGCATTAAAAAGTGTACCATGCGTGCACCTGCTGATGGAATGGTTGGTAAACGCAATGTTGAACCTGGTCAGAGTTCCGTATCGCTGAAAAATCCTATAGAATTGGTGAAAATTGAAACGATATTGGTAAAAATATCCGTTGCCGAGAATGAAATCAGCAAAATCAAAAAGGGACAAAAAGCTACATTCTCAATTTCAGCATTGAATGGAAAAACGTTTGAAGGAACAGTATCCAACGTGGGAGTAGTGGCTAACGAAATATCGCGTACTTACGATGTTAAGATTATGGCAAAAAATCCTCACTACGAAATAAAACCCGGTATGGTGTGCGATGTAAATTTGAATACAAATATTGAAAAAAATCTCACATTCGTTTCAAACAATGCGGTTAGCAAAGATAGCGAAGGGAAAAACTATGTATATGTTGTGTCCTCTGATAAAAAGCATGTCAATAAACAGTTGGTAAAGCTTGGATATTATCAAAATAATGGTATTGAAGTGATTAACGGACTAAATCCGGGTCAACTGGTAGTGAGTGAGGGGAAAGAAAAATTGTCAGATAACAGTTTAATCAGTTTATAATATGAGTAATTTAAAATCAAATTTCATCGGATTTTTAATGGATAATCTCAGTCTAATCATGATTGGCATTGTTGCACTTGTGCTAATTATTATTGCACTTATAATAATCACTATAATATGATTTAACTAAAATCTTGAATTGCCATACACTTATTTATTTATATCGCTATTTTAATATTCTGTTTATAATATGAGCAAAAAAAAATCTGGAATTATCGAATCCGTGATGTGGAATCATAATATTGTTATTATTGTTACTGTAGCACTTATGATTATTGGTGTTATCGCATTATTAATCATGCCTCGTGATGAATTTCCAAAATTTACTGTTCGTCAGGGAGTTGTTGTAGGTGTTTACCCCGGTGCAACTTCGGCTGAAGTGGAAGCGCAACTAACCAAGACTGTTGAAAACTACATTTTTGGATTTCAAGAAGTAAAAAAGGCAAAAACCTATTCGTTGTCAAGAGATGGTATGATGTACATTTTCGTTGAATTGAACGATGATGTAACCAATGCCGACCAGTTTTGGTCAAAATTCAAGCATGGGCTGTCCGACTTAAAAATGACTATGCCTCCGGGAGTACTCGCATTGTTTGCCGATTCCGATTTTGGCGACACCTCAGCATTACTCGTTACGCTGTCGTCCGACACCAAAAGCTATAAAGACCTCGAAGCCGAGTTGAAGAAACTGGAAGCCGAATTTCGTAAGATTCCGTCAGTTTCAAAAATCAAACATTATGGTTTGCAAAAGGAACAAATATATGTAAAAGTTAAGCCTGAATTGCTCAACGAATACAATATCAAATCTCTTTCGCTATTTGCCAATTACCAGTCGAACGGTGGAATTAATTATGCCGGAACATTGAAAGATGGCAACAATGATTTGTCTATTCACCTGCCAGCCAACTATAACTCGGAAAAAGATTTGGCCAACCAGATAGTTTATTCCGATAACAGTGGCAACGTTGTGCGATTGAAAAACATTGCCAACATTGAACGTCGCTATGCCGATCCGGAGGATTACATTAAACAAAATGGCAAGAAAACCATTCTTCTTTCGCTTGAAATGCAACCCGGCAACAACATTGTGGAATTTGGCAAAGAAGCCGACAAAGCTCTTGCTACTTTTCAGAAAAGTTGCCCGAAAGAAATTAAAGTGGCTAAAATTTCCGAGTTGCCAAAATACGTTGATGAATCGGTAAAAAATTTCATGAAGGAATTTCTGATTGCCATTATTGCGGTTATTCTGATTACCATGATTTTGTTACCGTTGCGTGTAGCCTCTGTTGCCGGCATCACGGTTCCTATTTCGGTGCTTCTTACACTTTGTTTCCTTTACTTTTTTGGAGTGGAATTGCACACAGTTTCATTGGCATCGCTTATTCTCGTTTTGGGTATGATTGTAGATAACTCTATTGTTGTGATTGACAATCATGTAGAAAAAATAGACCACGGCTTTTCGGTTTGGCATTCAGCCATTAAAAGTGCTAAGGAACTGTTTAAACCCATTCTGTACGCCACGTTGGCCATTTTGGCGGCCTATATTCCGTTGGGATTCATGATTCCGGGCGTTTCGGGCGAATTTATGCGCTCAATCCCTATCGTAGTTAGCATTGCACTGGTGGTTTCCATATTGGTGGCTATGTTTTTGGTCCCTTATCTCAATTTTATTTTCATAAAGAAAGGACTGAAAAAAGTGGGCAATAAAAAGGAGCGTAAAACTTTTTTAGACATACTTCAAGCGTGGTTCGACAAAGGGCTTGAATGGGCATTTCGTTTTCCGAAAACTATAATTGCTTCAGTTTTGATTCTTATAGCATTGTCATCTTTACTGTTCAATCGCCTCGACCAACAACTGTTTCCAGAAATGGAGCGTAACCAGTTTGCCGTAGAAGTGTATTTGCCAATGGGCTCATCGCTCGAAAGAACTTCAAAAGTAGTAGATAGTTTGGAAGCTGTGCTATTGAAAGATAAGCGCGTAACTAACGTAACCAGTTTTATTGGGTCAAGTTCGCCAAGGTTTCATACAGCCTATGCGCCGAATATCCCATCGCCTAATTACGGTCAATTGCTTGTAAACACCGTATCGAACGAGGCTACAAGAGAGGTTGTAAAAGAACAGAATTCAAAATATTCCGAGCACTTTGCCAACGCGCATGTTCGTTATAAAATTCTATCCTTACAAGACTTTAAAGCACCCATTGAAATACGGATTTCTTCCGATTCAATAAAGGATATTCACAACGTTGAAGCTCAGGTAAATGACATTTTGAAGAAAACAAAGGGCATAGCATGGCGTCGTACCGACTGGGATCAAATGCAGCAGTATGTGAAAGTGAAACTCGATGGAGATAAAGCCGAACGGTTGGGATATTCCAAAGATTTGGTCTCAACTTCACTTATGATTGGGCTTGATGGCTTGCCACTTACAACCATTTGGGAAAAAGATTATCCGGTGGAGGTCAGATTGTCGGAAGAAGGTAGCAGTCATAAAACGATAAAAACATTGGAAGACCAATATGTTACCTCGTTATCCACTTTTTCAGCTATACCGTTAAGAACATTTGCAAGTTTCTCGCCCGACTGGGCCGAAGGCACCATTGTTCGTCGCAACGGAGTACCAACGTTGACCGTGCAAGTTGATAATGCAGAAGGTGTTAATGCCTCGGCTATTTTCGATGAAATAAAACCACAACTCGACAAGTTGAAACTCCCTGTCGGTACTTCGATTAATTACGGTGGCGAGCTTGAAGGACAGGACGAAACATTCGTTCCAATGGCTCTAGCCCTTGCAATTAGCATTCTGGCTATATTCTTTATCCTTCTGTTCCAATTTAGAAAAGTAAAACTGGTATTCTTAATTTTGTCTACTATGATATTGGCTTTCCCCGGAGCTGCCATTGGTTTGTGGCTAATGAACTATCCATTTAGCGTAACTGCTTTTATCGGAATTACGAGTCTGTGCGGCATGGTGGTTCGTAATGGAATTATCCTTATCGACTATGCCCGCGAATTAATTGAAAAGAACAAGATGTCGGTTCGCGAAGCAGCTTTGGCAGCAGGGAAACGCCGTATGCGCCCTATTTTCCTTACTTCGGCAGCGGCAGCGGTAGGTGTAATCCCAATGATTTTAAGTCGTTCAACTCTTTGGGGACCATTGGGAACTGTAATCTGTTTCGGACTATTAATAGCTATGGTGCTGACGCTTTTTGTTTTACCGGTACTTTTTGCCTTGGTATATAAAGATAAGAAAGCTGATTTTAATCTTCTTCAGTCAAAAAAGGTAATTGTAATGATTGCAATAGTCATTTATACAATTTCAACCGGAGTTAGTGCGCAATCGCTAAGTCTAGATAAGTGCAAACAACTTGCACTTATCAACAACAACAAAATTAAAGGAGCCGAATTTGATGTGAAGGCAGCAACAGAAGAACGCATGAGTGCTTTTACTGAATATTTCCCAAAAATAAGTGCTTCTGCTTTGGCCATGAAATCAACCGATTACCTACTGAAACTTAAAACTCCCGAAATGAATCTTCCGGTATATGATGGAAATCCGGCCAATATTGCCACCGCCACCCAGTATGCCTATGTACCGTCAACCCCAATCAATGCACTCGATTATCTCAATACGGCTAGTATTGATATTACCTTGCCTTTGTATACAGGTGGTCGTATCCGCAACGGAAACAAACTGGCTGCTCTGGGCGAAGAAGTTAGTCGTGGTCAAAAAGCTTTAACCACCATTGAGGTGCTTATCGGCACGGAAGAATTGTACTGGACATTAATGTCGCTGAAAGAGAAGGAAAAAACAGTGTATTGCTATGCAACAATGCTTGATACGCTATATCGCGATGTAAACAATTACAATAAAGCCGGATTAGTGCAGCGCAACGATTTATTGAAAGTACAGCTCAAACAGAATGAACTGCAAACCAACATGTTGAAACTAAAAAATGGCATTGAACTAACTAAAAGAGCCTTATGTCAACACATTGGTATTGCTTACGATTCCACATTGGTAATCGAAAGCCAACCTTTAATACCGCAGTCTTTAACTCTTCAGTCCGATGCACAAAATCAGGCAACTAAAAGGGTAGAGTATACGCTGCTAAACAAGGCCGTGGAAGCCGAAGAACTGAAACAAAAAATGACCCTTGGAGAATATCTGCCACAGCTTGCCATCGCCGGTTCGGGCTCAGTAACTGATATGATGGGAGAAACAACTCACAACGCCATTGCATTGGTAACACTTAGCGTGCCTATCAGCGATTGGTGGGGAGGTTCGCACAAACTCAAGCAACAACGCATGAAAATAGAAAAAACCAAAACAGAACTTCAGGAAAATACCGAACAGCTGAAACTTCAAATAACGCAAGCTGGAAATGACCTAAAAGAAACCTGGTTTCAAATTCAAATAGCCGGCAAATCGGTTGAACAAGCCCGTGAAAATCTAAAGGTTACAGAAGATAATTACCGTTCCCGGACTATCAGTATTTCAGATCTTTTAGAAGCTCAGGCCATGTCGCAGGGTGCAAATGATAATCTGACTGATGCTAAATGTACTTACCAGATAAAAATGGCTAAATACTCGCAGGCAACAGGCAATTATAAATAACAATTATTATTCAGACCTGCAATATTATTTAACTAATCGTATTCCCAAATGAAAACAACTTATTTTATCGCAATCTTTTCTTTCATATTTACCGTGTCTTCATTCTCTCAACGCCAGATAGTTGGCAAATGGTTGTCGGAAGACAAAGAAGGAATTACCGAAATTTACGAACAAGGTGGAAAATTTTATGGAAAAATCGTTTGGCTCAAAAAAGCGACCGATGACAAAGGAACTCCGCTCAAAGACACTGAGAATTCGAACCAAAAACTGCGCCAACGCCCATTACAAGAGCTTGTTGTTATCAATAACTTGTCATACAATAACAAAGAGTGGGTAAATGGCTCTGTTTACGACCCCAAATCCGGTAAAACATATAGTTGCAAGGTGTGGCTCACTAATGACAATACGCTAAATTTAAGAGGGTATGCGGGTATTTTCCATAGCACAGAAATCTGGACCAGAACAAAATAATATCTCAATTCACTAATAAACAAAAAATATACACAATGAAAAAAGCAAGTTATGCAGATAAGGATGTTGTAGTCAATATTCTTTCCAAATCATTTATTAATGACCCACATATCAATTGGTTGTTAGAAGAAAGTAAGAATAAAAACAAGCTAAAAATTATAATGGGCTATGTTTTTGAAGAATCGTTAGCGAGGGGAACTGTTTATCTGAATGACGATAATACAGCTGTTGCCTTATGGAATACAGAGAAGAAAGAGAAAGTCTCTCTTCAATATATTGTTCGGAACTTATCATTCCTATTTAGAACTGGGCTAACAACCACTAAAAGATGCCTTGAAATAGACAAATTAACCTATAACGAATATCCGAAAAATGCAAAATATTGTCAGCTATACTTGGTTGCAGTATTACCCGAATATCAGGGAAAAGGATTGGCCAGCGATTTATTGAATCCTATGATTGAAGATATGGAAAAGAAATCTATTCCAATGCATTTGGAAACTGCCAATCCTTACAATGTGAAAATATACATGAAAAAAGGATTCAATATTATCAAAACATTGCAACTGGGAAGCAATACGTTTTATTGTATGAGTCGATAGAACATAGGTTTTGAAAGCTGTTTTAGGCACATTTTATTCTTTTCTTATGGATACAAGACAAAAATACGTTCGATTAAAACAACGGGATGTAATCATTATTTTTTCTGAAGTATTAACGCATTCTGACTTTAAAGAAATGAATCCTGTTTCGGCAGGTTTCTGTCATATTTCAGAAAATAAGGTTGCGTGTTTTGGTGAATCTGTTTCCCTTCAAATGAAATCAGATCCCGAGGATTCAATAATTGCGACTAACCAGATTTTCGGAATGGAAGCAGTGTTATCACTTCTTTAAAATTGCACAGAACAACTTACATAATTAAAAAAACAGGAAAAATGGAACAAACAACTAATTTGTCAAATGCCGAAGTTGTAAAAATCATTTCAGCAGATAGAGAACGCACTAATATATTACGGAAATCGGAACAAGCTGCAATAGCCTTCTTAGTCAAGCACATACCTTCATGGATAAGCTCCAATATGCTCACAGGCATTGGATTCTTTGGGAATACGCTGACGTTTATAAGCTTTGTGCTGGCTACCTATCTGAATCCCAATTATCTATTGCTTGGCGTTGTGGGTTATGCTGTCAATTGGTTTGGCGACTCGCTCGATGGTAGAATTGCATATTACCGACAAAAACCTAGAAAATTGTATGGGTTTGCACTCGATATTACTATCGATTGGCTCGGAATTATACTCATGGGACTTGGTTTCATGGTGTATGCAGACGGAATTTGGAAACTAGCCGGATTTGGCTTTGTGGTTATGTATGGCTGGGAAATGATTACAACTTTAGTCCGTTACAAAATTACCGGAAAATACACAATCGATTCCGGGCTGTTTGGACCTACCGAAGTTCGCGTTATCATTTCTTTCATCCTTATTCTCGAAGTATTTTTCAAAGATTCAATACTTTACATCTCAACGGCTATTACGGCTATTTTGTTTGTAACTAATATTCTTGACACTAAAAAACTACTGAAGTTGGCCGATGAATGTGATTTGACTGAGAAACTGGCGAAAATGCCACCAGCAATGGAAAAAGAAAAAGTTGAAAAGCAAAATGAAACAGATCCCATTCTTACAGGATTTATTCCATGTAGTAGCTAAAAGTGAATCGGTGTTTAAAGTTATCTTAAATATTTGACGATGTGTGTTTTTTATCCGAACTTGGTGTTTTGGTTTCTTCAGCTCCAAACGCTTTATCTTCCATTTTGCCTAGGTATATCTCGAGCGACTTGGCCGAAATTTGAATTTCCCAAACCGAGAGTCCTAAGGAAATGATGAGCGAAAGCAATGCAATCCCAAAAACGTATGCCGACACAACGTGCAATCCAACGTAGATAAGGAACATTGTTGCAACGCACAAAAGTAAACTAGCTACTCCAAAAAGTTGCATGTTTTTGGTGAGGTAAAGTCGCTTACGCAAATTCATTATCTGAGCATGAGTGACTGCCGAATGGTCAATCATGTAGCGATCCTTCAGTGTGCGTACAAGTTGCGCATACGACAAAAACCTGTTTGTGTAAGCCAATAAAATGAGCGAGACGGCCGAAAACAAAAACGATGGTGTAATAAGTGTTAGCTCTTCCATGAAGATATTTCAATTAGCAGTCAACAGTTAGCAGTCAACAATTGTTTTTGTTGATCCTCGTTGTTTTAATTATTGAAAAAAGTATTTTGGAAATTTCATCTGCATCTGCAAACAAACTCAAAAATATTTTTTCATCAATGAAGTTTGTGTCTTTTAGAAGAGATAGCCAGTATTTTGTTTCTAAACTCTCTTTGTATGCAATACTTACCTTCGCAGAAAAATCATTATCCGAAATTGCTCCATTTGCTTCCGCTCCATTTGCACCTATAGAAGTCCCTGCACGTAATAATTGTTTAGATAGCACAAATTCCTTTTTCTCATTTTGCAAGAACTGATAAGCTTTTACAATTCTTATTGCAAAATTATAGGCTTTTACGTATGATAAACTATTTTGTACCATATTTTTTAGATACAGGTTTGCTAACTGCTAACTGTTAATTGCTACCTGTTTACACGCAATGTGGTGCATCGTCCACATGATTTTTCATCAAGGTGGCTACTTGTCGGCCAAGTTCAAGGCAAGCATCGTAATTTACCGTTTTCAATCCTTGTTTTTCGTCAACATTTAGTTCTGCTGAAGTCCATTTCATGGTTTCAACAAATGTTGTCAGGCGTTTTACAGCTGCACTTGCCCATGTAAATGAGCCAAAGCAACCAAATACATGGTTTTTTACGCCACGAATTTCTATTTTGCGCAATAACGATTCAACTTCTGGGTATAATTCGTTACAATAAGTTGGACTACCTACAATCAGACCCTTGTATTTGAAAATGTCGCGAATAATAATTGATGAATCTGATTTAGAAACATTGTGAATGATGATATTCTGAACGCCCGATTCGGCCAAACCTTGTGCAACTGTCTCAGCCATTAGTTCTGTGTTTCCATACATTGAACCATAAACAATCACTACACCCTCTTGGGCATGGTAACGGCTCATTTGGTCGTACATGTCTACCACTTCTGAAATATATTCTTTCCAAACTGGTCCATGTGTACTACAAATTACTTTTAAATCGAGCGGAGTTAGTTTTTTTAATGCTTTTTGAACCGGGTTGCCATATTTGCCCACAATATTGGCATAATAACGGATCATTTCGTCCCAATACTTGTCAATGTTCATTTCCGAGTCCAGAACGGTGCCATCTAATGTTCCAAAACAACCAAACGCATCACCCGAAAACAATACGCCTTCGTTCAAATCGTATGTCATCATGGTTTCAGGCCAGTGAACCATAGGTGTAAAATGAAATTGAAGTTGGTGAGTTCCCAATGAAAGAATTTCGCCATCTGCTATTTCAAGCATATTATCCGAAACGCCATAATACCCTTCCACCATGCTTAGGGTTTTGTTGTTGCCGATAATAACCATTTCGGGGTAATACTTCCGAATTAGTTTGATTGAGCCTGAATGATCAGGTTCCATGTGATTTATAATGAGGTAATCAAGTGGTCTTCCTTGTAGTTGAGATTGTATTTTTTCAATGAAAATATCGCCGAAAGAGATGTCAACAGTATCAATTAATGCAGTTTTTTCATCTACTAATAAATAAGCATTGTATGAAACTCCGTTTGGGAGTGGAAGCATATTTTCAAATTTGTGCTTCTGTCTATCGTTTACGCCGACATAAAAAATGTCTTTTGCAATTTGTTGATTTTTAAACATGTAACTAAATTTTCAAACGTTTATTATTTTACCTTATTTTACCCGTACCATAGGGTTCGCTTTCGAGTACAAAGATAAACATTTTAAGCAATTTTGAGCGTATAATCTACAATTCATAATTGTTATAACTGAATAGATTAACTCTATAATTGTATTTTTTAGCTTGCTTTGAGTTTGAATTCTGGATTCAATGCCCTATTTCTAATCAAAGTTTTTCTGTACTTTTGCGTGAATATTGATTAACGCAAGTAAAAGACAGAGTTTAAATACTGTTCACTGATAATTGTTCACTGATAACTGAAAAAATGATTGTTTGCATTGCTGAAAAGCCCAGTGTGGCGCGTGATATTGCTGAAGTTCTCGGAGCAAAAACCCGAAAAGATGGCTATATCGAAGGAAATGGCTATCAGGTAACCTGGACATTCGGGCATCTTTGTGGACTGCTTGAGCCTCATGAGTATGCTCCAGAATGGAAGGCCTGGGCGTTGAGCCATTTACCCATGATTCCGCAGCGGTTTGGAATAAAAGTGATGAACGATAGCGGTATTCAGAAACAGTTCAAAGTGATAGAAACACTTATGGCAAGTGCCGATGAAGTGATAAACTGTGGTGATGCCGGTCAGGAGGGAGAATTGATTCAGCGCTGGGTGATGCAAAAAGCCATGTGTAAGTGTCCGGTAAAGCGGTTATGGATCTCGTCGCTGACCGAAGAAGCCATCCGTGAAGGATTTTCAAAACTGAAAGACCAAAGTCAGTTCCAGTCACTTTACGAAGCCGGGCTTTCGCGTGCTATTGGTGATTGGTTGCTGGGCATGAATGCTACCCGACTTTATACGCTAAAATATGGAAAAAATCGTCAGGTGCTTTCTATCGGACGTGTGCAGACACCCACTTTGGCACTGATTGTAAATCGCCAGTTGGAAATTGAAAATTTTAAGCCCGAAGCTTACTGGGAATTGAAAACAGTTTACCGAAATACAGTCTTTTCAGCTTCGAAAGGTCGTTTTTCAAGTGTGGAAGAAGGGACAAACTTTCTGGATACTGTTCGTACAGCAGACTTTTTTGTAACGGATATTACCACTAAAAAAGGAACCGAATCAGCCCCGCGACTTTTTGACCTGACTTCGCTTCAGGTGGAATGCAATAAAAAGTTTGGCTATTCGGCCGATGATACATTGAAGATTATTCAAAGTCTCTACGAAAAGAAAATTACTACTTATCCGCGTGTTGATACAACCTACCTGAGCGACGATATTTACCCAAAGATTCCTGACATTTTGAAAGGAATTAAAGATTACGAGACTCTAACAAAACCTTTGTTGGCAGTTAAATTGCCCAAAACAAAGAAGGTTTTTGATAATGCCAAAGTTACCGATCACCATGCCATTATTCCTACTGGTGTTCACCCAACTGCATTAACCGACACCGAAAAACGTGTGTTTGATTTGGTAGCACGACGGTTCATAGCCAATTTTTATCCTGAATGTAAAATATCGACTACCACCGTATTGGGTGAAGTGGATAAGGTGGAGTTTAAGGTAAACGGAAAGCAAATTTTGGATCAGGGCTGGCGTGTGGTTTTTGTAAAAGCAGTTGCTGAAGATAAAGAGGGCGATGAAGAAGAGGAATGGACGTTGCCTATTTTCGAAAAAGGCGAAAGTGGTCCGCATGAGCCAACGTTGGCTGAAAAATGGACTTCACCACCGAAGCCTTACACTGAAGCTACCTTGCTGCGAGCCATGGAAACTGCCGGAAAATTGGTCGATAACGATGAATTGCGTGATGCGTTGAAAGAAAATGGGATTGGTCGTCCGTCGACCCGTGCGGCTATTATCGAAACGCTTTTTAAACGTGATTATATTCGCCGCGAGAAGAAAAATATGATTGCCACCAATACGGGTGTTGAGTTAATTCAAATGATTCAGGAAGACTTGCTGAAATCGGCTGAATTGACCGGTTTGTGGGAGAAAAAGCTTCGACAGGTTGAAAAAGGTGAATACAAAGCCAAGGATTTTCTGGACGAATTGAAAGCCATGGTGACCGAAGTTGTTTTCAATGTAAAGAGCGATAATCGTCGTCCCGGCGAGGTGGTTTTAAAACCATCGATTGAAGGAGATGTTTGTCCTTTGTGTGGAAAAGGAAAGTTGCTAAAAGGCAAAACCGCTTATGGCTGTAGTGAGTGGCAGAACGGTTGTACATACAGAAAGCCGTTTGAAGAGTAAAGTTCAAACGGCTTTCTGCAAATTGTGTTCTTAAATAACTCATTTTACTTCCTTACCATCAATTGTGACATTTGCATCGGTAACTGCAAGCGCATTTGTTCCAAATTTAGTCCTAATATGGCAATTCTCCAACCTAACATTCTTTGAGAAAAATATGCCAAATGGATTTTCGGCCTGAATATCTACGTTTTGCAATAGCACGTTACTTACTGGTGCTTCCGGCAATCCCCATATTAGTCCCGCACGTTTTCCACTTTGTGTCGTAGCAGTAATATTGCTGAAAGTGATATTTTGAAATATCGGTGTTTTCTCAGCAATGGGTGCTGATGGATACGTTGCTGCAATTTCGGGAGTTATTTTTTGTAGATTTCTGTAATCACGATCTTTTGCATTATAAGCAGCATAAATTATAATTGGAATTCCGACTTTAGTCATTTTGAGATTTCTGTAAGTTAGATTTTGAACTAAACCTCCCCGGTCGCGATCAGATTTTAGGCGAATTCCACATTCTGTATTGGTAAAAGTGCAATTTTCAACAGTAATATTCGAAACACCTCCACTTGTAGGACTGCCAATAGATACGCCATGTCCATAACCGTATTTGCAATTGGTTATCAGTACATCAGAAGTTCCTCCACCGCATGTGTAATCGTCGTCACCTGTACTGATATCACAGTTTTTAATTAATATTTTCTTTCCTGTAACATTGCAGGCATCGGTGTTATGACTCGGATTTACAGGGTCGTCTGAGGCAGGAGCCCTTACAATAACACCACTCACAGTAACATTAGTTGTTTTACCACCAATGGCAATATGAAACATAGGCGAATTTGTCAGCTTAATATTTTCCAACAGAATTTTATCACAATCACGAAGCACTATCATTCTTGGGCGCTTAGCATCTTTTGTTTTGGCATAAGGCCACCACGGACTACCTTGCCCATCGATGGTTCCTTTGCCGGTAATGGCAATGTCATGAAGTCCTGTTCCGCTGATAAAGCTGTTTCCGTCTTTTAAACCACCCGGATATTTGTCGATTGGTAAAAATAGAAGCGTGGCTGCCGAGTCAATTTGTAAATTCAGATTGCTGCTAAACTTCAGTGGACCGCTCAGATAAACTCCGGCCGGAATAACCACCTGACCTCCGCCAGCTTGTGTGGCAGCATCGATTGCGCCCTGAATAGCCGGTGTGTTATCCGTTTTATTGTCGCTAACAGCTCCAAAAGTTTGAATGTTGAATATTTTATTGGGGATAGTCGGTAGGGCAGGAGGGGTGTAGTCTTGCGATTGAGCTTTTATTAGCTGAAAAGTTGCAAGGAACAGTCCCAGTCCTATTAATACAAAATATCGGTTTTTCATCTTAGTAATGGTGCTAAATTGTTTAGAATTGACTTAATTGCCGGAAATTTCAATAATGACAAAATTAATGTTTGTTTTTTGCAATAATGTGTATAAATTGGTTTATAATGTGTAACTTTTGGTTGTTTGTGTGTGGAAGTTGGATTATATCGTGTGGTTTTGATTAATATAAATAGATTGCCCTAAAATAAGGTTTACGGAATGTAGTGTCAACTGAATTTTGTAACTTTGCACCTCAATTTTCTGAAACGCAATTGATGACATATCAAACATATACTCTCCCTAACGGACTTCGAATCATACATAAACCCGATGTGTCGGCTGTTGCATATTGTGGAATCGTTATAAATACCGGTTCGCGCGATGAAGCCGACAATGAACAAGGTATGGCACATTTTATTGAGCACATGCTTTTTAAAGGTACTGATAAGCGCCGTTCTGGTCATATTATCAACCGTCTCGAGCATGTGGGAGGCGAGCTAAATGCTTATACTTCTAAGGAAGAAACAGTGGTTTATGCCGGAGTTTTGAAGGAGTATTTTGAACGTGCTATGGAGTTGGTTTCGGACATTGTGTTGCATTCCAATTTCCCTCAAAAAGAAATTGACAAGGAAGTTGTTATCATTGTGGACGAAATTCAGTCGTACAACGACAGTCCGTCCGAATTGATTTATGATGATTTCGAAGAGCTTATTTTCGATAATCACCCAATTGGACATAATATCTTGGGCAAATCCGAATTACTTGAAAAATATAGTACCGAGGATGCTTTTCGTTTTACAAAGAAGTATTACAGACCTGAAGAGATGGTGTTTTTTGCTGTGGGCGATTTGGATTTTAAACAATTGACTCGTTGGGGCGAAAAATATCTGCATTCGGAAACGGTTGAATCAAAGTTGTCTGCTCGTTTTGCTCCTACTTCGTACAAGCCTCAACAAAAAGAAATAATTAAAAATACGCATCAGGTGCATTTTATGATTGGAAACAGGGCTTACGACTTGTATCACCCAAATCGTATGGGCATGTATCTGTTGAACAATATACTTGGTGGTCCGGGCATGAACAGTCTGTTGAACCTGTCGTTGCGCGAAAAACACGGATTAGTCTACAACGTGGAATCCAGCTACCAGCCATTTACCGATACAGGTATGTGGAGCGTATATTTTGGTTGCGACCCAGAGAATGCAAATCGATGTGAACAGCTCGTTTATAATGAATTGCAAAAGCTTCGTGAGCAGCTGTTGACTGAAAATGCATTGAAAAAATACAAATTACAGTTGATGGGACAGATGGCTATATCGTCTGAAAACAAAGAAAATATGGCGCTCAGCTTAGGTAAAAGCTTTTTACGGTACGGTAAAATTGATGATTTGAGTACTGTAAAGAGACTTATTGAAGAGGTTACTGCTGCAAAGTTACAGGAGATTGCTAATGATATTTTTAATACTGAACAATTATCAGTTTTGAAGTACATTTAAAATGTGAATCGCTAACTGTTAACTTCTAACTGTTAACTGAAAATATGAATATTGACGATTATATAACAGCTCATTCCGATTTGGAGCCAGAATATCTGGCAAAAGTAAATCGTGCCACCCATGTAAAGATTTTGAATCCACGCATGTGCTCCGGACATTTGCAAGGGCGGGTGCTGAGTATGTTTTGCCACATGATTCAACCTAAACGTGTGTTGGAACTTGGAACTTTTACCGGTTATTCGGCTTTGTGTATGGCCGAAGCAATGACTGATGATGCCGTTCTGCATACTGTAGAGTGCGATGATGAACTTGAAGATTTTATTCTTCAGAACTTTGCTGGCTCAGAACATGGGTATAAGATAAAACTTCATATTGGTGAGGCCTTACTAGAAATAGAAAAACTGGATGAAATGTTTGATTTGGTATTTTTAGATGCCGATAAGCGTGAATACCTTGCATATTATGAGGCTGTTTTGCCAAAATTAAAAGTTGGTGGATTTATTTTTGCCGATAATACGCTTTGGGATGGAAAAGTACTAAAACCAGTGGAGGCAAATGATAAGCAGACCATTGAAATTATGAAATTCAATGATTTTGTTGCAAACGATACTCGTGTTGAAAAGGTAATGTTGCCGTTGAGAGACGGATTAACGGTGATTAGGAAGAAGTGACCCCTAACCCCTAAAGGGGAAACGGATTAGCTTTTTTTTGATTAAAATTAATATAAGTAATTAAAACTCCCCTTTAGGGGATGGGGGTAATTTATGTATATATACGAATTAGAATTAAAGGTGCGGGATTATGAGTGTGATATACAAGGTGTTGTAAACAATTCCGTATATCAAAATTACTTGGAACATACGCGTCATGAGTTTTTAGAAGCAAACGGAATTAGTTTTGCTGAGCTGCATAACCGGGGTATTGATGCTATGGTTTCGAGTGTTGAAATTGCCTATAAAACGCCATTGAGGCCGGGCGATAGCTTTGTTTCGAAATTGTTTGTTTCAAAAGAAGGTGTGCGCTACATTTTTAATCAGGTGATTTATCGCAAATCGGATAATAAACTAGCTGTTAAGGGCAAGGTTCACGCCGTGGTGGTGATTGATGGGAAGTTAGCCAGTGCTCTTTCCGAATTTGATGAATTGGTTTTAAAAAGTGAGGTGAAAGAGGCTTAAACTATTTCACTAAGTTGCTTGTTTTACCTCTAACTCCCGAAAGGGGTTGAAATTGGTATATTTTCTGTGACTTTATTTAATTTTTATACAAAGCAAAACACTCTTATCTCCTTTAGGGGGTAGGCGTTATATTTATTACATTATGAACGAATTTTTAGAAAAAGAAGAGCAAATAGTTCGCATGTTGAAGACAGTTTATGATCCTGAAATACCTGTGAACATTTATGATTTAGGATTGATTTATAAAATTGATCTGGCTGATGATGGTCATTTAACTTTGGATATGACTTTAACGGCGCCAAACTGTCCGGCAGTTGACTTTATTGTAGAAGATGTACGTATGAAAGTTGCCAGTGTTGAAGGAGTAGCTGAAGTAGATGTAAATATTGTGTTTGAACCGGCTTGGGACAAAAGTATGATGAGCGAAGAAGCTCAACTGGAACTAGGATTTTTGTAATCTGAGTTGGCAGTTGGCAGCATTATTAACTGTCAACTGTCAACTATCAACTATTAATTATCAATGGTTTATTTTCTTTCCGATGCCCACTTGGGATCGTTACTTGTAAAAGATCAGCGTGCTCATGAAATGAAACTCGTTGATTGGCTTGACAAAGTAAAGGTAGATGCTACAGCAATTTATTTACTTGGCGATATTTTTGACTTTTGGTTCGAATATAAAACGGTTGTTCCAAAGGGTTTTGTTCGGTTCTTAGGCAAATTGGCTGAGTTAACCGACTCTGGTATTGAGATTCATTTTCTTATTGGAAATCACGATATTTGGACATTCGGTTATCTTGAAAAAGAAGTTGGTTTAATTATTCACAAAGAGGCTTTTACAGTTCAGATTGGCGATAAGAAATTCTTTATGGCTCATGGCGATGGACTTCATTCTGATACTAAGGGATTTGCCTTTATTCGTAAAATATTTCATAGCAATACGGCGCAAAAGTTATTTCGGCTTATACCGGCTCAGTTAGGGCAAGAATTTGGATATAATTGGTCAAGAAAGAATCGGGAGAAAATTCTTCATATTGAGAATAAATTCCAGGGAGAAGAAAATGAAAATATTGTGGTTTTTGCAAAAAAATATGTTGAGACACATGATGTTGACTTTCTTGTTTTTGGCCATCGCCATATAGCCCTTGATTTGCAAATCAAAAATCAAAAACGGGTAATTATTTTAGGTGATTTTGTCGGAATTTTCTCCTATGGTGTTTTTGATGGAGAAAACTTTTGGCTGGAATACATCGTATAGCTTGTAATCCACGATTTAAAAAAGCCTTATACTAAAACCAAGTGGTTTGAGTATAAGGCTTTTTTCTAATAACTGATGACTGCTAGCTGTTGACTGATTTAAATGCTAATGCAAACATTTTCATTTGTTTAACCATGGCTACCAGACCGTTTGATCGGGTAGGAGAGAGGTGTTCTTTAAGTCCGATTCTATCAATAAAATAAAGCTCTGTATTCAGAATTTCATCTGGCGTGTGTCCCGAAAGTACTTGAATAAGCAAAGATACAATCCCTTTTACCAGAACTGCATCGCTTTCACCTTGATAAGTCACAATACCGTTGTTCAATTTTGCATTTAACCATACACGACTTTGACAGCCTTCAATGATGTTTTGAGTGTTTTTTTGCTTTTCTTCAAGTGGCTGAAGTGAATTCCCCAAATCAATAAGCAATGCGTATTTGTCCATCCAGTCGTCAAATGCACTGAATTCTTCAATAATCTCGTCTTGTAATTCGTTAATTGTCATATCGTTAATTTGTAATTCTTAATTCCCAATTAGTCTAATTTCGCGAAGCTAATATCTGTTAATATCACCGAAGGCAATATCAACTCAACATAGTCACTACTCTTTTTAGTGCTGCAATAAATACATCTATTTCTTCTTTTGTGTTGTAAAATGCAAACGATGCACGAACAGTTCCCGGAATGCCCAGAGAGTCTATTAGCGGTTGAGCGCAATGGTGACCTGTACGAACAGCAATGCCTAGTTTGTCGAGCAGCATACCAATATCGTAAGGATGAATATTCCCAACCAGAAACGAAATTACTGAACTTTTGTTGGCGGCTGTTCCAATAATGCGTACACCATCAATTTCTAGTATTTTTTCCGTGCAATAAATCAGCAGGTCGTGCTCATGAGCTGCAATAGCGTTCAAGCCAATTTTTTGTACATAGCGTAAAGCTTCGGCTAAAGCTGTAGAGCCAATATAATCGGGTGTTCCAGCTTCAAATTTGAAGGGTAACTCGTTATAGGTCGTTTTTTCAAATGTTACTGTAGCTATCATTTCGCCACCACCCTGGTAGGGAGGAATGGCATTTAACCATTTTTCTTTGCCATAAAGTACTCCTATACCGGTAGGCCCATATATTTTATGCCCTGAAAAAACATAAAAATCAGCATCGAGCTCTACTACGTTTACAGGAATATGGGGAACCGATTGAGCTCCGTCAACCAACACCGGTATGTTTTGCTCGTGTGCAATGCGGATAATTTCTGCAACCGGATTTATTGACCCAAGTATATTGGATACGTGGGTTACTGAAATAATTTTAGTCCGTTCGTTTAAAAGTGTTTTGAAAGCCTCGATGTCCAGTTCTCCGCGTTCGTTCATGGGAATAACCCGAAGTATCGCACCTTTTCGTTCGCACATCATTTGCCATGGAACAATATTAGAGTGATGTTCCATAATCGAAACCACAATTTCGTCACCGGCGTTGCAAAACGCTTCACCAAAGGAACTCGCCACTAGATTAATTGCTTCGGTTGTTCCACGAGTAAATATTATTTCTTCGCGTTTTCCTGCATGTAGAAAGTCAGCAACCGTTGTGCGGGCTTCCTCGTGGGCTTCGGTAGCTTTTTGGCTCAGATAGTGAACTCCACGATGAATATTTGCATTGAGATGATAATATCCATATTCGATTTTTTCGACAACGCAACGGGGCTTTTGGGTAGTTGCTCCATTGTCGAAGTAAATTAAATCTTTGTTATATATCTTATCAGCCAAAATTGGAAAATCGGCTCGGATAAGTTGTAGTTGTTCGTTTGTCATGTAAATGAAACTATTTCTGTGTCGTTTTGTTCTGCAAAAGTACTGATTTTTTACCAAAGAGCCAATAAAAGTAAGTGCTAATGTACCAATGTGCCAATGAGTCAATTGCCCAATACGATAATATGCAGATATTTTGTAATTACTGTTTGAGGCGGAAAATATCTTTATTTTTTCCTGTTTATATACTTACTTAGTCCATTCTTTTATTGGCCTATTTTTTTATTTCTCCATTTCAACAATTTTTAACCGCCTTCCGGGTATCATTTGTGAAAATATGATGTACTTTTGTGTGATTTTTCCCAAAAACTGCTTATTTGCAAACTAAAGCAACATCATGAACAAACAAGCTCTTACTAAATTCGCTCCGCACATTGCTGCATTTCTGCTATTTGTCTTAATTTCATTTGCGTATTTTACTCCGGTTATGGAAGGAAAACAACTTATAGGTCACGATACCCAAAGTTGGATGCATATGGCCAAAGAGACGAATGAATATAATGATTCTCACAAAGATGCTACTTTATGGACTAACTCAATGTTTGGTGGTATGCCTACTTACCAAATTTCGATGGCTCAGCCTAACAACTTAATGAATTACGTGGAGCGTGTGTTGCATATTTTCCCGCCTACCGTATTTAATTTAATGTTGTACCTTCTCGGTTTTTATATTTTATTACTTGCTTTTAGGGTAAATCCTTGGCTTGCTATAGTGGGTTCAATTGCATTTTCGTTCGCATCCTATAATTTCATAATCATAGTTGCCGGACATAATTCAAAGGCTATTACCATTGCCTATATGGCTCCACTTATTGGTAGCGTATTTCTTGCGTTCCGCGATAAAAGGGTGTTGGGAAGTGTGTTAACTGCATTTTTTCTGAGTCTTGCCATTCGTGCCAATCATGTTCAGATTCTTTATTATACCATAATAATAATCCTATTTCTTGCCGTTACTGAATTGATTTACAGTATAAAGGAAAAGAAAATCATTGAATTACTGAAAACGGGTGGTATGTTGATTGCAGCAGCTGCGATTGCTATTGGCATGAATGCCACTACTTTACTTACAACCTACGATTATAGTGGGGCGACAATGCGTGGTGAGTCAAATGGATTAACTGCTGATAAAGGAGATTCACAAGGAGGTTTGAAACCTGATTATATTACCGGCTGGAGCTATGGTATTGATGAAACAATGACCTTGCTAATTCCAAATTTTAAAGGTGGTGCCAGCGCAACTACTTTAAGTGCTGATAGCGAAACAGGGAAAAAGATTGCCGGATATGGAGTGCCTAGTGTTGAGCAAACTATGAAAGAGTTTGCATTACCTTTATACTGGGGAGACCAGCCGTTTACTTCCGGTCCGGTATATATCGGAGCTATAATTTGTTTCCTTTTTGTATTGGGCTTATTTTTGGTTGATAAACGTACAAAATGGTGGTTGTTACCAATGATTGCATTAACCTTAATGCTTTCGTGGGGTAAAAACTTCATGTGGTTAACTGATTTGTTTATACAATATGTGCCATTGTACAATAAGTTTCGCACGGTGTCTATGACATTGGTTGCCACCGGATTTGGTATAACGTTGATTGCTATTTTAGCCTTGAAAGAATTTTTCAGTGATAAAATGGACAAACAAAAACTAATTAAGCCGCTTATGATAAGTGCCGGTATTGTGGGGGGTATTGCATTGATTTTTGCATTGATACCATCGCTGGCTGGTAGTTTTGTGGGTGCCGCTGATGCTCAATTCCAAGGAAATAATGCTTTCTTGAAGGAAACTTTACCACTCGATAGGGAATCGTTGCTTCGTTCTGATGCTTTTCGTTCGTTAGCATTTATTCTGCTAAGTGCCGGTGTACTTTGGTTGTATGCAAAAAGTCTTTTGAAAAAGAATTTTGCTTATGTTCTTATCGGAATTTTAATGGTTGTTGATTTGGTTCCGGTTGCAAAACGTTATTTGAATAACGATAATTTTCAAATAAAACACAAACAAGAGACATCTGTACAACCTTCTACAGCTGATAATATTATTCTTCAGGATAAATCTGATTATCGCGTATTAGACGGTACAATTGATATTTTTAATGATGCAGCTCCTTCTTATTTTCATAAAAATATTGGTGGATACCATGCTGCTAAATTGCGTCGTTATCAGGAATTGATAAATATGCAACTTACCGGAGAAATAGGTCGACTATTTGGTGCATTTAATCGCATTAAGACTGTGGATCAACTTAGTCCGGTTATGAATTCGGAAATGGATTCGCTCGGCGTTTTGAATATGTTGAACATGAAATATGTAATTTACAATAAGGAAGCTGCGCCATTAGTGAATCCGTATGCTAATGGTAATGCTTGGTTTGTGAATAATATTCGTGTTGCTGCCGATCCTAATGAGGAAATGAAACTGGTTGGCGAAATAAATACCAAAACAGAGTTGGTTGTGGATAAATCTCTAGCATCGCAGTTGCCCTCAAAACTGACTCCTGATAGTACGGCTCGTATCTCGCTGACAAGCTATCAACCTAACCATTTGATTTATCATTTCAGCTCGAAAACTGACCAAGTGGCTGTTTTCTCAGAAATTTATTACGATAAAGGTTGGAATGTTTATGTGAATGGTGAACTTTTACCTTATGTGCGTGTAAACTATTTATTGCGTGGTATGTCGTTGAAAGCAGGTACTTATGATATTGAATGGAAGTTTGAACCAAAATCGTATAGCGTTGGTAATACTATTGCATTAATTGCATCTATTTTGTTGATTCTATCAATAATTGCTTTTGGATTTGTTCAATGGAAAAAATCCAAATCTATAAAGGCTTAATTTTTCGATAATCTATTAATCGTATGAGTAAAGAAAGAAAAAGAGTGCGTAAGCCGGGTTTAGGAGGTATTCATCTTACTTCAACCTTTAGCATGTCACTTGTGTTATTTTTAGTCGGGTTGGTGTTTTTGCTACTTTTTGTAGCCAGCGATATGAGTACATTCGTGAAAGAGAATATCAATTTGTCTGTGATTCTGGATGATGCGATTACAAAACCTGAAGAGTTACGTATCGAGAATTATTTAAAGTCGTCACCATATGCAAAGTCAACAGACTATATTTCAAAAGAAGCGGCTTTGAAAGATCACATAAATAGTATGGGTGAGAATCCTCAGGAGTTTTTGGGTTATAACCCATTGAAAGCTTCAATTGAGGTTAAGCTACATGCTGCGTACGCCAATAACGACAGCGTGAAAGTTGTAGAATCAAAGCTGAAAGGATTTGAATGTGTTGAACGTATTGTTTACCAAAAAGATATGGTAGGTTTGGTAAACGACAATGTGAAAAAACTGAGCTTCGTTTTACTTGGATTGGCAGCTGTTCTACTCTTTGTTTCTATTGCTCTGATAAATAATACTATACGCTTGTCGCTTTATTCTAATCGGTTTTTGATAAATACAATGAAATTGGTTGGTGCTACTCCTTGGTTTATTCGTAAACCCTATATTATTAGCAGTATGATTAATGGTTTAGCGGCATCTTTAGTCTCTACTATATTGCTGATTGGAGTTATTTTCTTTGTTCAATATGAATTTGGAATTCCTGACGTATTGCTCCAATCTTCCAATTTAATTTCAGTGAGTATAATAGTAGTTTTATTGGGCTTGTTGCTAACTGCTTCATCTTCTTATTTCTCAGTTGGACGATATTTGCGTATGAATTCCGACGATTTGCATTTTTTCTAAATAATCACTTGTTTAATAATATCACATTTATAAATATTAATATGGAAACTAACCCTCGTTTTACTCTTGGCAAAATCAATGTTCTTTTGATTGCTGTTGGCTTTATTATCGTAGTATTGGGCTTTTTTTTAATGTCAGGATCAACTACCGGAACAGAATACAACCCGGATGTTTTTAGCTCACGTCGCATTACGGTGGCTCCTATGGTCTCACTTGCAGGATTTCTATTTATAGTTTTTGCTATTCTGTATAAACCGAAAAGTAAGTAAGAATGAATATTATTCAAACCATTATTATTTCAATAGTTGAGGGAATAACTGAGTTTCTACCAGTATCGTCTACTGGTCACATGATTATTGCCCAAAAGCTATTGAATGTAGAAAGTACTGAATTTGTAAAAGCTTTTACGGTGAATATCCAATTTGGGGCAATATTGTCTGTAATTGTTTTGTACTGGAAACGTTTTTTTCAAACGCTGGATTTTTATTGGAAATTAATTATTGCAGTTTTTCCGGCACTAATTTTAGGGTTTCTTCTAAGTGATTATATTGATAGTTTGCTTGAAAACGTAGCTGTAGTTGCGGTTATGCTTGTGTTGGGCGGTATTTTGATGCTATTTGTAGATAAATGGTTCGATAAACCCGAAGAAAATCAGGAAATGAATTGGAAGCGTGCTCTTAAGATTGGATTCTTTCAATGTATTGCAATGATTCCAGGGGTATCCCGCTCAATGGCAACAATAGTTGGAGGTATGACAACAAAGCTTTCGCGCAAGAATGCCGCTGAGTTTTCTTTCTTTTTGGCTGTACCTACTATGGCTGCCGCGTCGGGCTATAAGTTGCTGAAACTATTCTTAGAGCCTAATGGAAAAACATTGCTTGCTGATAATTTGGTAACTTTGTTGATTGGAAATGCAGTTGCTTTTGTGGTGGCTATGGCAGCTATTAAATTCTTTATTGGTTTCCTTACTAAATATGGTTTTAAAGCCTTTGGGTACTACAGAATAATAGTTGGTGCAGCAATATTGATTTTATTGCTATTGGGAGTTGATTTAAGCATCATGTAATGACTATTATGGAGACTTTGTAGCGTAGTCTCATTAAATATTAAAATGGATTTTGTAAAAGGAGAAGTGCTGTATGTTGCCAAGCCATTGACTTGGACATCGTTTAATTTGGTTAGCAAATTACGTTGGAAACTACAGAAAACACTGAAAATGAAAAAGCTGAAAGTGGGTCATGCCGGAACGCTCGACCCTTTAGCTACCGGTGTAATGATTATTTGTACCGGAAAGTCCACTAAGCTTATTGAAAGTTTCCAGTATCAGACTAAGGAATATATAGCTACCCTGAAATTAGGTGCTACAACACCATCATTCGATCTAGAATTACCTGTTGATGGCACTTACCCTACTGAACATATCACCAGAGAACTGGTAAATGAGGTTATTCCTCGCTTTACCGGGGAGATTTGGCAGGTGCCGCCAGCATATTCGGCAGTGAAAGTGGATGGCAAGCGTGCGTACGATTATGCCCGCGATGGACAAGAAGTTGAACTAAAACCAAAACTATTGGTTATAGATGAGATTGAAGTGCTGGATTTCTCGCTTCCGGTTCTGAAAATCAGGGTAGTTTGTAGTAAAGGGACTTATATTCGTGCTTTGGCTCGTGACATTGGACTTGCGCTGGGAAGCGGTGCTCACCTGATCGGATTAGAGCGGACACGCATTGGCGATGTAAGACTCGAGGATTGTTGGCAAATTGACGATTTGGTAGTACATGTCGAGAATGAAATTTTAAAAACACAGCAGATAACCGTGGATTGATGACGGTTCTGTATTAGAATAAGACAAAACAATTAAACAATAAAATATGAAGTTATCAAAGTTTAAGTTCAAGTTACCGGACGAGCTGATTGCTCAATACCCGGCTAAGCATCGCGACGAATCGCGTTTGATGGTTGTGCACCGCAAAACCGGCGAAATCGAACATCGTACTTTTAAGGATGTGCTTGAATATTTCAACGAAAATGATTTGTTCATTTTTAATGATACGAAAGTGTTTCCGGCTCGTTTATACGGAAATAAAGAAAAGACAGGCGCACAAATTGAAGTTTTTTTACTTCGTGAATTAAATCACGAGATGCGTCTTTGGGATGTATTGGTGGAGCCTGCACGTAAAATACGTATTGGTAATAAACTCTACTTTGGAGAAGATGATTCTATTGTAGCCGAAGTAATTGATAATACTACTTCTCGTGGTCGTACATTGCGTTTTTTGTTCGATGGAACACACGAAGAGTTTAAAAAAGGGTTGTATGCTTTAGGTGAAACACCACTTCCACGTAATATAACCCGTGAGGTAGAACCGGATGATGCTGATCGTTTTCAGACCATTTTTGCTAAAAACGAAGGCGCTGTTTCAGCTCCTGCTGCCGGTATGCACTTTAGTCGTGAATTGCTCAAACGCATGGAGATTAAAGGTATTGAAACTGCTCATGTAACTTCTCATATGAGTTTAGGAAACTTCCGCGAAATTGATGTTGAAGATTTGACTAAACACAAAATGGATTCTGAGCAGATGTTGGTAACTGCTGAGACAGCCAATATCGTGAATAAAGCGCACGACGAAAATCGAAGTATTTGTGCCGTAGGAGTTACTGTTATGCGTGCATTGGAAACAGTTGTTGGTACCGAAGGAAAGATTAAACCTTATGATGGTTGGACTAATAAATTCATTTTTCCTCCTTACGATTTTACTGTGGCAAATGCAATGATTACTAATTTCCATATGCCGTATTCAACATTGATTATGCTTACAGCAGCTTTTGGAGATTATGACTTGATAATGAAAGCCTACGAAACTGCTATTAAAGAGGGTTATAAGTTTGGTGTATATGGTGACGCTATGTTGATTATATAATAAATCAATATCCTAATATTGAAAAGGCCGAATACAATTTGATTTGTATTCGGCCTTTTTACTTGCTTATAGTCTGATTGTTATTGTATTGGTGTAGTTGTTTCTGCGGGTGTAGTTTCTTCAGCAGGAACTTGCTCTATATCATCAATACCTTCGTCCATCATTGTTGAGTCGGTTGCAATAGAATCTGGCCGCAAATAAGTATGGCAACCATAGTTTTTGCTGATTTTTTCCTTTGGTTTGACTGGGAATTTCCCTCGGTATTGTTTTAAACTTTCGTCTTTCAGTACTTTTTCCATGAATGCACCAAAAATGGGTAAAGCAGTACGACTACCTTGTCCTAACTCGCCGGTACGGAAGTGAACGCTACGGTGTTCTCCACCTACCCATGCACCTCCAATTAGCTTTGGAGATACGCCTACAAACCATGCATCTGAGTGGTTTGATGAAGTACCTGTCTTTCCACCAAAATCGGTGTTATAACGGAAAATGTCCCAGCTCCACAAAGCTTGTGAGGTTCCTCCCGGTTCTGTCATTCCACCTTTTAATAATTCTGTCATTAACCACGCAGTTTCGTATGGAACTACGCGATGTTGCTCTGTTTTTGGTTCGTATACCACATTACCATCTTTATCCACAATTTTGGTCACCAAAATTGGGTTTTTGTATACGCCTTCATTAATTATAGTTCCGTAGGAGTTCACCAGTTCCAGTAACGATACATCGGATGCACCCAAGCAGGTTGCAGGTTGGTTTTCAAGTGCTGTACGAATTCCAAGTAAATGGGCGTATTTAATTACTTCAGGTATACCAACTTCTTGTGCCAGTTGTACTGCAATAGTATTGATAGATTGAGCAAAGGCATTTTTTACGGAAACCGGATAGCCAAGACAATAGCCATTAGCATTACGTGGATTCCACGATTTTTTCTCGCCTTTATCATCATAAGTCCAGGTCACAGGTCTGTCGGTCATCATATCACATGGCGATTTACCATGCATCATGGCTGCTGTATAAACAAAAAGTTTAAAAGTAGATCCTGGTTGACGTTTTGATTGTGCTACTTTGTCGTATTGCCAATACTTGAAATTGATGTCGCCAACCCATGCTTTTACATTTCCTGTTTCCGGCTCCATAGCCACAAAGCTACTATGCATAAAGTGGTTCATGTAGCGAATGGAGTCCATGACACTTAATGTTGTATCTTTTTCTCCATGCTTGTAGTCAAACACTTTTGTACGATGAGGTTTGTTCAGAAAATAATCAATGGAATCTTTGTTGTTCTTGTACCGCTTAACCAGCACTGCATAATAGGTGGTTTTCTTTGAAATATCTTCAACGAAATTCACAATATCCTTATGTTTCTCATCTTGCCATGGGTTTTGACCTCTCCAATGATCGAAGAATTTCTTCTGGAGTATCTGCATTTCTTTGTTAACTGCTTCTTCTGCATATTTTTGCATCCGCGAATCAATAGTTACATAAATCTTTAGTCCATCGGCATATATATCGAACCCGTTTTCTTTTTCCCAGTCTTGCAGGTATTTATCCAAATAAGCCCTGAAGTGAAGTGCTTGACCGTCAAATGTTTGTTCAGTATTGATGTTGAGCTGGATTGGGATTAGCTTTAATGAGTCGCATTCGTGTTGTGAAATAATTTTTTGTTTAACCAGATTTTCTAGTACTACATTGCGTCGTTCTATCGATCTTTTTGGGTGTGAAATAGGACTGTAGCTGGTAGTTGCTTTAAGAAGACCAACCAATGTGGCAGATTGCTCATAATTTAGTTTTGCCGGTGTTGTGTTGAAAAAGGTTTTAGCAGCCGTGTGAATTCCAAAAGCATTGCTGCCAAAATCGACTGTGTTGAAATACATAGTCAGAATTTCAGGCTTTTTATAGAACATCTCAATCTTCACTGCTGTAGTCCATTCTTTTGTTTTCATTATAATCAGTTTCAATCCGGGGATGTAGCCAAATAGTCCGGTAGAATACTGATTTCGTGTTTTGTACATGTTCTTCACCAACTGCTGGGTGATGGTACTTGCACCACGGCTTCTTCCTTTGGTCATGTCCTTCATGGCTGCAAAAACCCCCTGAAAATCAATGCCGAAATGTTGGTAGAAACGCTCGTCCTCAGTGCTGATTAAAGTTTTGATGAGAATAGGTGAAATCTCTTTATAGGTAACAGGAGTACGATTTTCATGGTAGTATTTACCAATAATCTTACCATCGGCACTAATAATTTCCGATGCTTCGCTTTGTTCTGGGTTGCTAATACTATTCAGACTCGGTGATTTTCCAAATAGCCAAAGGAAGTTTACATCGACAATGAGTAGGTAGAGTAGAAAGAGAAGAATAGACGTAATAAAAATGTTGGCAAATTTCCGATACCAGATCAGTCCTTTGTATCGTTGGCGTCTGGCTTTACGCCAAGTAAAGAATTTTATCCAATAGACTTTAATGAGCTCTCCTATAAAAGTGAGAAAGGTCTTAATCTTATTCCACATGTTTTTCCTAATTTTAAGTACAAAGTTACTGCAAAAGATCGAATTTTGTATCGATTCTGGCCTTTTACAGCAAGAAACTTACATAAATTCATAATTTACAATTCATAATTCACATTTTTTTATTGATTTGTAGTACTCTAACTAAATAAAACAGCCTGATTTACACAAGTAAATCAGGCTGTTGAGTATGAATAGGTGAGATTTTATAAGCCAAATTCAGCTTTGATATCTGCTGCTTTGTCTGTTTTTTCCCAAGTGAAAAGTTCTACAGTTTGGGTGAATTCCTTTCCGTTACCATCTTTAAACGATTTAGTAACTTCAATAGGAGTACGACCAACGTGACCGTATGAAGCTGTTTCTTCGTAAATAGGGAAACGCAGTTTTAGACGTTCTTCAATGGCTTTTGGACGCATGTCGAACAATTTTTCAATTTTTGTTGCAATTTCACCATCGCTCAGTTTTACTTGTGCAGTTCCGTAAGTGTTTACGTATATGTTCATTGGTTTTGCAACTCCAATTGCGTAAGCTACCTGTACCAAAACTTCGTTAGCAAGACCTGCTGCTACAATGTTTTTAGCAATGTGACGAGCTGCATAAGCTGCCGAACGGTCAACTTTCGAAGGATCTTTACCCGAGAAAGCACCACCACCGTGAGCGCCTTTACCACCGTAAGTATCAACAATGATTTTACGTCCAGTTAAGCCTGTGTCGCCGTGAGGTCCACCAATAACGAATTTGCCTGTTGGATTAACGTGAAGCACAAAATCTTCTTTGATTAATTGAGCAAACTGAGCATCCAACGCTTTTACACGAGGAATCAAGATGTTTTTTACATCTTCACGGATAACCGATAGCATTTCTTCGTCAGCTTGATCCTGCGATTTTGTTGCTGTTGGTTTTGAGAAATCATCGTGCTGAGTCGAAACCACAATTGTGTGAACCTTTACCGGTTGATTGTTGTCATCGTACTCAATTGTAACCTGTGATTTTGAATCGGGACGGAGGTAAGTCATAGACTTTCCTTCGCGGCGGATAGCTGCCAGTTCTTCTACCAAAGCGTGCGACAAGTCAAGCGCAATTGGCATAAGATTTTTAGTTTCTTTGGTTGCATAGCCGAACATCATCCCTTGGTCACCGGCACCTTGATCCATTGGATTGGCACGTTCTACACCTTGATTAATGTCGCTAGATTGTTCGTGTAGTGCAGAAAAAATTCCGCATGAATCGCCATCAAACTTGTATTCGCTTTTAGTATAGCCAATACGGTTAATTACTCTGCGGGCAACTTCTTGTACGTTAACGTAAGCAGTTGATTTTACTTCGCCGGCTAAAACAACCTGACCTGTGGTTACAAGTGTCTCGCATGCTACCTTAGAGTTTTTGTCTTGTGCCAAAAAGTTGTCAAGGATGGCGTCTGAAATTTGATCGGCTACCTTGTCTGGATGACCTTCTGATACCGATTCTGATGAAAATAAATATCCCATTTTTAATTTACGATTTTACGATTTGAAATTTACAACTGTCTTCAAAGGCAGATGGTAAACAGAAAACGTAATGTTGATACAATTGTTTAGAAAATCTCGAAAATTAAACGGGAAAGCATGTAGGACTTTGTAAGGGGCAGAAAGTGTTGCGATTTAGCATTTTTTTCTGTGGTTGCAAGCAGTCCAAATCTCTCCACATTTTTTACGCTACAAAAATACAGAATCTATTTTGAATGACAAAATATCAGTACGTAATTCAACTCACGATTTAATCTTTCTATACACTTTGCTTGTTTGATAAATGAAAAAGTCCTGAGACAAAGTTGTATCAGGACTTTTTAAGGTGTTATTTAATTACAGTTATAAATTCTTTTTTTGGATGACGTACTTTTTTATGATTCACCAACCAATCATTTTCTGTGTCGCGGTATCCGATAGGAAGTAAAAGGACAGATTTTAATCCTTTACTGGTTAAATCCAGAATAGCATCGACTTCGTCAGCTACAAAACCTTCCATAGGAGTTGCATCCACTTTTAATGATGCGGCTTCTGCCATTGCGAATCCCATTGCAATATAAGCTTGACGGGCAGCGTGTTCAAAATTAGTTATTGCCGGACGAGTCAGATACATAGCTTTCAGGCGGTCGGTATAAGCATTGTAGCGATCGGTAAGTTGCTCGCGTTCGCGCGTGTGATGAGCGTATATGTGGTCAATACGTTCTTCGGTGTAATTGTCCCAAGCGGCAAAAACCAATAAATGAGAACAGTCGGCTACAATCTGTTGGTCGAATGATGATTTGGTGATTTTATTCTTGAGTTCTTGATTTGTAATAACTAAAAGCTCGAAAGGTTGAAGACCTGATGAAGTTGGTGCAAGCCACGCTGCTTCAATAATTTTGTCGATAAGTTCAAGTTCAACTTTTTTACTTGAGTCAAATTTTTTTGTGGCATAACGCCATTTAAATGCTTCTAATAATTCCATTTTAATATGTTTGTTTAATTGTATGTGGTAAGTATAAACGGTCGGATTTTTATTTCCGAAATCCGACCGTTTGGGTATATATAGAAGTGTCGGTAATCCGACGAAAATCCACTTACTTATTTAATGATGAATAAATCTTCTTTGCTTTTACGAACTTTAGGGGCACTGGTCAAGTAGTCGCTAGCTGCATCGCGATAACCCAAAGTAAGCACTGATACCGATCCAAGGTTTTGTTCGCCAAGACCAAGAATTTTGTCCAAAGCTTCGGCACTGAATCCTTCCATTGGAGTTGCATCCACTTCTTCTTCGGCTGCAGCTACAAGGCCTACGCCAAGTGCGATGTAGGTTTGACGTGCAGTCCAACCAAAGTTTTGTTGTTCGTCACCGGCTATAACGCCTGCAAACATTCCTTTGAATCCATCAAGTGTTTCAAGAGGCATGCTGCGCTTAGTGGCAATGTTCTGAATATATTCGTCAACTTGTTCTTGAGTTACTTTTTTGTTAGCTGCAAAAACCAATACGTGCGATGCTTCTTTAATTTGTGGTTGTTGGCAAGCGTTATTGAAAATCTGCTCACGCAAAGCTTCATTTTCAATAACGAATACTTTAAAACCCTGTAAGCCAAATGAAGTTGGAGCTAAACGAATAGCTTCCAGAATTCTATCTACTTTTTCTTGGGGAACTTTTGTTCCATTCATTCTTTTAGTGGCATAGCGCCAGTTAAGTTTGTCTATTAAGCTCATACTTTTATTTTTTTTAATGTTGTGATACCTTTTTTGAAATTTATAACGCTTATAACGAATGATTGTTTATTTATAATCTGTTTTATTTGCTGATAGCTCTCCATGAAGCTTCGAATAATTCAATTAATTCACTGGTTGTAAGTATTTTGTTGCTCGACTTGTTCTTTTTCGCCAGATGGTTAATCGGCGAAAAAAGCAGACTAAATATCAAATCATTATGAAGGTTTAAAATTAATCCACTTGATTTAGATCTATTAAAAAGCGATTCAAAAGTCGGGCAATAATCAAGTTTGTTTTCTTTCTCAACTTTCTCAATTAACGGACAGTTTGAAAAATTTTCGAGGAAATTGTATTCCTCCATGTTTTCCACAATGTATTGATAATGATTGAGCCATATTGCACGAAATGTACCTTTAGACGGTGATAAATCATTTTCGTCATTAAAGTAAGAATGTCCTAATTTTGATTTTAAATGAATGAATAATTTTTTAATCATATCATCCTTATTCTCAAAATAAAGATAAATGGTAGCGGCTGAAACATCGGCTTCTTTGGCTATTTTAGACATAGAACTGCCTTGAAATCCATCATTATTCACCACTTTTATGGCTGCTTGATAAATTCTGTTTACTTTTTCGTCATCTTTAATTCTCATGTTGCAAAGATAAATGAATGATTGTTTATTTATGTGCGTTTTTAGTTAAATAATTGGTGGCTATTATCAATAACTGTATAGTTTTTGTCTATGAAGTCAATGGATATTGAAAATAGAGTTAATTAGTTGAAGGTCGGAACTATTTCGTACATTTGCATTATAATCAAAAATTATCGTTTTGCACACTGATCCTGTTATTTTTACAAATTTTGAATTATTTAGCACACATATTTCTTTCGGGCAATGATGGTCGTTTGCAAGTTGGTAACTTTATAGGTGACTTTGTAAAAGGCAGTCGACTGAATAGTTACCCGGATGGTATCCGACAAGGTATTCGGTTGCATAGGGAAATAGATGGTTTCACAGATTCGCACGAAGTTGTACGTGAAACGGTAGCTTTGTTGCGCCCTACATTCGGTCGCTATTCGGCAATTATTGTAGATATGTATTTCGACTATTTTTTGGCGGTAAACTTTCATATTTATTCGCCTAATAAATCGTTGAAGTGTTTTTCGTGCAGGTTTTATGTTTCAGCACTTTTCCACTATCGCAATTTACCGAAGCGTGTTAAAGGATTTATCTTTCATTTTGTGATAACTAACCGTCTAACTGCTTATTCCACAATAGAAGGACTAAAAGAATCTCTCCAAATTATGGCTCGACACAAGGTCACTGCATTAAAACCTGATAAAACGATAGATTTTCTGCTTCAACACTATGATGAGTTACAAAGACGATTTCATTTGTTTTTTCCGGATTTAATTCTATTTGTGAAAAATATGCGATAGCTCTTTGTCCCAAAGGCTTTAGTGTGTGTATTACACTCTTTTTTTAGAGTCAATTTAACTTAGAATTAATTGGTTTGTGATGTTTAACTATTGGAAAAATGTTATTTTTGCGACTCTAATTACTTGAATCAACTTGTAGTTTAATGAGAGAAACCACATTCCTCATTATATCGTTTTATTGTTGTTGGATGCTATTAATGTCGGTAACATTGAATAACGGAACATTTCAAAATATATACCCGGAACTAATATGTTTGCCAACCATTGTGCTTATGATAGCTTGCAGGGCGATGAACTTTCTACCGGAGCATTTTCTCTGGCTGCTGGTGGAGAGATGATATTGAACGGCCGGTGCATAAACCGGATAGTTTGAAAATGATAAAATTGAATTTAAAGGAACATAATTAATATGCTAATGAGTCAATTTGCCAAATAGATAATTAAGTGTCTATCATCTTGGTTCTTGACTCTAATGTCAGTAAATATGGAAAAAACTTGGCGTTGGTTTGGACGTAATGATAATATTACACTTGATATGCTTCGACAAATAGGAGTGGAGGGTATTGTGACTGCTTTGCACGAAGTCCCAAATGGGAATGTGTGGACACTTGAAGCAATAACTGAATTGAAAAATTATATTGAAAGTTTTGGGCTTCGATGGTCGGTGGTGGAAAGTTTGCCGGTTTCTGAAAGCATTAAATTTGCCGGATCGGATCGGGATCAATTAATTGAGAATTACAAAACCAGTTTGCGTAATTTAGGTGAGGCCGGAATAAAAACTGTGGTTTATAACTTTATGCCCGTTATTGACTGGATTCGGACTGAGCTGAACTACATTTTGCCGGACGGAACAAAGACTCTGTTTTTCGATAAAATTCGCTTTGCCTATTTCGATATACATATTTTAGAACGAAAAAATGCAGAGCAGGACTATTCAGAAACGGAATTAATGCAACTAGCTGAGTTGGCAAAAGTAATAACTCAATCGGAAAAAGAAGAGCTCATTCAAACCATTATTGTAAAGACTCAAGGTTTTGTGAACGATAGTTTTAAAGGTGATGTTCAGAAACCTGTTGAGCTTTTTAGAGCATTGTTAGCTAAATATGAGGGCATTGATAAGCAACAATTGCGTGAAAACCTGAAGTGTTTCCTTGAAGCCGTTATTCCAACTGCTCAAGAGGCTGGGGTAAATCTTTGCATTCATCCCGACGATCCGCCGATGGCTGTACTAGGCTTACCACGCATTGTGACCAACGAGGAGGACATTGCATGGATACTGAATGCGGTGGACAGCCCAAACAATGGACTTACGTTCTGTGCCGGTTCGCTTAGCTCTGGGTTGCACAACAATGTTCCTGCATTGGCACGTAAATTTGCCAACAGAACACATTTTGTTCATTTGCGCAGCACTGAAGTGGCTGAAAATGGAAACTTTATGGAAGCATTACATCTCGAAGGGCGTGGGCATTTGGTAGAATTGGTTAGAATTTTTGAGCAGCAAAATCCGGGTTTGCCCATGCGGGTAGATCATGGTAAGTTGATGCTTGACGATGGAGATAAAAAGTATAATCCGGGTTATTCATTTTTAGGGAGAATGTATGCTTTGGCACAGGTTTCAGGTATTTTGGAAACGGTAAAAACTCTTGATATTTAAAAAATAAACATAGAAAAATAATTAAATTCCTTCCTTGCGGAGGTTTGTGAACTATTATGAACAAGATATTTAGTGTAAAAGATAAAGTAGTGGTGATAACCGGTGCCAGTGGTGTTTTGGGAGGGAGTATTGCTCGCAATTTTGTAGAAAATGGAGCGAAAGTGGTGGCTTTGGGTACCAAACAAGAGAAAATTGATAAAACCGTAGCCGAACTGATTCAACTGGGTGGCGAAGCTATTGGATTTGTGGCAAATGTACTTGATATTGCTGCTTTAGAAACAATTTCAAAAACTGTAGTCGAAAAATGGGGACGCATAGATGTTCTTTTGAATATTGCCGGAGGTAATCTGCTGGGTGCAACCCTGATGCCTGATCAAGAATTTTTTGATATGAATTTGGCTGATTGGGACAAAGTAACTCAGCTAAATATGAATGGAACCGTTTATCCTAGCTATGTTTTTGGAAAGGTGATGGCTGCTCAAAAGTCGGGTAGCATTGTCAATGTATCTTCGATGGCAGCATTGCAGTCAATGACTCGCGTTCCGGGTTATTCGGCAGCAAAAGCAGCGGTAGGTAATTTTACACAATGGCTGGCTATGGAAATGGCGATGAAATATGGTGACGGAATTCGGGTAAATGCCATTGCACCCGGTTTCTTTATCGGAGAACAAAATAGGACCGTTTTGCTTAATCCTGATGGTTCTTTGACTGATAGAAGTCTTAAGGTTATGGCGAATACACCTATGAACCGCTTTGGGGATATTAATGAGTTGAATGGAGCTGTGCAATTTTTATGTTCAGATGCAGCTTCGTTTATTACCGGAGTAGTATTGCCGGTAGATGGAGGTTTTAGTACATTTAGCGGAGTGTAATACCGTTGTATTACTATGATGAGTAGTTGAAAGTTTCAAACAGAGCGAAGTGATTTGCTCTGTTTTTGTGCCAAAAATCAATATAGAATTCTTATTGCCTTTTTCCTACATTTTTTGTACCTTTGTGCTCTCAAAATTTGGAAATATAACTCATTAATTAATACCTTTTTGCGGTCAGGGGTATTTAAAATACTTTTAAAAATATGTTTGAATCTCTTAGTGAAAGACTGGAACGGTCGTTTAAGATCCTGAAAGGGGAAGGTAAGATTACCGAAATTAATGTGGCCGAAACGCTGAAGGACGTGCGTAAAGCATTGTTGGACGCCGATGTGAACTACAAAATAGCCAAAACATTTACCGAAACGGTAAAAGAGAAAGCTATGGGTCAGAATGTGCTTACCTCGCTGAAACCAAATCAGTTGATGGTGAAGATTGTACATGATGAATTGGCCGAATTAATGGGAGGAGCAAGTGTTGATATCAACCTGAAAGGAAATCCTTCGGTTATATTGATGTCGGGTTTGCAAGGTTCGGGTAAAACTACTTTTTCCGGAAAACTCGCAAACTTGCTGAAAACAAAACGCAGCAAAAATCCTTTGTTGGTGGCGTGTGACGTGTATCGTCCTGCAGCTATTGAGCAATTAAAAGTGCTTGGAGCGCAACTTGGTGTTCCAGTTTATTCCGATTTGGAAAGCAAAAATCCGGTGGCTATTGCCGAAGCTGCTATTAAATATGCCAAACTACATGGTAACGATGTCGTGATTGTGGATACTGCCGGACGTTTGGCGGTTGACGAAGCCATGATGAACGAGATTGCAGCTATCAAAAAAGCAATCAATCCTCAGGAAATCTTGTTTGTGGTGGATTCCATGACCGGACAAGATGCCGTAAATACAGCAAAAGAATTCAACGACAGACTTGACTTTGATGGGGTAATTCTTACTAAACTTGATGGTGATACCCGTGGTGGTGCTGCACTTTCTATTCGTTCCGTAGTAAACAAACCAATTAAGTTTGTGGGTATGGGCGAAAAAATGGATGCGCTGGACGTATTCTATCCTGAACGTATGGCCGATCGTATTTTAGGAATGGGTGATATCGTTTCGTTGGTGGAACGTGCTCAGGAACAATACGATGAAGAAGATGCTCGTCGTTTGCAAAAACGTATTGCCAAAAACCAATTCGATTTCAATGACTTCTTGTCGCAAATTGCCCAAATCAAAAAAATGGGTAATATCAAGGACTTGGCAGCCATGATTCCGGGTATGGGCAAGGCGTTGAAAGATGTTGATATTGATGATAATGCCTTTAAAGGAATTGAAGCTATTATCCATTCTATGACTCCTGCTGAACGCGAAAATCCGGCTTTGTTGAACGGAAGTCGCAAACAACGTATTGCTAAAGGTAGCGGAACAACCATTGTTGATGTAAACCGTTTGTTGAAACAGTTCGACCAAACAAGTAAGATGATGAAAATGGCTACCATGAGTCAGGGCAAATTAAAACTTGGAAAAAGAAGATAAATAATTAGTTGGCAGTTAAAAGTTGACAGTTGAGATTTTACTGTCCACTGTCCACTGTCCACTTTCAACTGAATAACAATGTACAAAATAATTGATGGCAAAGCCATTTCGGAACAGGTAAAAGCAGAAATTGCTGAAGAAGTTAAAGCCATAGTGGCTTCGGGAAAATGCGCACCACATTTGGCTGTGATTATTGTTGGTCATGATGGTGGTAGCGAAACCTATGTAGCGCACAAAGTAAAATCGTGCGAGCAAGTTGGATTCACTTCTACAAAAATTACTTTTGAAGATGATGTTACTGAGGCTGAATTGTTAGCCAAAATAGATGAATTGAACAAAGACAACGGTTTGGATGGGTTTATCGTTCAGTTGCCTTTGCCAAAACATATTTCGGAACAAAAAGTTATTGAAGCTATAGATTATCGTAAAGATGTAGATGGTTTTCATCCGGTAAATGTTGGTCGCCTGTCTATTGGGTTGCCATGCTATGTTTGTGCAACTCCGTCAGGTATCATGGAATTAATCAAACGTTATGAAATTCCAACTGTCGGTAAAAACTGTGTTGTGATTGGACGTAGTAATATCGTTGGTAAACCGGTTGCTTCTTTGATGATGCAAAAAGGCTATCCGGGCGATGCCACTGTTACGGTTTGTCACAGTCGTACCAAAAATCTGAAAGAAATTTGCCTACAAGCAGATATCATTATCGCTGCGTTGGGAATGCCTGAATTCCTGACTGCCGACATGGTAAAAGATGGTGCTGCAGTTATTGACGTAGGTACAACCCGTGTTCCTTCGGACAAAACCAAAAGCGGCTTCCGCTTGAGTGGTGATGTGAAATTCGACGAAGTAGCACCTAAATGTTCTTTCATTACTCCGGTTCCTGGCGGCGTAGGTCCAATGACTATCGTGTCGTTGTTGAAAAATACACTTTTAGCGGCAAAAGGGGAAATTTATTAATATAACCCCTTGCCCCTAAAGGGGAACTAAGTTACTTTCGTCTTTTTATTATTGTATTGTTAAATGTGTGGTCTTTAAGCTCTTTGTGGGTTTGGGATTCTCAATTCCCCTTTAGGGGTTAGGGGTTATATGGCACTTTTCTACGTTCCAAATCTTGCTTCCGGCAATGTTCTTCCTGAGGAAGAGTCGCAACATGCTGTCAAAGTCCTGCGTTTGCAGGTCGGCGATGCTATTGTAGTGGTGGATGGAGTAGGAGGGTTTTACAATGCGCGTATTACCAATCCGCATCACAAGCATTGTGGGTTTGAAATTACAGAAACCATTCTTGAATACGGCAAGCGAGATTATAAATTGCACATTGCCATTGCACCTACTAAAAATATTGAACGCTTAGAATGGTTTATTGAAAAAGCCACTGAGATTGGCATTGATGAAATTACTCCGGTTATATGTCGGTTCTCCGAGCGAAAAGTAGTAAAAGAAGAGCGTCTCGAAAAAATCATTGTCTCGGCTGCGAAACAGTCGGTTAAAGCTTACTTCCCCCAATTAAATCCACTTTGTACATTTGATGAATTGATGAAGACGCATTTAGCTTCTCAAAAATTCATTGCCCATTGTTACGAAGAAGATAAACGCTTGCTTCAAACTGAAATTACGAAGTCGTCGGATGTGTTGATACTTATTGGTCCTGAAGGTGATTTTAGTAAGGAAGAAGTGCAGAAGGCTATTTCACTTGGTTTTGTCCCTGTCTCTTTGGGCGAAAGCCGCTTGCGTACCGAAACTGCTGGTGTTGTGGCTTGCCATACTACGGCCATTATCAATCAGACCCCTAACCCCTAAAGGCAGGGCTGTTAAGTTATTTTGTAAAGTTCTTTGCAATGATTATATTAGCGTTCAAATTGTAATTTAAAATAGTATGACATTAATAGAAATGCTATCAAAAGCGGAAGATAGACGCTCACGTTTTG
>Ga0302213_1000191_pt1 | contig 39091 bp, 28 predicted proteins | sample II_Fen_N1_2_FD_194583 | JGI IMG/M metagenome (GOLD analysis project Ga0302213, IMG submission 194583) | Peat permafrost microbial communities from Stordalen Mire near Abisko, Sweden - II_Fen_N1_1 | ecosystem: Environmental > Terrestrial > Soil > Wetlands > Permafrost | place: Sweden: Abisko...
CCTAATGTAGTGTTTTGGCTGATTGACGATGCCGGTTATGGTACTTCCAGTGCATTCGGAGGTTTAATGCAAACTCCGGTGTTGGATAGTTTGGCAAACAATGGTTTGCGTTACACCAATTTTCACTCTACCGGTGTTAGCTCACCAACCCGTGCTGCTTTGTTGACCGGACGTAACCACCATTCGGTTCACATGGGAACGCTGAATTATAGTTCCAGCGGTTATCCCGGTTACGATGCTATTATGCCGGGTGACAAAGCAACTATTGCTGAAGTGCTTCATGAAAATGGGTACAATAATTTTGCTGTAGGTAAATATCACGTTGCACCATTGGATGAAATTACGGCTAATGGTCCTTTCGATCGCTGGGCTGTAGGACGTGGTTTCGACCATTTCTATGGTTTTCAACTTGGTCACACCGATCAGTTCCATCCGAACTTGTACGAAGACAGAAAGGTTATTGACGTTGAGCCTAATACCAAACATCTAACCACTTTGTTGGCCGATAAAGCCATTAGCTATATTGCCAACCAAAAGTCTATTCAACCCGAAAAACCGTTTTTCCTTTATTTTGCTTCGGGTGCTATTCACTCACCACATCAGGTGGAAAAGAAATGGAGCGATTTGTACAAAGGTAAATTTGATAAAGGTTGGGATTGGTACCGTGAGGAAGTTTTTGCCCGTCAGAAAAGATTGGGCGTAATACCTGCCGATGCTGTATTGCCCGACCGCGACCCAACAGTAAAAGCATGGGACAGTCTTACACCGGAGCAGAAAAAAGTATATGCTCGTTTTATGGAAGTATATGCCGGTTTCCTGACACATGCCGATTATGAATTTGGTCGCATTGTCAACTATCTGAAAGAAATAGGACAAGCCGATAACACCATTATTATGGTAAGTATTGGTGATAATGGTTCGAGTCATAGTCCAAGAAACGGAACATTAAATGGATATATCAGCAGTCTGGACGAAGACAAACAAGTGGCTGAGCTGTATAAAAACATTGATAAAATTGGTACAGAACATTCGTTCGAAGATGCACCTTCGGGATGGACACAAGCTACTAACACACCTTTCCGCTTGTGGAAAGCCGATCCTAACAGCGAAGGTGGAACGCACCAACCCTTGATTTTGTATTATCCAAATGGAAAATTAGAAAAAGGCGGTATCCGTACCCAATATGGTCACGTAATTGATATTGCTCCAACTATCTACGAACTGACAGGATCAAAAGTTCCTGAAGTGATTAAGGGATTCAAACAACAGCCTATAGAAGGAACAAGTTTGGCGTACTCAATTTATGATGCCAAAGCAACCAACCGTCACACGGTGCAATATTACGAGTTGTTTGGGAAACGCGCTATAGTAAAAGATGGTTGGAAAGCCTCTGTTTTCCATCAATCAGGAGCTGATTTTGCAAAAGATGTATGGGAACTTTACGATTTGAAAAAAGACTTTAACGAACGGATTGATCTGGCTGCCAAATTTCCCGAAAAAGTAAAAGAACTGCAGGCTGTGTTTGATCAGGAAGCTCAAAAGTACAATGTTTATCCATTAAATGATAATGCGTTGGGACATGGTGCTGGAGGCAGATCACGCAGTCCGTATGGTTTGACTAAAAAAGTGGTTTTATACACAGGAATTGACCAATTGCTTACTTATAGCGGTCCACAATTTCAGGGAGATCCGTTTACAATTACAGCTGATGTAGAACTGAAATCAACTGATGACCAAGGTGTTTTATTTGCAACCGGTTCTGAATTTGATGGATTGAGTTTGTTTATAAAAGATGGAAAACTGCAGGTGGCTCACAACACCGGAACCATTGTCCGCTACCTGGAATCGAACATTACAGTGCCTGTTGGTAAATCTAAACTGAAACTGGAATTCAACTATACAGCGCCAGTTGAAAAAGGGAAACGAAACTTAACTGCTCCAGCCGGAACAGAAGCCATTTATATCAACGACCAAAAAGTGGCCGAACGCGATATTATTGCTTCCGAAGGTTATATTGCTGTTTACAAAGATGGTATTGATGTAGGTTCGGATAGAAACTCACCGGTAACCGATCATTACAAAGTGCCTTTTACCTTTACTGGTAAACTGAACAATATAACGATTGAATATAAATAAATTAGATTGAGAAACTGTAAGAACCCAATTCTTACAGTTTCTCAATTAATAATACCTGCTTAGAGCAACAAAATGGAACGTAGAAATTTTATCAAAAAGTTGGGATTAGCTTCCATACTTCCCTTTGCTATATCCACCAATGTAATGTCGCTGTCAGGTTTGACGGAAACAATCGCCAGTGAGGATAAGCATTCGAAACTCACTATTTCGGGCATCAAAGTGTATGTGGTAAAAGTGAACGAGCGTGGCAATTGGTATTTTATTGAACTGATAACTAATAAGGGGCTTTCCGGTTTCGGCGAAGCTTCTCATGCTTTTGGAAACTACGGAACTCATTTTGACGAAGGTGATAAAGCACTACGAGCCGAAATTGCGGCTTTGTATGAACTGATAAAAGGAGAATCACCATTAAATATCGCACAATTTCACCAACGTGCATGGAGTCGTGCTGTGCTGGGAAAAATTCAGGCTACTGCATTTAGCGGGGTCGAACAAGCTCTTTGGGACTTGAAAGGAAAAGCATTGGGCGTTCCGGTATATGATTTACTGGGAGGTAAACTTCGGGATAAAGTGAAGGTATATGCCAATATAAACCGTGCCAACAACGACAAGGGAGATAACGGACGAAGGTCTGTTGCTAATTTTCAGCGTAATGCCGAAGAAGCTATCCGTAACGGATTTAAAGCGGTTAAACTTGCTCCTTTTGATGAGATGAAGCCTTTGCCTTCCAATCCTCAGCAGATTGCAGCCGATATTGATTATGCCGTAAGTACCATAGAAACTATTCGGCAGGCCATTGGTACTGATATTGATTTACTGATCGATGTTCACAGCCATTTGAACCGTCAGTTAGCTATTGAAACGGCCAAACGCATAGAATCTACTAAGCTTTATTGGTTCGAAGAACCGGTTAATCCTGAAGCGTTTCAGGAAGATACCAAGGCGATTAAGGAAAATATCAGGCAAACTCTGGCCGGTGGCGAATCTATATTCGGAGTAAAAGGTTTTGCTCCTCTACTTAATAAAAATGCCATTGGTATTATTATGCCCGATGTAAAACATTGTGGCGGCGTTCAGGAACTGAAAAACATTGCCACATTTGCTGATGCTGCCGGAGGAATTCGCGTAGCACCGCACAACCCGAGCGGACCGGTTTCCACGGCTGTTTCGGCACATATCTGTGCCAATATTCCCAACTTTGCGATACTGGAATTTGCGTATGGCGAAGTTCCGTGGCGGGCTCAGGTTATTGCTCCCGAAGAGCGTTTCGTGGATGGATACATTGTGTTGAATGATAAACCCGGATTCGGAGCAAACCTAAATAAGAACATTGTAAACCAGCATGTATAAGCTGTAATTATCCCGAAAAAAATAAATTATGACCCGTAAAGCCTATTTTTCCATTCCAGTTTTACTTATAGTAGCTGTGTTGATTTTTCTTGTAATTTCTACCAGCAGTAGTACCAGTCATCTTTCAAAGTCAACAGGAAGTGTGGCGGTTTTGATTAAAGGAGGTTTGTTCAATCGTCCTAATACTCAAACCGGAGGAACAGAAAAGCTAACTATCCACTCTTTTTATCTCGATAAAAACCTCACAACGGTTGCCGAATTTGATGAGTTTGTAAAAAAGACCGGTTATATAACCGAAGCCGATAAATTCGGGAACTCAGCGGTGTTTGTTGCAGGCAATTGGGAACTGGTTGATGGAGCCGATTATTTATATCCTTTTGGAAAAAACAAAGCAAAAGCAGCACCCAATCATCCGGTAACGCAAGTGTCGTGGAACGATGCGGTGGCTTATGCCAAATGGAAAGGAAAACGATTACCTACCGAGGCTGAATGGGAATTTGCTGCTACCAATGGCGGTAAAAGTAATCGTGTTTATCCCTGGGGAAACGATTTGCGACTGAATGGAAAATATCAGGCAAATGTATGGCAAGGTACATTCCCTACTGAAAATACTCAATTGGATGGATATGAATTTACCTCACCCGTTGCTACTTTTCCTGCTAACGAATTAGGCATTTACGATTTGGGTGGTAATGTGTGGCAGTGGTGTTCGGATGTGGTGAAACCAACTCCCGAAGAAGCCGCGCAAGATACTGCATTGCGCCATCCTACCAAAGGAGCATCTTTCCTGACAGACGTTCTTGCAGATAATCAGGCCAAAATTTTTGAACATTCATCTTCCACTTCTGAAACCGGAATAGTTCACACAGGTTTCAGGTTGGCAAAAGACGCAAAATAAGTAACACAAAGCACTTAAGCTCATGAGCAAAAAAATAAATTATATTCTTGTAATTGCTTTAGCAATAAGCTTTTTAAGTTCTTGCAAAAAGAAAGATGAAAGTAAAGACAAGTCGAAATCAACCAAGCCTATCGTAGTCGATTGGGTGGTTGCAAAAGAAACCAAATTGTCTGACGACATTCACGTTTCCGGAACAATTAAACCTTTCGAGGAAACCGTTTTATTCCCGGAAATCTCAGGGCGCATTGTTCGGATTAATTTTGAAGAGGGAAAATTTGTAAAGCGAGGAACCTTGTTGGTCAAGCTTTTTGACGATGATTTGCAGGCTCAATTAAAAAAATCGGGAGCTCAGCTTAAATTAGCCGAACAAACGTTGCAAAGACAGTCACAGTTGCTAAAAGTAAACGGCATCAGTCAGGCCGACTACGACCAAACAGTCTATCAAATCAATGCCATCAATGGCGATATTGATGTTTTGAAAGCACAGATTCGAAAAACTGAGATTATCGCTCCTTACGATGGTCGGTTGGGTTTACGAAATATTAGTTTGGGTACAGTGGTAACGCCTTCGTTTGCTCTGACCACTATCCGGGATGTACAAAAGCTGAAAATTGATTTTAGCGTTCCCGAAAAATACAGTTCCAATGTGCATGTGGGTTCTAAAATAAAGTTTGCGGTGAATGGCAGTAAGGATGAATTCGATGCCCGTGTTATTGCCACTGAACAAGGTATTGATGCTTCTTCCCGCAACCTGAAAAGCCGTGCTATTATCAGCCAACCAAATGCTCAACCTACTCCCGGTGCTTTTGCCACCATTTCATTAATAGTGGATGAAAAAGGAAATGCTATTGTTATTCCTTCGCAAGCCATTATTCCGCAAGAGAAAAGCAAGAAAGTTATCATTCTTGAAAATGGAAAAGCAAAGTTTGTGGATGTGAAGATAGGTTTACGTCAAACTGCCGGAGTAGAAATTACTGCCGGATTATCGCCTAACGATACGGTGATAGTTTCGGGCGTGATGTTCGTTAAACCAAATGATTCATTAAAGCTGAAAGAAAAGAAAGACCCGAAGAATACAGGGAGTAATAACGGTGAATTGGCAACGAAAAAGAGTCATAAAGAAGTATGAGAGTATCCGATTTTGCCATTAAAAAACCTGTTGCGAGTATAGTCATCAGTATTGCCATTATTTTATTTGGTGTTATTGGTTTCCGTTCGTTAGGTATAAGGCTGTATCCCGCCATTGACCCGCCCGTAATTAGTGTACGCACTTCGTACGCAGGTGCCAGTCCCGAAATTATCGAGTCGCAAATTACCGAGCCGCTCGAAAAAGTAATTAATGGTATTGAAGGCGTTAAGTCTATTTCCTCTTCCTCATCTGTGGGCAGCAGTTCCATTAATGTGGAGTTTAATGTAGGTGCCGACCTCGAAAAAGCTGCTAACGATGTGCGTAATAAAACTTCGGAAGCTATTAAAACTTTGCCGCAAGACTTGGATTCGCCTCCTGTGGTGTCTAAATCCGATGCCAATGGCGATCCTATTATCAATGTTGCCGTTCAAAGTACCATAATGAATGGCTATGAGTTAAGCGATTTTGCAGAGAATATCTTACAGGAAAAACTCCAGACTATTCCCGATGTCAGCTCTGTAGTATTGTTTGGTCAACGTAGACCGGCTATGCGTTTGTGGCTTAATCCCGATAAAATGGCTGCCTACAATGTTACCGCACAGGATGTTCTCAATGTGTTGAAAAAAGAAAATGTTGAATTGCCCGGAGGGAAAATTCGGGGCGAATCAACCGAAATTATTATTAAAACCCTTGGTCGACTTAATACGGCGGAGGATTTTAATGGGCTAATTATTCGTCAGTCCAACGACCAAACTGTTCGGTTTAGCGATATTGGTTATGCTACTATTGGACCTGAAAACGAAGAAACAAGTGCCAAATTTAATGGTGTGGAAGGTATTTCGCTTGGAATTGTACCTCTGCCGGGTGCAAATGAAATTAAGATTGCCGACGAATTTTACAAACGTCTCGAAGAAATCAAGAAAAACCTCCCCGAAGGAACAACACTTGATGTTGGATTTGATAAAACAAAGTTCGAACGTCAGTCGGTGCGTGATGTTACCGAGACTTTGTTTATTGCCATATTATTGGTAGTTATAATTATCTATTTATTTTTCCGCGATTGGAGCATTGCCTTGCGTCCGTTGATTGATATTCCGGTATCACTTATCGGGACTTTCTTTGTCATTTATATTTTTGGTTTTTCCATCAATGTGCTTACACTGCTGGCCATAGTGCTGGCCACCGGATTGGTGGTCGACGATGGTATTGTGGTCACTGAAAATATTTATAAAAAGCTGGAAGAAGGCATGGATAGGCGAGCTGCGGTATTGCTGGGAACACGTGAAATCTTTTTCGCCGTTATTTCCACTTCCATAACTTTGGCGGTGGTCTTTATTCCCGTTACTTTTCTCGAAGGATTTACCGGACGACTGTTTCGTGAATTTGGAATTGTGATTTCTTCGGCTGTGCTTATCTCTGCTGTAGTGTCGTTAACGCTTACACCTGTACTCAACCTGAAAATGGGTAGCAAAGTGAAGAAACACTCGCGCTTTTATTTGGCTACCGAATCTTTATTTGTGGGTTTGGATAATCTTTACCGTTCCTGGTTGGGCTTTTTCATGAAGCAAAAATGGATTTCCGTTGCAATTGTTTTTGGATGTATTACCCTGATGGTGGTTTTCTTTGGTGTTTTAAAATCGGAATTAGCTCCGTTTGAAGACCATAGCGTTATTAATGTGAATGTTACTACTCCTGAAGGAATTGATTATGATTATACCCAACGGGTGATGGATAAACTCTCGCAACGAGTGCAGGATAGCGTTCCTGAAGCACGATTGGTGTATGCTCGTACGGCCAGTGGTTCGTCGAGCGGTACAAATACAGGCTACTTGAATATCTACCTCAAAGAACCCGACCAACGCAAAAGAACTCAGCAACAGATTCTTGATAAACTGTCGAAAATATTTAAACGAAACTCTGAAGCCCGTATTATCGCCAGTCAGGATCAAACCATTAGTACTTCGTCTGGTCGTGGTGGTGGTTCAATGCCTGTGCAGTTTATTCTTCAGAATCTTGATTTTGAAAAAATAAAAACTTATCTGCCCAAATTTCTTGATGAAGTTAACCAAAGTCCGGTTTTCAGCAATTCCGATGTGAATCTGAAATTCAACAAGCCCGAGCTAAACCTAAAAATCGACCGGCTTAAAGCCACCGATATGGGAATAAATGTAAGTGATATTTCCAGTACCTTACAATTGGTGTTGAGTGGTGGACGGTATGGATATTTCTTGCGAAACGGTAAACAATATCAGGTGATTGGTCAGGTGGAACGGGAGGAACGTACAAAGCCGGGCGATGTCAGTTCGCTATATATTCGCAACAATACCGGTAGTTTGGTTCAACTGGATAATTTGGTGAGTATTGAAGAAAATAGTAGTCCGTCAACGCTTTATCATTACAACCGTTTCAAGTCGGCTACTGTTTCGGCTGCATTGGCTCCGGGCTATTCGCTGGGCGAAGGAATTACCGAAATGAACAGGATTTCCAAAAAAGTGCTCGATGAAAGTTTTCACTCAACGCTGGGAGGTGCCTCGCGCGACTTTGCCGAAAGTAGTTCCAACATGTCATTCACGCTGTTGTTTGCTCTGATACTGATCTATTTGTTGCTGGCTACACAGTTCGAAAGTTTCCGCGATCCGCTTATCATTATGATTACCGTGCCGCTGGCCATTGCTGGTGCCATGCTTTCGTTGTGGATTTTTGGCAGCACATTGAATATCTTCTCCGAAATTGGAATTGTCATGCTTATTGGTTTGGTAACCAAGAATGGAATTTTGATTGTCGATTTTGCCAATAAAAAACGAGAGTCGGGCTTATCTAAATCGGAAGCTGTATTTGAGGCGGCTGCCGGTAGACTTCGACCTATTCTCATGACTTCATTGGCAACAATTTTCGGAGCTTTACCCATTGCGTTGGCATTAGGAGCAGGAGCTACCAGTCGTGTGCCGTTGGGAATTGTAATTGTTGGCGGACTCTTGTTTGCGCTAATCCTTACCTTGTTTGTTATCCCTGTTATGTACATTTTTATTGCACCTAAAAAGTATGAAGTTGAGAATAATGAATCTTTTGATATTTAACGTTGAATTAGTTGCTGTGAAGAAATTTGTAACGATACTGTGCGGGATGTTTTTAGTGCTCGCAACTGCCCATTCTCAAACCTATTTGTCGGTTGACGATGCGTTGCGCATGGCATTGGAAAAAAACTACGATATTATTATTTCCAAAAATAACGATTTGATAGATAAAACAAATAATACATTGGGAAACAGTGGATTTTTGCCAACTATAACACTTAATGGAGCTAATAATTACGGGGTAAGCAATATTAATCAAGAAATGAGCACCACTACCGGCACGAAAGAAATTATACAAGAAGGTGCTACAAATTCATCGCTTACTGCCAATATAAGCTTGAATTGGACTTTGTTCGATGGCGGTAAAATGTTTGTGACGAAACATAAGCTCAACGAAATTCAGGCGCAAGGCGAGTTAGAAGTCAAAGCGCAAGTGCAGCAAACTATTTCTGATGTGATTGGTGCTTATTACAATGTGTTGAAGCAAAAGCAGCAATTGTTATCCATTCGTGAAGCGATTAAATACAATACAGAACAGGTGAAAATACTTGAAACAACCAATAATAACGGTCTTTCACCAAAAAACTTTTTGCTGCAAGCCAAAATTGATTTGAATGTTTATAAGCAAAGTGCCATCAACCAGAAAAACCTGTTGCTCGAATCAAAGCGCACGCTCAACCACTTGCTGGCACGTGACTCCGAAGTTGAATTTGACGTTGCCGATTCTATTCCCAATAATTTTATTCCGAATAAAGAAGAACTGACGAAAAAGTTATACAGCAATAACCTGGATTTGTTGATACTTGAAAAGGCAAAGAATATCAATGAATTGACTGTTTCGGAACTAAATGCAACACGCTATCCGAAAGTAAGTTTTAATTCAGCTTACAATTATTCTCAGGTAAATAATTCCGCCGGAAACTTGCTGCGTAATAACTCCAACGGATTAGTTGCCGGAGCTTCGGTTACAATGCCCATTTATCAGGGTGGAAATATAAATAGGCAGGTGAAAGTAGCTAAACTGCAATACCAGTCGGGCATTTATACGCTCGACAACGCTAAACTGCAATTGAAAAAGGACTTGCAAAATGCACTTGACGATTACCAAACTCAAAAGGAATTATTGGAAGTTGAAATTGAGAATGATGCCTTGAGCAAAGAGAATTTAGTAATTGCCATTGAACGTCTTCGGTTAGGTCAATCTACATCGCTCGAAGCTCGTCAGGCACAGGAAAGTTTTGTAGAATCGGAAACTCGCCGTATTAATTTCAATTACAACCTCAAACTGGCCGAAACTCGTATAAAACAGTTGGTGGCCGAGTTCTAAGTTATTTAAAATAGCACACCAATTTTTGATAATTTCCTATTAGTGATTATTAAAATAAACCTACAATAATGACAAAAGCAGACATTATAACTAAAATTTCAAGAAAAACTCAGGTGGATGAGTCACTTGTTTCACCCATCGTTGAATCATTTATGGCAACCGTAAAAGATTCGTTGGCCAACAATGAAAATGTGTATCTCCGTGAATTTGGCAGCTTTGTGGTAAAACATAGAGCGCAAAAAGTTGCCCGGAATATATCTCAAAAAAACCATGTTATTATTCCGGCAAGGCATATTCCTGTATTTAAGCCATCTGAAACGTTTAAGGGTCAGATAAAACAAGAATAGGGTTATGATAAATATACCTAAAGAAAGGTATTAAAATAACTCATAATCGGTATTTTACATGTTGGATATATCCTATAAATTTGTATCAGTAAAAAAAGCTCGCACAAATAAAAATGATATGGCAAAAATAGCAAAACAACTGACCGAATTGGTTGGCAACACACCTCTTTTAGAATTGAATAATTACAAAAGGATCACAAAATTCGATGCTAACATTATTGCAAAGCTCGAATATTTCAATCCTGCCGGAAGTGTAAAAGATCGTATTGCCCTGGCAATGATTGAGGATGCCGAACAAAAGGGAATTCTGAAAAAAAATTCGGTCATCGTTGAACCCACGAGTGGAAACACCGGTGTCGGTTTGGCATTTGTTGCTGCCGCCAAAGGCTATCGGTTGATTATTGCGCTTCCCGAAACTTTCAGTGTGGAACGGCGTAATTTGCTGAAAGCACTTGGTGCTGAACTGGTATTGACTCCCGGATTGCTTGGTATGAAGGGAGCTGTTGCCAAAGCCGAAGAAATTGCAGCCAATACTCCTAACTCATTTTTCCCTCAGCAATTTGAAAATGAGGCAAATCCCAATGTTCATAAACGTACAACTGCCGAAGAAATCTGGCGTGATACTGATGGCAAGGTTGATATATTTGTATCGGGAGTTGGTACGGGTGGTACAATAAGCGGTGTGGGCGAAGTATTGAAAAAATACAATCCGAACATACAGATTGTGGCTGTAGAGCCTGCTGAATCACCATTGCTTTCGGGAGGATTTTCCGGTCAGCATAAAATTCAGGGTATAGGACCCAATTTTATACCGGGGACTTTCAATCGTGCCGTGGTAGACGAAATCATTACGGTAAAGAGCGATGATGCCATATTAACTTCCCGTGAACTGGCTCGATTGGAAGGTTTGCTGGTTGGCATATCATCGGGAGCTGCTGTTTATGGAGCAACTCTTCTGGCTCAGCGTCCCGAAAATAAAGGAAAGACAATCGTTGCCATTCTACCGGATACAGGTGAACGGTATCTTTCAACCGTGTTGTATGCCTTTGAGGAATACCCGTTGAAAAAGAGCTGGCACGATCTGGTAAAAATCGATTTTTTCTAATTATACCTACAAAAAGGTATTAAAAATGCCTTAAAAAAGGTATTTCAGTTGCGGTTTATCCCAACTATCTTTGTGAAGTCAAATAACACAAAGGTTAGCATAAAAAACTATTGTAAATTTTATTTTATGAACTCATTATTTATGTACATGTATATGTGTTGCTGTCGTTGCCATTTCAATGATCGGTCGAGACTCTTGTACATATTCGTAAAATAAATTTACAAATAAACAAAAACGCAGCCGGTCAGTATTAATTGATTGGCTGCGTTTTTTTTCTTTTATGAATTACGTAAATTTTGTCGTTTAATTGGGCTTATATAATTGTTTCTTTTCGATGTGAATCGCGGAAAACAATTTGTAGGCAATCTCAAAAAAAAACTTTTTGTAAGACGACCGAATAGCTAAATTTCTTTTATTGTTAGAACTTATTAATGTTTTCTTTCGATGCGAATCGCGGGTAAGCAGTAAATAATAACAAGATGTTGAAAGTTCAGAAATAAAACTTTTAAAGTCCGGGTTATTATTCTTGTTTTTTAGTTTTATTGTCATTTAACCATCATTTCTCTGCAATGTGAATAGCAGGGGGATGATGGATAAATTTCTCACTAATGAATCTCATCAAAACAAATATATTGCAATTAATTATTAGTATAACAAGCAAGAAGTAATTTTGAAGAAGCTAATTTCTTACCTACTCCTTGCCCTAAAAAATAACATTATGGCTGGTTTTTCTGCCGCTTTTCAAAAAGCATTGGCAAAAGTATTAAATTTAAAATCGAACGAACAAAGTAACAAATCATCAAATCAAAATGAAATTATGGCAGCAAATGAATTAAAATTTGAAACCCTGCAAGTACATGCAGGTCAGGTAGTGGATGGAACTACCCATGCACGGGCATTGCCCATTTATCAAACATCTTCTTACGTTTTCGACGATGCAAAAGACGGTGCAGATCTTTTCGGACTCCGCAAGTTTGGGAACATCTATACCCGACTTCAAAACCCGACAACCGATGTGTTTGAAAAGCGTGTCGCTGCTCTTGAAGGTGGCGTAAGCGGATTAGCTACATCTTCCGGTCAATCTGCTCAGTTCATTGCTCTCAATAATATCTTGCAAGTTGGCGATAATTTTGTTTCTACGTCTCATCTCTATGGCGGTACATACAATCAGTTTAAAAATCAGTTTAAACGTTTGGGCATTGACGTTCGCTTCACGCCCAACGACGATCCTTCAGAGTTTGAAAAATTGATAGATGAGAATACGAAAGCAATTTATCTGGAAACAATAGGAAATCCAGAATTAAATGTACCTGATTTTGATGCCGTTGCAGCCGTTGCTAAAAGACATGATATACCCTTGATTGTTGATAATACCTTTGGTGCCGGTGGTTTCCTTTTCCGTCCTATTGAGCATGGTGCTTCGGTAGTGGTGGAGTCGGCTACAAAATGGATTGGTGGTCATGGAACTTCTATCGGAGGTATCATTGTAGATAGCGGAACATTTAACTGGGGTAATGGTAAGTTCCCTGCCTTTACCGAACCATCTGACAGTTACCACGGTTTGGTATTCTGGGATGTGTTTGGTGCAAACGGACCATTCGGTAATATAGCATTTAATATCCGCGCTCGTGTAGAAGGACTTCGCGATTGGGGAAATACTATCAGCCCATTCAATTCTTTCCTTTTGGTTCAGGGGCTTGAAACACTATCGTTACGGTTAGAGCGTCATGTGCAAAACACTCAAGCATTGGCCGAATGGCTTGAAAAACATCCGAAAGTGGAATATGTCAACTATCCGGGCTTAAAAAGTAGTAAATATTATAAGTTGGCTCAACAATACTTTCCTAAAGGTGCAGGTGCAGTGCTTACATTTAAGATTAAAGGAGATGCAACCAATGCCGATAAGCTGATTGATAACGTAAAATTACTGAGTCACCTGGCTAACGTAGGTGATGCCAAATCGTTGATTATTCATCCATCAGCCACCACACACGAACAGTTATCACCAGAAGATCAAATTAAAGCTGGCGTAGCTCCGGGATTGTTACGTATCTCAGTTGGTATTGAAAATATCGAAGACATAAAAGCCGACATTGAACAAGCATTGGCTGCGATAAAATAGTAGCGAGAATTGTGTAAAGAGGAATTCTAATTGAAAGTTTGATATGTGTTAATTTTATTAGAATTTCTTACAAAGGGAAAGGAGATGTTTATTCACAAATGAACATCTCCTTTTTGATTAAATAAATACCTATTTTTAGGTATTAGAATCCTATCTAAAAGGTATTTCCTACCCAATTCACTTACCCTATCTTTGCACAAAATATAACGAATGAAATTCAAAGATCGTTTTCTTGCAATAATACTTTTAATGGTAATGGTAATTAGTATCGGCAGATACCAAATACCATACATTGAATATGCCTTTTTCAAAGGGTATATTGCAAAGAATCTTTGTGTGAAAAAAGAAATTAAAGGAAACTGCTGTCAGGGAAAATGTTTTTTGAAAAAACAGATTAAACTGGCTGACGAAAATGAAAATCCGAAAGGAAATAATATGAACACTAACAATAAGAAAGCTCAGACTTTTGAAGTTAATGAATTTGTAGTGTTTGATAATCTAGATTTTAAAAATAATGAAATAACAAAGCTTCTCTTTTTTAGATCGGAATCAGTTCTTACTCCAAAGATTGCTTTCGATATTTTTGTACCCCCTAAACAATTATCCTGATTGCTTTTTAAAATACGATATTTGTCTGACTGTCATATGAATTAATGCAGCTGGATAGGATTTTCTGTTTGGAAACATGTCATATGATTTTTCGAAACAGAAAAGACTTTATTGTTTCTGTGGATATCTTACAGACACATATTATTTATATCATCAACAAATATAAATAGCATTTTTTTTAGTTTTAGGTGCTTACAAAAAATAATAATAATGAAAAAGATTTATACAATTATATCGCTTTTGCTGGCTTTTGGTACAGTTCAAGCGCAAGACTCCGCCAGTGGGTTAACTGAAGTCTCATTGCAGGGACTTTCACCAAAAAAAGATTACACATTCAACGTTACAGCTTTATATACTGCAAGTAAAGTTGAAAAAAGTTTACAATCAACATCTGGAACATCTGCAAATCTGGTTACCTACACAGGATGGTTTAAAGATTATCATTGTGCCCCAAAAACTGCAACAACAGTACTGACCGGAAGTTGTTCCGTAGCTTGTGGAACCGGAGGTGTTGCTGGTTCATCAATGGTGAGTGGTTGTCAGGCACATGGACATGGTATTTGGATAAATCCAACCAACGATGCAGCCGATAATGGTAAGTTTCTAAAATTCGATGCCGAAAGTGCTGAATTACTCAAAGCTTTTCTTTTTCAACTGCATGACAGTTTATCAGCTACAGTAAAACCAAATGGTAAACTATCGTTGGAAGTAACAGGTTACCCTGTTCAGGTTCCAACAAATGCGGATGAAAGCACTGTGCCATACCTTACCGGTACTCCGGATCACTATGTCGAAGGTTTCCATGCCATATCAGTAAAAGGTGTTATCATTAATAGCGGTAGTTATCCTGCTTTTGCTACTAAAGATTTTAAAGTAACAACGGATGTACTTGCACCAAAGAACATAATTGCGACTAAAACTGAAAGTGGCTTCAATGTGTCGTTCGATAAGCCGATTACCGCGAGTTCGCTATCTCCTGTATTTGGAGTCAAAGGTTATCGGGTTGACTCATATTCAAATGGAGTAATTGCAAAATCCGATACGGTTGTAAACAATCCTGCGTCTCCACTTACTCAAATTCCTCTAACAGGTCTTTCAACCGAAAGCGGATATACTTTCCATATTTATACAAAGGATGGAAAATTCAATAATGCTTACAACGATGTCTATATTGCTCTTACTGATAATACCGGCGAGTTTGTGTGTTCAGATGATTTTTCGGTAAGTAACTTTTTCCCATTAATGGATATGGGAATGATGGTTCATTCTACTCCGGTTGGACACGTAGAAAAAGTGGATGGAAAAGATCTTTACAAAACCTGGTTTAGCTTTTTAATGCCCGGAGCATGGACTTTTGGATTTAACTACAATATCAAAGGAACAACAGGACAATTTACTAAAACTGCTATTCCGATTACGGTAAATAATTATCCAACAGGAGCTACATATAAATGGCTGTCAAATTTTCAATATGACGACGATGGAGATGGTACTAAATCCTATTTCTATGTATCTCTAGTCAATCCCCAGGATCTCAAAGTGGGAAATCAGACTGTAAAAGCTTATATTAACAAACGGGTTGTTTTAGGAGAACCATTTCCATTGGCTAAAAAAGAATTCAAAATCACGCAAATACCTGTTATGCCATCAATGGGGCACAGTTCACATGGAAATACCGATTTTACATGGAGTGCTTCAGACAGCATTTATAGTGCCACCACTAATTTTAGTATGGAAGGTGACTGGCGTATCAATTTAGCATTGTACGATGCGGTTACCAATGATCTTCTTGGTGGAACAAATATTGGTACCGATTATGAAACAAGCAGTTCTGTATATTGGGATCTTTATTTAGATGCAAATACCGGAATTGTTGCTCCAACCGGAAGCACAGTGTCGGTATATCCGACTGTGTCGAATGGTTCGTTCAATGTTGTCACTTCTGAAAAAGGATCTATAAAACTACTTGATATTACAGGTAAAATACTTCTAAGCACTACTTCAACAACTGGTATTAATACCATCAATGTGAATGTACCGGCCGGACTGTATTTCATTACCTTAAATGAAGCTGGTAAAGTATCTACTCATAAGGTTACAATTAAAAAGCAATAAGGTTCTTATAAATCAAAGGGATAAGCGATTATTAATGGCTTATCCCTTGAATTCAATAAACAACGAATGAAATCTAAAACAAATTATTTTAAATATATATTCTTTTTGATAGTAGCATCAACATTTATGTTGGTTTCCTGCGGAAAAGAAGATGTGAAAGTTCTAACGGCTGCAGATGAAGTTTCCGGCTTGCATAAAGTCGATTCATTGAAAAATGGCGGTTATACTTTTTATGTTTTCAAGAAGGATACAGGTTACTTCAAAGTTGGGTACAACGAGGTGTATATTCAGTTAAAAAATAATGCAACGGGAAAATACATTGAAGATGCTAACCTGAACTGGAAACCATTGATGCACATGGAAACCATGAGCCATGCCTGTCCGTATTCAACAATTAGTAAAGTGGAAAATACCAGTACATTGTACAAAGGTCACTTTATTTTTATTATGGCCAGTGATGCTATGGAATATTGGGAGGTTACTTACGATTATGTAAAAGGGACAGACACGCTTGCCGAAGTTAGCAACCGACCTTATGTAATAAATTCAACCGGCAGACTGCGTTACAAACGCTTCAAAGGATCGGACTCTTTTTATTATTATGCAGCACTTGTGAACCCTACAGAATCTAATGTTCAGGTGGGAACCAATGACATAACGGCTTATCTGTATAAACAGAAAGACCTGTTTACCTTTAATCCGGTGAAGAATTATACGATTGAAATTGATCCGAGAATGCCGGATGAAAGTATGGGGAATCATACATCACCATACAATGTGAATCTGAAGTACGATGCATCGGCAGGATTATATAAGGGTAAATTGAATCTGACGATGACCGGTTACTGGAAAATAAACCTGATTGTGAAAGATTCTGCCAATTCAGTGATTAAAGGCGATTCCATTAAAGGAACAACTACTGCAAGCAGTATTTACTTTGAGCTTGAATTCTAGAAATTTATGCAAAAAACAATATTGATTTTAGTTATTTGTTTGGGAATAAGTTTTTTGACTTCGGCTCAAAGCAAGAGTGATTCTATCAAAACCCGACAGTTGAAAGAAGTTACCGTTACCGGAAAAACAGGATTGGATTCCATCAATGAATCTAAACCCTTGTCTTCTATTGACGAATATATCCAAAAACTGCCGAAGGTGAATCCGATTAAACGCGGAGGATATGCCTGGGAAGCCACGCTGAATAACATGGCTACCGAGCGTATTTCAGTTACATTGGATGGGATGAAAATCTTTTGTGCTTGTACCGACAAAATGGATCCGGTAACTTCCTATGTTGAGATTCTGAATCTGGACAACATACAAGTCGGTTCTGGATTAAGTGGAAATTTGCATGGAGCAAACAGCATAGGTGGTGGACTTGATTTGAAGTTGCAAAAAGCAGGATTTCACAGCAAAAAGCTGAATTTGACATTGAATTCGGCTTACGAAACAAACGGAAATTACAGGATAGCAGGAATAGGAGGAGCTTATTCCAGTCCTAAGTTCTATATCAATTCGGGATTATTTTACCGGAAAAGTGATAATTACATGGCAGGAGGAAATCAGACAGTTGATTTTTCGCAATTCGGAAAAGTGAACGTATTTTCCAATGCCGGTTACAAACTTGCTAAGTATAAAACGCTGGAAGGAACCGTGATATACGATGTGGCAACCGATGTGGGTTATCCGGCATTGACTATGGATGTAAAAACGGCTAAAGGCTTGATTACGTCGCTGAGTTTCAAGCAGGAAAATCTTTCAGATATTTTTTATAATTGGGAAACAAAGCTGTATTACAACGATATAACACATATTATGGACGATACCAAACGACTCAATGTGCCTGTACACATGGATATGCCGGGTAATAGCCGAACAGGTGGATATTATTCCACGCTGAAAGGCCGTAACGGAAAGCATAATTTCGTGTTGAGCCAGGATACATATTACAATCAGTCGTTGGCTTCGATGACCATGTACCCAATTGATAAAACTCAGGTGCCCATGTTCATGTACACCTGGCCGGATATCCGAACATTGAATGCTGCGGTGTATGCCGAAGATAAATATATTATTGATATTAAGAATACAGTGCAACTGTCAACCAGACTATCGTCGCAATGGGACGGTATTCAAAGCGATTTCGGTTATCGGACATTGAAAATGTATTATCCCGACATGACGCAGTTTCAAAATCGTTTATTGGGGAATATATCGGCAAAATATACACATTATCTGAAAGATGCGCAGGTAAAAATAGGAGGAGGATATGGCACTCGTGCTCCTTCGCCTACCGAAGCATATGGGTTTTATTTATACAACAGTTTTGATAATTACGACAATATCGGTAATCCGAATCTGAAAAACGAATCGGCTGCTGAAGCTAATTTTGCTTTTACGATGACAAAGCCCAAGTATAGTATTACGTGGGATGCATCGTATTTCTATTTTTCAAATTACATCATTGCGAAGCCCGATAAGGGTTTTTCATCAATGACTTACGGAGCTACAGGCGTAATGGTATATCGGAATTTGCCACATGCTTCTATCTTCAATATAGGATTTGAAACAAAAGTTCAGTTTCTGAAAAGCTTCCATTGGAATAATCATTTGGCATACAGTCTGGGACAGGATAATGACCGTCAACCTTTGCCATTGATTGCTCCGTTTAGTTATTCTTCTTCGCTCGATTATGTGCGAAAACGCATTTCGGCCAATGTAGAAATTCAGGGAGCTGGGAAACAAGTAAATTACAGTCAGGAATACGGCGAAGATCAAACTCCTGCATATTTCATTCTGAATCTCTCGGCAGGCTATGAGTTGCCATTGGGAGACTGTTGCCAGAATGCAGTTTTGAAAATTGGAGTGGAAAATGTGCTGGACAGGAAGTATTCAACTTATTCCGATTGGAATAATATCCCCCGAAGAGGAAGAAATATATACGTTAATCTGAAGATTAATTTGTAGCAATAAATTAAAACAATAGAAATTCAACTAATGATCTGGCAACGTTTCAACAAAAAGAATTCATGCTTTTTGAGTAGAAATTTGGGTAATTCAACAAGACTAACTAATGGTGCTAAAAATGCCCATTTTCTGTTTTTTTTGATTACTCTGTTTTTTGCTCAGGTTATTTGTGCCACCAATATTGTCGGGCATGTTTACTCGTTGGACGAAAGCGGACAAAAACTTCCACTTGCCGGCGCAATCGTCTATTGTGCCAATAATAAGGCTATTGCCAAATCAGATCTAAAAGGAAAATTCGTGTTGACTGTTGAGAATGCGATTGACCTTACTTTGATAGCCACTTTCACCGGTTATCGTCCCGATACTATTCTGGTGAATAATCCTCAGGACGATCTGCCGGAGTTTATCCTGAAACAAGGTAAAAACCTTCAACGTGTAACCATTACAGCCATCAACCAGAACTCTATCTTATCGAAGAGTTCTATACTTAAAACAGAGACGATTAATAAAACCGGCCTGGTAAAGCTAGCTTGCTGTAATCTGGCTGAAAGTTTCGAGAACAGTGCTACCGTGACGGTTGGATTTGCCGATGCCATTTCAGGTGCCAGACAGGTACAATTACTCGGACTGTCGGGTATCTACACCCAACTGCAAAGCGAGAATATCCCAACCCTTCGGGGACTGGCATCTACTTATGGTTGGAGTCATATTCCCGGAAGTTGGTTGGAGTCCATCCAAATATCAAAAGGAGCTTCGTCGGTGGTTAATGGATATGAATCGGTGGCAGGACAAATCAATTTAGAGTACAAAAAACCGAACAATACCGAACCATTATTCATTAACTTATATGCCAACCAATTTGGAGGCTACGAAGGTAATGTAACTGCTTCTAAGCAAGTGGCACCAAACTTATGGACGGGTTTGTTGGTATCTGGAATGCTCGATAAAAATGCCCACGACTATAATGGTGATGGATTTCGGGATATGCCCAAAACAGAACTTGTGAATGTTTATAACCGATGGTTTTATCTGAATCCCAATGGTGTTCAATCGCGTACAGGCATTAAGTTTTTGTACGAAAACAGGGAGGGAGGACATCATAATCAGCATACAAGTTCGGGTGGGTCTGGTGGTCATTATATAACTGATATTGAAAATAAGGATTTTACAGTTGAAAATAAAACCGGATTTCCGATAGGCGATAAAGAAGGACAAAGCATTGGAATTGTACATAGTTTTACTCATTACGAGCAAAACTCAACTTTTGGCGAAAAAACCTTCAACGGAACGCAAAATTCCTATTATAGTAATGTCATTTTCTCATCAACAATAGGTGATAATGCTGCCAATAAATACACAGTAGGTGGAGGTTTGGTGTACGATAATTTCAAAACACAGTATCAGGATTTATTGCCGTTCAATTTAATCCCGCTTACAGCATTAAACCGAACAGAGTTTGTGCCGGGAGTTTTTGGCGAATACACCTTTTCTCCTCACGAAAAGTTTACATTGATTGTAGGAGGACGTGCCGACCACAACAGTAAATATGGCTGGCTATTCACACCGCGTGCCAATGCAAAATACAACATTAGTAATAATCTTATTCTTCGGGGATCTGTTGGAAAAGGTTATCGGGCACCCAATGTCATTTCCGATAATATCGGTATAATGGCTTCTTCCCGGAAACTGTATTTAGAGGGTATTGCCGACCTGGATATAGAAAGTGCCTGGAATGCAGGAGGAAACATCACCTACTATATTCCTATCTGGGATAAACGAAAAATAACGTTAAGCCTTGATTATTTTCATACCGAGTTTCAAAATCAGGCCATTGTAGATATCGAACGAAATAGCAACAGTGTTTATTTCTACAACCTGCGAGGTCGTTCGTTTGCCGATGTTTTCCAAGTCGATTTGTCGGTAACACCTTTCACGGGCTTCGATATTTTTGCTGCTTTCCGCTATAACGATACCAAACTAACTTATTCGGACGGAACAGAACAGTATTTGGTCGAAAAACCACTGACTTCCCGATATCGCGGATTAGTAAATTTATCGTACGCCACAAAATTTAAAAAATGGGTTTTTGATTTCACCACTCAGCTCAATGGTCCTTCGCGCATACCGTGGTTAAATGGCTATAATTCGGAAGTAAAGGAATCGCCTGCCTTCCCGATATTTTTTGCTCAGGTAACCAAAAATACAAAACGCATCGATGTGTATTTGGGAGCTGAAAACATACTAGGCTATACCCAGAAAAGCCCTATAATTAATCCTACAAGCCCTTTTGATCAGGGATTTGAGTCCTCATTTATTTGGGGTCCGATTTTGGGACGCAAGCTGTATATTGGCGCACGTATCAGAATTGGAAAGATAAAGTAAAACAGTTTGGCATATGGAAAATTTGGAAATGAAAAAGACGAATATAATTTTTGTGTTGTGTGGACTATTAGTTGCGTTATTCTCCTGCGGTGGAGGCGACGTTAAACTCAACCAAACGATCAATTTTAACTATCAGGCTCCCCGTAATATCAGCGAGGGATCTTTTACGCTGAAGGCAACATCAACATCGGCTCTGCCTGTCACTTTTCAGAGTAGTGATACTGCCATTGCTATCATAAAAGACAGTGTATTATACCTAAAAAAACCAGGGACAGTAAATCTAACAGCCGTTCAGAAGGGGAATGAGCGGTACTATCAGGCCCCCAACGTAGTACGGACTCTTACCATTAACGATGATATTAACGCCAACAAGTGGAATCAAACGATTACATTTATTCTGAATGATTCTGTGTGGAAAGTGAGTCAGGGAACCCTTAAGTTGAATGCGACAAGCTCATCTGGCTTGCCTGTGACCTTTACTTCGAGCAATGTAGCTTATGCTTCCATAAAGGGGAACTTATTGGAAGTGGAATCATCGGCTATAATTGGTAATGATTATGGAGTGTTCGTTACTGTTACTGTCAGTCAGGCCGGAAACTATGTTTACAATTCTGCCCCAACGGTATCTCGCAGATTGAGGGTTATACATGATGTTCACTAATATAAAATATAAATAAGATGAAAACAAAACAAACTTTACTTTTGTCAGTATTATTCTTGATAATGAGTGTACTAACAGTGAATGCGCAAAATCAAACCAAGGAAAAGAAAGTGGCTAATGTAACTTTTCGTGTAAGTATGCATTGTAAAAGCTGTCAGGAAAAAATTGAGCGAACCATTCCTTTCGAAAAAGGTGTGAAAGATCTTACAGTTGATTTAGAGCATAAAACTGTGAAAGTTATCTATGACCCCAGAAAAACCAACGAGGCAAAAATTCAGAAAGCATTTGAGAACTTGGAATATACTTGCGATAAAATACCGGATGAGGATGTTAAACAGTCTGGTACCAAGAAATAGAATAGGTGAAATGAGTATTGAGCTATTTTAATAAATAGGGATAATACTTCAACTTTAATTGTAATGATTACAGTTTTTTTATATAAAAATACCTAAATAAAGGTATAAAAATGACTACGAAAAGGTATTTCTGACATGGTTGAAACAGTATACTTTTGCAAAACAAAAACTAGAACAACGTTTCACATTGATAAGCATAGTTGTTTAGTCTATAAAAATATAGTATGAAAAAAAGTATTTACATCAACATTCAACATCTTCTGGTTGCTTTTCTAGAACAAAGCGAGCAGTTGATTTTCTGCTTTTATTTTGTTTTTCTCTCACAACCTACTTACTCTAATATCTCAATTTCTAACTCTACTATGCGAATGCGTAGCTGTATGCAACGCTAATTTAGATATTGCTCTTTTCTATTCTGTATCTCAGCAGAACAACAAGATAAACTATTAAACGAGAATCATATTAATAATTTCACTTAAGACTTTATAATAGTTATAGACACTGCTATTATAATAAAAAAAGCGAATATTCTCCTTCTCCGTCGGCAAACTGATTGAGGGAATAAACGCTACAATTCAAAAATTGTATGGCAAATTTACGACTTTTTTTAAGAAACCACAAACTGGTTTCGGCTAACTATTTACGCAAAAATGGAATTTTGTTCTTATTTGCAGTTCTTACCTCAACAGCTGTAAATGCACAGCAAATAGAAATTAAAGGTAAAATTCTCGAGGAAAATACCAAAGTTTCCGTTATTGGTGCGACAATTAAAATTAAAAAGCAACAAGGAGCCGCTGTATCAAACATAGATGGTGGCTTTAGCATAAAAGTAAAAAGTCTTCCGGTTACGCTTGTTATTACTAACACCGGATATAAAAGTCAGGAAATCGATGTCTATGAAAATGAACCATTAACCGTTTATTTGGCTGAAGATTTAAACAAACTTAGCGAAGTGGTAGTGGTTGGTTATGGCACACAAAAGCGTAAAGAACTCACCGGAGCTTTTTCGTCAGTATCCAAATCGCATTTAGAATATAATACAGCCCCATCTGTCGATGGCTTGCTAAGCGGTGCAGTAGCTGGTTTGAATGTAATACAAAATTCAGGTCAGCCCGGTTCACCCGCAAAAATCCGTATTCGTGGTGGTAATTCGGTGAATGCCAGTAACGATCCCTTGTACGTTATTGACGGTTTCCTTTACTTTAGCGATAATACAAGTACTAAAGTTGGTTTGGGAGGTATCGAGGGAGAATCAAATCCGTTAAACTTACTGAATCCTGCGGATATTGAATCTATTGAGGTATTGAAAGACGTTTCTGCAACATCCATTTATGGTTCACGTGGATCTAATGGCGTTATCCTTATCACTACAAAAAAAGGGCAAAAAGGGCGAAACTCTATTAATTACCAATATACCTTAGGACTCAGCAAATCTGCTAAGAAACTGGACTTGCTTACTGCTTCGCAATGGGCACGTTTGCAAAAAGATTATTTTCTGAATAAGCCCGGTTACACAGATGAAGAAATCCAGCAGTTAGGAGATGGTTACGATTGGCAGGGTTCTGTTCTTCAAACGGGAATTTCAGAGAATCATGCTATCTCAATAAATGGTGGAGATGATAAATCACAGTATTTTATTTCCGGAAATTACCTCAATCAGGATGGGGTGGTTCTTAATTCAGGTTTCAAAAGATTTGTAGGCAAACTGAATTATAACAAGGAGTTATTTAAAGGATTTAGTATTGGACTCACTCTCACTGGGACCAAAAGCACTCAAAATAGCCTTACGACCTTCGAAGGTGTCAATTATAATAGTTCGCCTTATTCAAAAGGTATTGCAAATTCACTAACTTATGCACTGTATATACCTCGTGTAGTTCCAATTTACAATACCGATGGAGGTTATAACTTTAGCAACCCTTATGAATATGAATACCTGAGAGAAGGAAGTACAACCGCTAATCCTGTTTATGACCTGAAAAATAGTACAGCGCAGACTATTAATACGGCATTTCTGGGAAACTTCTTTGCTCAATACAAAATTTCGACTGAACTTACAGCTAAAGCCAGTATAGGAAGTAACATAAGTCATACAACTCAAAATTTCTTTGCTTCGCAACATTCCGCACTCGGTTTGGAACCGGATGGTCTTGGTGGTGTTGGAAATAAACGAGTAGAGATAATGCTGTCGGAATTCACCCTTTCTTATACCAAACAATTCAACAAAATTCACTCTTTAGAGGCTTTAGCCGGATTTACATACGAAAAAACCAATAGCAATTTCCTGACAGCTACTGCAAAAGGGCTTACAACCTATGATGAGCTTGGATTCAATCATTTAGAGCGGGCTCAGCGGGCTCAAGACCATTATATTCTGAATGACCGCTCTAATAGCGATTTGACATCCATACTTTGGCGTGTTAATTATTCTTTACTAGATCGTTACCATTTAACTGCAAACTTTCGTAGCGATTATTCTACGAAATTTATAAACTTTCCTTGGGGAGTATTTCCTTCAATTGGGGTATCATGGAATTTAAATGAAGAGAAATTTTTGAAAAATGCAAAATCGCTCAGCAACCTTAAAGTGCGGGCCAGTTATGGAATTGTTGGAAATCAGGAGATTGATGCATTCTTGTATGCAAACCAAATGAAAGCTGTTTGGGTAAATGGAGCTATTGCTTTTGTACAGAGCAATACTGGAAATCCAAATCTCAAATGGGAAACTACTTCTCAGTTCAATTTTGGTGTAGATGCCGGATTTCTGAACAATAAAATCTCTGTTGTGGCTGACTTGTACTATAAAAAAACGTCTGACCTATTGTTGCAAACTCCTCAATTGTTAGGCCAACAAAACAAACAGATGGAAAATACCGGAAATGTAGTGAATAAAGGTGCAGAGTTGGGTGTCAATCTGGAGATTCTGAATAAACGAAAGTTAAGTTGGACTGTTTCGGCAAACATTGCACGCAATTTCAATGAAATAACGGCATTAAAAGATGGCACTGACATTATCGACGGCGTCAATATTCTTCGGGTGGGAGAACCCTTAAATGCTTTTTACGGACTAAAGTTTGATGGAATCGTTCAAAAAGGTGAAGATGTTTCCAAGCTGCCTACTACTCCTGCCTACACTACTTTTCAACCCGGCGATCCCAAGTTTGTAGATGTAAGTAACGATGGTCATATTGGCAAGGAAGATCGTGTTGCATTAGGAAGTCCGGAACCAAAGTTTACCTACGGGTTATCGTCAACATTTAAATATCACAATTTTGATTTTTTCATTCTTCTTAATGGTTCTCAGGGCAATAAGGTGTATAATCTGCTTCGTCGCTATCTGGAGTCGCCCAACGATGCGTACAATGCTTCGGCTGTGTTGATAAATGCCTGGACTGAAACAAATCCCTCAACCACAGTACCCCGGATTACCAGTAATCCTATTTCATCAGAACTGGATAGCCGATACATAGAAGATGCATCTTATTTGCGACTCAAGACATTCACAGTTGGGTACACATTTAGCAAGGTACGTTTCTTAAGTTCCAAACAACCATTTAACTTCAGGTTTTTTGCCACACTGGAAAATCTGTTGACTATAACTGGTTACAAAGGCTATGATCCCGAAGTAGCTAAAGGTCTCGATTTAGGGTCATATCCGATGTCTCGTACATTCCAGTTTGGAGCAAGTATTTCTCTTTAGAAAAGCAATCAAAACTCAATATCAACAATTTTTAATCATCAATTTTATTAACCATTTAATTAAAAAAAGAATGAAGCAATTTTTTAAATCGATAGCTTTTACGGCTATTGCAATTAGTTCGGTTGTGCTCTCTTCCTGCACTAGCAAGGATGAGCCAACTGTTATTTCTGGTGCATCTGTTTGGAAAACAGATCAGGAAGCATTGGCTACTGCCAATGGAGCTTACTCTCCTTTACAACGTTTAAGTTCATCTTACACGTTTTTGTTGGAATCTCAAACAGATGCGACCATCAGTTTTGAAGGTGCTGATGACAAAGATGGTCCGTTGGTAAGTCTGTTTAAAACAGATGTAAATAACTGGTATCCAACAAAAATCTTCAATTATGAGTATGTAAGTATTGGTGAGGCCAATCGTACTATTGAAAAGGCCGATTCAAGTCACGTAACCGAGACATTAACTCAGGATGCGATTAATTTGGCCAAAGCACGTGCTAAATTTATTCGTGGGTTGGATTATTTGTATTTAACTCAACTTTGGGGTGAAGTGCCACTTATTTTAAGTACTAAACCTACAACCGCAGAACAAACAACTCGTAGATCCATCGATGATGTGTACACGCAGATTGTAAAAGATTTAACTGAGGCTGAGGCAGCATTGCCAAGTTACGACCAAATTCGTTCAAATGCTAGTAAAGGTGCTGCCAATGCAATTCTTGCTCGTGCATACCTTAGCTGGGCAAGTAATCCGCTCACTCAGGCTCAGGTAGCAGCTATTGCTACCACTAAAACTGACCCGACAGCTACTACATGGGATCAAACCAGATTGCAAAAAGCAATTGATTATGCCAATAAAGTAATTAATAGCGGAAATTATACATTAGAAGCTAATTTTGAAAATAACTGGGGAGTACCAGCTGAGGATCGTTCAGTTGAACATATCTTTACTATTCATCACGATGGTGATGGAATCGATGCACAAGGTAATCACCAAACTCACTGTCCGTTTACTTTCCGTTTCGACTTGTATCAAGACAATCACATTGGACCAGCTGACGTTACATTGTTGAAAAATTTCTCTGACACTGATAAACGTAAACGTTTCTCAATATTGGATAGCTTATACAATCAGGACGAACCGCTTATTGCATCACCTAAAAAGGCCAGCGATTATAAGGGTTATAGCTATTCGTTCCCTGTAACTTCTCCACGTATCGGAAAATGGATTCACAGAAGTTCTAGCTTACCTCAGGTAGCTCCGGGCACTCAGGCTGGACAGCTTAATGATATTAATCGTATCGAAATCCGTTATGCAGAGGTATTGCTTATCAAAGCAGAAGCTTTATTTTATCAAAGTAAACCAGCTGATGCAGCTACAGTTATAAATCAATTACGTACAAGAGCAGGTGTAAGCACTTATACAACACTTACTCAAGCTCAATTGGAAAACGAATGGAACTTGGAGTTATTCTTCGAACAACATCGTTGGATTAACCTTACTCGTTGGCATAAGTTAGTAAGTACTGTTACAACAAACGTACCTGCTTATGAATACTACAAAGATAAGTATGCTGATGCAGCTACTATCGCAACTAACTTTGGAGCAGCTACTAGTACCACTAATTACGCATTCTTTGCTAAGATATACAAACATCTTCATGCAAAAACAGATAATGTGGCAGGTAAATTCTATCGTTTCCCTATCCCTAAAGGATTGTCTGGTAATGACCTTGGAATTACACAAAATCCTGGTTATTAATTAATCAACTTATAAGTAAATATTATCCTCAACGCCACTTTTTATAGAGTGGTTGTTGAGGATATTTTTTAGTTAATAAATAAACAGAAATATGAGTCTATTTATTCGTAAAAGTATTGAAAGCTTATTGATTGAGTCTAATTCAACCGACAAGCATTCTCTGAAAAAAACACTTGGGGCAACAAGGCTCATTGCTTTGGGTATTGGTGCCATCATTGGAGCCGGATTATTTTCCATTACCGGTGGAGCAGCGGCTTATCAGGCAGGTCCGGCTATTACTATTTCGTTTGTTATTGCTGCACTGGGATGTGGCTTTGCCGGATTGTGTTACGCCGAATTTGCTTCCATGATTCCGGTTGCAGGTAGTGCTTATACCTATTCTTATGCCACAATGGGCGAATTCATTGCCTGGGTTATCGGTTGGGACTTGGTGTTGGAATATGCCATTGCTGCGGCTACAGTTAGCATTAGTTGGAGTCGATATCTTGTAAAATTTTTAGAAGGTTTTGGTATTCATTTACCTCAACAACTTGTGTTGTGTCCTTGGGATGGTGGTATTATAAATTTACCGGCAGCATTCATCGTTGTGGTGGCAAGTTTGTTGCTTATTCGTGGAACCGAAGGAAGCTCGAAGGTGAATTTTGTTATTGTGCTACTCAAAATTGCAGTGGTGTTGGTTTTCATTTTTCTGGGTTGGAAATATATTAATACGGCAAATTATACTCCTTATATTCCTGCCAATACAGGCACTTTTGGTGAATATGGCTTTAGTGGAATAATTCGTGCAGCAGCTGTGGTTTTCTTTGCTTTTATAGGTTTCGATGCTGTAAGTACTGCCGCGCAGGAAGCAAAAAACCCAAAGCGGAATATGCCGATTGGCATTCTAGTGTCTTTATTGATTTGTACTGTACTTTATATTCTGTTTGCTCATGTTATGACCGGAGTGGTAAACTACACCGCCTTCAAAGGACATGATGGTATTGCACCTGTTGCCATTGCTGTTGAGCACATGGGTAAGGCAGGTATCACCGGACAAATAATACCAGACTATCCATGGCTCAATAAAGCTATTATTTTAGCCATTTTGGCTGGGTATACTTCTGTTATTTTGGTCATGTTGTTGGGTCAGAGTCGTGTTTTCTATAGCATGAGTAAAGATGGATTATTACCAAAGTCTTTTTCTGAAATACATCCGGTGTATCGCACTCCGGTTAAAAGTAATATTTTGTTGTTGATTGTAGTTGGTACTTTTGCAGCACTTGTTCCGGCACATGTTGCTGGCGAGATGACTAGTATTGGTACACTTTTGGCTTTCATTTTGGTTTGTGTAGGAATTCTTGTGATGCGAAAAACAATGCCAAACTTACCTCGTACGTTTAAGACTCCTTTTGTTCCGCTTGTGCCCATTCTAGGGATCATTACTTGTTTGTTCATGATGGTGTTTCTCCCCGCCGATACCTGGATTCGCCTGCTAATTTGGATGGTGATAGGATTGGATGTCTATATTGCTTATGGCTTCAAAAAAAGTAAATTGCAGACTAAGACTCCTTCTATTTCTGATTTTACAATTCTCAGAAATACAGGACTTGTTTTGTCTGCCTTGCTTATATTGGTAGCACTCTGGTATCAGCAAACAATAGGGTGGGATGAAAGTAAAGTCCTACTGTTAATCGCCTCGGTGATTGCTCTATTTAATGTTTCCTTTGTTTTGACTCAATTGAAACCGAAAAGGTAATATTTTGAAATAACCTAATTATTGTACCTGGGAATAAAGTTGCTATTTCTTCTTTTGTATTTTAATACCTAAAAGTTGGTATTGAAAATGCCTATTGAGAGGTATTTTACATTAAACTACTATATAGTATCTTTGCAATGTCAAAATAGATTCTTAAGGTAGAAATAACCATATTATAAGCAATATGAATTCATTATTTATGTACATGTATATGCGTTGCTGTCGTTCATATTTCGATGACCGGTGTAGATGTTTGTGCATTTTATAAAATAGATTCGCAAATAAATACAGAAACAGCCGGATGAGTTTTAAACTTCCGGCTGTTTCTGCTTTTGTGAAATAATACAATGATTATAAGAAAGTTTTTAGGTAATAGTGATAGTGTTAATTAGTTTGATTTATTTGTCATTTTTCTACGATGTGAATCGTGGGGAAATGATGGGTAGATAAATAATTCGAGCATATTACTGATAATAGCGAAAATAGATAAGTTGATGAAAACAATAGGTCTTATTGCTTCAGGAAAAATAGAGGCACATATATTTTTGAAATATGTTTCGGAAAAGAAAAAACTGAAACTGGGTGAGTTTGATGTTTTTTACTTCAAGCTGAATGGTTATGAGATTTTTTTGGTAATATGCGATAAAAAGCTTACCAGTGCCCGACTTGCCACTACTTTACTTATTGAAAAAATAGCTCCGCTGTTAATTATATCGTTTGGTATAGCGGGAGCACTTGAAGAAGATATTCGGGTGGGTGATATGATTTGCGGGAATTCTACCACCATGATCGAAAATGGCGTTTTTGAACAGTATATTGGGTTGTCAGTAATTCCTCCCGACATCCGTAGATTTATTCTGAATTTGCTCATTGAGAATAAAGAGCGAATATTTTTGGGTACAATTATTACTGAAAACGGAGAACAGGCTATACAGGATTATTCCAAAACCAGGTTTAATCATCCGGTGCTGGACATGGAAACCTTGGGGGTGGCTCATGCAACTTCTACTCGTAAAATACCCCTGTTTTCATTACGTGGCATAACACACAATCTGGCTATTCAGGGCAAAATAAATTTACACACAATATTCGATTATACATGGCATTATAATAAGAGTCTAGCTATACGTAAACTATTGACTCACCCATGGTTATTGTTCAACTTGCTTTCTTATTATACAACCAAGTTGACAGTTTCTAATCATGTGTCAAGTACTTTGTCGTCTTTGCTTCAGGTGTTGAGTTTGGACTACCCCAAAAATACCCACGATTCCGATTATCAAATATAACCAAAGTCTAATTAAAACTAACTTGTTATCCCTCACTTATGGTATGCAAATACTGTGATTGGGGTATTTCTTATACTTAAAAATAGTATGAACTTTGCAACAGAATTAATAGAGTCTGAAAACACAGAATCTGGAAAAAAAGAACTTATGAACGAAGCTACTTTCATTATTGCCGAGAATAACGATTTATGTCGTTTAGGCCTGAAGTGCATTATTCATGATCAGGTTCTATCGCCAACCATTCATTTCGTCTCTACTAAGCTGGAATTACATAGCACCTTGCTGGCCAATAGCGAGGCCGTTGTTATTCTCGACTTTGATAGTTTGGGCATTGACCATATAGATGAAGTGTCAGTACTCTCGGTATGTTTTCCAAAATCTAACTGGCTCTTTATAGCTGATATCCCTGACGAAAGCTTCCTTATGCCTTTAACGGCTACTTTTAGCAAGGCAAATTTCATATTAAAGACCAACGATTACGACATAATTGTATCCGCTATCCTGTCGACTGCACAAGGCAAAAAGTTTTATTGTAGCGAAGCCCTTCAAATTATTATGGATGGGCACAACCGCAAAAAGGAAAATTCGGTGAAACGAAACTTACTTACAAGTACCGAGCTTGAACTTGTTCAGCTCTTTACGCAAGGAAAAACGGCAAAGGAAATAGCTGAGGCTCGTTGTTTGAGTCATCATACTATTAATACTCATCGTAAGAATATTTTTCGTAAACTAGAGTTAAATAATGTGCAGGAACTCATAAAATTTGCACTTAAAAATGGATTAGTCGATTTGACTGAATATTATATATAACTTGTAGTCTCGATAAAATAAAGAGAACATAAAACACAATATCTACAGATGATAATTGTGTTTTATATTCTCTTCTTTGTTTTTAATATACTGGTTATTAATGTATTGATGTTGCGTCTACCCACATTTAGGTAGCAATATACACCGATTGCGGTATTTCATTGCTTTAGAATGCATCGTAATTTTGCACTTCGTTAACGTATCGCAAGAAAGGTTGACAATTAAATAACACAAGGTCTAAAAACATTAAACTATTAAATTATGAAGGTAAGAATTTATACATTATTTCTTTTGGCATTTGTTGGTTTTACTGCATTTGCCCAAAACAAACAGACATTACTTACAGGTAAGGTAAAAGATGGTGCTACCGGCGAAACATTGGTGGGTGTTACAGTACAGATTGATGGTACAAACGATATCGTAAAAACCGATGTGAACGGTAACTTTAATCTTAAAACAAACAAAAAACTGCCATTTACAGTGGTGGTAAATTATGTTGGTTATCAGAGACAAGAAAATATTATCGAAAGCGTTGACGGAGACTTTACATTTGAAATTCGTCAGAGCACAAATTTATTAAATAAAGTAGTGGTGACTTCACGTCGTCGCTCAGAAACGGTACAGGAAGTGCCAATTCCTATTTCAGTTGTAACCGGTGTTCAGGCCGAGCAGAGTGGTTCTTTCAACGTAAATCGTGTAAAGGAGCTTATCCCGAGTGTGCAATTATATTCGTCAAATCCTCGAAATACAGGGTTAAGTATTCGTGGTCTGGGTACTACTTTCGGGCTGACAAACGATGGTATTGATCCGGGAGTAGGGTTTTATGTAGATGGTGTGTATTATGCACGTCCTGCAGCTACAACGCTCGATTTTATTGATATTGACCGTATTGAGGTGCTGCGTGGTCCTCAGGGAACATTGTTTGGTAAAAACACCACGGCAGGTGCATTCAACGTTACCACACGTAAACCAAGCTTTACGCCTGGAGCCGATTTCGAAGTTAGCTATGGTAATTATAACTATATTCAGGCAAAAGCATCACTAACAGGGAAACTGGTTGATAAAGTGGCCGGACGTATCTCTTTTTCCGGAACTCAACGTAATGGAACCATTTACAACGAAAGTACAGATATTTGGGTGAATTCATTAAATAATCTAGGTGTCAGAGGACAATTGTTGTATCAACCAACCAATAAAGTATCTATAACACTTGCTGCCGACTGGAGTATTCAGAAACCAATAGGTTATGCACAAGTATACGCCGGAACTGTGCCAACTTTGCGTGCAGATTATCGTCAGTTCAATAAAATTGCTAGTGATTTGGGTTATACGATTCCAAGTACGAATGCATTCGATCGTGTTATTGATCAGGACACACCGGCTAAAGCCAACCAGAACTTAGGTGGTATTTCGCTTAATGCTGATATTAAACTGGGTTCGGGTACATTGACATCTACCACAGCATGGCGTTATTGGGACTGGGATCCTTCAACCGACCGCGATTTTACCGGATTAAAGGCCTTGAATAAATCACAGGCTCCATCGGTACAAAATCAACTTTCTCAGGAAATCCGCTGGGCTGGTTCGATAACTTCGAGAGTGACTGGTGTATTTGGCTTATTTGCATTTGCTCAGAAATTGACAGCTAGCTCTACCGAAGAGGCAGGGAAAGACCAATGGCGCTTTTCTCAAGATTCAAAAAAAGCATTCTGGTATACTCCGGGATTGCTCAACGGATACGGAATTAATACAGAATCTGAGTTAAATACATTTAGTGGCGCTATATTTGGCCAGCTTGATCTGAGAATTTTTAAAGACTTGCATGTGTTACCTGGCGGCCGTATTAATTACGATGTGAAAGAAGTTTCTTTTGATCGTCAAACTTACGGAGGATTGGCTAATGCATCAGCTTCCGTAGATTCTCTCCAGAAGAAAATTTACAGTAATCAGACTTTCTCGAAGAATATAGACAATATTAATTATTCGGGGCAGTTGACAGTAACATACAAGGTGGCTAAGGATATTAATACTTTTGCTACGTTCTCAACGGGTTATCGTCCTGTAGGTCTAAATCTGGGAGGCTTGCCTACAGCTTCAGATGGAACTCCATTGACTGATTTGGCTGTTATTAAACCTGAACGTGTATATCATTCTGAGGTGGGTGTAAAAACATCTCCTACCCGTAATTCAATTCTTAATCTTACTGTTTACAATACAGATATTAAAGACTATCAGGCTCAGGTACAATCACCAGAATTAGGCGTAAACCGTGGCTATTTGGCTAATGCTGAAAAGGTAAATGTAAAAGGTATTGAGCTAGAGGGTAGTATCAATTTGTTTAAATATTGGTCGTTTAATGCTTCAGGAGCATATACTGATGCAAAGTTTGTGAAGTTTACAAATGCTCCGCTGCCATTAGAAGAAACAGGTTTGAAAGATGCCAGTGGAAAATCGGTATATTTTAAAGATATTTCAGGAGGTGTGTTACCAGGTGTTTCAAAATGGGCTAGTTCGTTTGGTGCCCAATACGCACACTATGCTAAATTCCTTCGCAAAAGTGGTGAATTCTTTGCCGGTGTCGATGGTTTCTACCGTTCAAGTTTCTCGTCAAGTCCATCTCCATCTCAATACCTGAATGTTGATGCTTATACTTTATTCAATGCACGTGTTGGATTCCGTACTACCAAGGGTACATCTGTTACTTTATGGGGACGCAACGTGTTTAACACTAACTATTTTGAACAACTGTTGCCTGGTGCTGGTAACTCTGGTCAATATGCAGGTGTATTGGGTGACCCAAGAACCTATGGTGTAACCATTAAATATGCTTTATAATTAAATAAACAGCTTGGCAAAATATATTAAGTGAGGGTTTCCGATAGAAGTGAAACTCTCACTTAATTGTATTATTTTTGACGAAAGTCTTCGTTGGAAGTTTTTTTGTGACCAAGTAAAATTGAAAAACCAATGTCTAAAACAATTCAATTCAATCCGCTTAAATATCCCGTTTATGTAATGGCAAAAGCCATTGGGCCGGCCTGTAACCTTCGATGCAGCTATTGCTATTACCTTGATAAGAAAAGTCTGAATCCTAATAATAGCACCAACCGGATGAGTGAGGAAACGCTCGAGTTGTTTATTGAACAGTATATCAATGCGCAACCGGGCGAACAGGTATTGTTTACATGGCACGGTGGTGAACCGTTGTTGATGGGACTCGATTATTATAAGCGTGTTATCCGGTTACAAAAAGTGTATGGACGTAACCGACAAATAGACAACGTGCTTCAAACCAACGGTACATTGCTGACTGAGGAATGGTGTCAGTTTTTCAGGGAAAATAATTTCCTGATTGGAATCTCCATAGACGGACCTGAGCATTGTCATAACAAATACCGACGCACTATTGGCAACGAAGGCTCTTTCCAAAAGGCTTTGAACGGTATGAAGTTACTTAAAAAAAACGGGGTTGAGTTCAATATACTTTCGGTTGTCAACGATTATAATGTGCAGTATCCGCTGGAAGTGTATCGCTTTTTCAAGCTTACCGGCGCTAAATACATTCAGTTTTCTCCGGTTGTAGAACGGCTAAATGCCGCTTCAGGATTGCTCACAGCACCCGACAATACGGAAGGCAAACTTACTTCGTGGTCGGTAGGAGCGTTGGAATATGGTCAGTTCTTGTCTGCTATTTTCGACGAATGGGTGCGCAACGATGTGGGCGAAGTGTTTGTAACCACCTATGATGCAACCTTGGCCGGATTTGCAGGTGAGCAACCACCAACCTGCATTTGGTCCGAGACTTGCGGACATGCTTCGGCATTGGAAGCCAATGGCGATTTGTATAGTTGCGACCATTTTGTTTTTCCGGAGTTTAAGCTTGGAAATATACACGATAAAACCATTACAGAACTGATGCTTTCGCCGGTGCAGTTTAAGTTTGGTGACGATAAGCGTGACAAACTCTCTTCAGCTTGCAGAAGTTGTAAGTATTTGAAGCTTTGCTACGGCGAGTGTCCTAAAAACAGAATACTGAAATTAGCCGATGGTTCGGCTCACAATTACCTTTGCTCGGGCTTGAAGCATTATTTCAACCATGTGGAGCCATATATGAAGTTTATGGCCAATGAATTGAAACATAAACGTTCGCCGTCCAATGTGATTGGGTGGGCAAGGCAAAATAACTTTTAAACAAATCAGATTAAAGCGAATTTTGTATCTTTGCCCGTTGTATTATTTAAATATAAAGAATATCCATCTCAATCAAATAAGTAAAAATGGAGAAACAAACATCGAGATTAGAAGCATTTAGTGATGGTATTTTTGGGGTAGCCATCACGTTGTTGGCCATTGAAATTGGTATATCGGAATATGAAGGTGCCTCAAATTTAAATCTTTGGCAAAAAATAATAGAAAAATGGCCGGAATATTTTGCATACTTCAATTCGTTTGCAACAGTTCTCCTAATATGGATAGGACACCATAAGATTTTGAGCCGAGTTTGGAAAGCAAGTCACTCTGTAACTTTATTAAACGGATTAGTGCTTTTATTTGTAGTACTCTTTCCGTTTCCAACCAAAACCGTAGGAGCATTTATAGGTACAAATGCGGTAAATACTGCCGTTTCGTTTTATGCCGGTTTTACCGGAGTAATAGTTCTTACTATGCTGATTCTCAATATCGAAATAGTCCGAAACAAGAAGTTTATCATTGAGCCTGACAAAAATTTGCCTTGGTTTCGTACGCTGATTAAAGGACAAATCATTGCAATTGCAGTTTATACTTGTGCCTCAATAACAGCCTTTTATTCGCCTTCTATTGCATTGGCACTTACATTTGGTATGTGGATTTACTGGGCAATCGTAACGAAAGATGCAGATGAATAAACATACCTGAAACACCCCCCAAAAAAACTAGCAAAATAATGGTTGATAGGAGTATACATTTTACTCCTATCAGCTTTTTTTATACCCTTAATTTGTCATTTTCAAAATTTGTGCTTCTTGTTGAAAAAAGAGCGGTAGAGCTCGAATTATGTTTGGTTATGCCATATACCACAAATATGGTACAAATATACCACCGCATGGGTATGGTGAGCCTTTGGGCTTTGCTGTAATTTTGCATCATTACAAATTTAATAAAAATCAAAATAAATAAGGTATGAAAAGGATTGTAACATTAACATTGGTATTGGCTGTATTGCTGGGAGTGTCAAATCACCTTATCGGGTGCATTTGCACTTTATCCATTGGCTGTAAAATGGGCCGAGGAGTTTAAAAAACTACACCCGGCAGTAAAAATAGATGTATCGGGTGGTGGTGCAGGTAAGGGAATTACCGATGCGTTGGCAAAAGTAGTTGACTTAGGAATGGTTTCGCGCGAGGTAAAACCTGAGGAAGTGGCTAAAGGAGCTTGGTTTGTGGCTGTTGCTAAAGATGCAGTAGTTCCTACTATTAATGCGAAAAACCCCAAAATAAAAGAATTGCTTGCCAAGGGAATTACACAGGCTGCTGCTATAAAAGTATTTGTAACCGGTGAATCTAAAACCTGGGGAAATGTGTTGGGAATTAATTCCAATATTCCAATTCACTTATATAACCGTTCCGACGCTTGTGGAGCTGGTGAAACATGGGCTAAGTACCTGGGTGGAAAAAAACAGGAAGAATTATTAGGAACAGGTGTTTTTGGAGATCCAGGTGTTGCTTCAGCTATTCAAAAAGATCCTGTTGGATTCGGCTATAATAACATTGCCTATGCTTACGATTTGAAAACAAAGAAACCGAATCCGGGTATTTTGGTGTTACCAATTGACGTAAACAATAATGGTAAGATTGATGGTGCCGAAAATTTCTACGGAACTTCAACTCAACTTATTTCGGCTATTGCACAGGGTAAGTATCCTTCGCCACCTGCTCGTGATTTGTACCTGGTTTCTAACGGAAAACCAACAAACCCTGTTGTAATTGCCTTTCTGAAGTTTATCCTTACCGAAGGTCAGAAATACAATGTGCCTAACGGTTATATCAGTTTGCCAAAAGATAAACTGAGCAAAGGGGTAGCAAAATTAAAATAAAATAACCCCTAACCCCTAAAGGGGCTTAAGAGTCTTTTTCTACTCTCAGAAGAATAAATAATAATTAAAATACAAAGTCTTAAGCCCCTTTAGGGGTTTGGGGTTGTCCTTATCATCATGTCATCAAGCTCTTCATATAGAATTCTCAAAAATAAGGTAGCAGGAGGAATCATGTTCAGCATCACCGTTTTTTCGGTGTTACTGGTGGTTCTCATAGGTCTGGGACTTTATTTAAAGTCTGTGCCAATTTTTGAGCACAATAGCTTCTGGCAACTCATTAGTTCATCGGAATGGCGTCCGGGAAACGGTCAGTTTGGCTTTTTCCCTTTTATTGCCGGTACAGTTGCTATAACGTTTATTGCTATAGTATTGTCGCTTCCGATTGCTTTGCTGGCATCTTTGTTTTTGACTGAATATTCAAAAACTTATGTCAAAAAATGGGTGTTTACAGCACTTGATATTCTTGCCGGCATTCCGTCGGTAGTGTACGGTGTTTGGGGAACTTTGTTTGTTGTGCCCTGGATTTCAGAAAAACTGGCACCTCACTTCGTGGAATACTCTACAGGTTATACAGTATTAGCTGGAGGAATTGTGTTGGGCGTAATGATTTTGCCTTTGCTCATAAGCTTGTTGGTGGAAATTTTCTCGGCAGTGCCGCGCGAGTTCAGAGATGCCTCGCTTTCATTGGGAGCTACCAAATGGCAAACTAGTAAACATGTGATTTTACGCAAGACTTTCCCCGGTATATTGGCAGCAGTTATATTGGCCGTATCAAGGGCTTTTGGTGAAACTATTGCCGTGTTGATGGTCTGCGGTAACTTGCCGCTGGTGCCGCACTCGCTGTTCGATTCCTGTTATCCGTTGCCGGCACTTATTGCCAATAATTATGGCGAAATGCTTTCTGTACCACTTTACGAATCGGCCTTAATGTTGGCTGCTTTTTTACTCTTTATCGTGGTATTTATTTTCAATGCTTCATCAAGAGCGGTGATATATAGGATAGAAAGGAAGTTTAAATGACCCCCGACCCCTAAAGCAGGGCTGTTAAGTTATTTTGTAAAGTTCTTTGCAATGATTATATTAGCGTTCAAATTGTAATTTAAAATAGTATGACATTAATAGAAATGCTATCAAAAGCGGAAGATAGACGCTC
>Ga0302213_1000197_pt1 | contig 38129 bp, 29 predicted proteins | sample II_Fen_N1_2_FD_194583 | JGI IMG/M metagenome (GOLD analysis project Ga0302213, IMG submission 194583) | Peat permafrost microbial communities from Stordalen Mire near Abisko, Sweden - II_Fen_N1_1 | ecosystem: Environmental > Terrestrial > Soil > Wetlands > Permafrost | place: Sweden: Abisko...
GTTCTATTTTTCATGACATTAGGTATGCAAACCTATAGTCAGGATAATCAGGTTGTTCCCAAACGTACCCCTGAACAAGAAGCGGCAAAGCAAACTGATAAGCTCCAACAGGAACTGGATTTGAATCAGGACCAGGCTAAAGAGGTATATAAAATAAATTTACGCTATGCCCGTGAACGTCAGATTTCGAATAAAAGAAGTGAAGCGTTGGAGCGTATGAAAAACAAAAATGCCGATATTCAACAGGTTCTAAGTCCTGACCAGAATAACAGATTACAATCCAAGCGTTATGAACGCACATATCTTGAATCGAACACATTGAATCCTGGCCAGCAAGCTAATCCATCAGGGTTTAGGTCCTCTTCCGGTTTTCGTTCCAATCAAACAAATCGGGCTCCTGCTTCTTCGGACATTAATAACCGGACCAATTACCGGACTGTGAATCCAAACTTTCATCCCGGAAACAGACAAGAAAATAACTCAAGACGAAGTACATCCAATCCTCCGTCAACAAGTCATTTTCAAAACAATCCTCCTCCTTCACGTTCTTCTTCGGGTAATTCCTATTCACCCAGGAGAACTGAAACAAATATGCCCGCTCATAACAGTTCTTCCAACACACGGAATCAAACTTCGCCGTCCTATACACCAAGGAGGACAGAAACACCTGTTAATTCAAACAGAAAGTAAACTATGCCAAACCCGTATTTTAGTTTTAAACAATTTACTGTTTACCACGATCGCTGTGCAATGAAGGTTGGAATGGACGGGGTATTGTTGGGCGCATGGTGCAATACAGATAATACGAAAAACATACTGGATATTGGAACAGGGACAGGACTTATAGCTTTAATGCTTGCCCAGCGAAGCACCTCATTGATCGATGCCATCGATATTGATGCAAATGCCGTATTACAGGCCACTGACAACATAAAACGTTCGCCCTGGGGCAACCGGGTAATCGTAGAAGAAATATCTCTTCAGGATCTCGCCATAAGCACAGTACAACGATATGATTTAATTGTATCCAATCCACCTTATTTCGTCAATTCATTGAAAGCACCTGCTGAGGATAGAAATGCAGCACGCCATACAGATTCATTGACGCATGAAGAATTAATCTTAAACGCAAAACTCCTTCTGAATCCATCAGGTAGGATTTGTATCATACTTCCTGTAAATGAAGCACTGCTTTGCAGGAATTTTGCATTGAGTAACGGATTATATTGCACCAGGGAGGTTCATGTTATTCCAAAACCAAATGCTGCACCGAAACGTACTTTACTGGAATTTTGTTTTCAACCTCTGCCTAAAGAAGAATCAGAATTAGTTATTGAATCGGACGTCCGGCATCACTATTCTGAAGAATTCAGCTTATTGGCCAAAGAATTTTACTTAAGGTTATAAAATTACATCGGGTAAATAGATTTAAAACCTATTTACCCGATGTGTTTAATATCAAACCGAACAGTATCTTACAATAAAGCTTGTACTTTGTTTGCGATAACGGTTTTTTGAGTTGCCCCTATCTGTTTGTCAACCAATTTGCCATCTTTGAAGAACAGAATAGTCGGGATATTACGAATACCATATGTTTCAGGTGTTTCCACGTTATCATCCACATTCATTTTTCCAATCTCAACTCTTCCCTCGTATTCTTTTGCCAGTTCTTCAACAAGAGGTCCTACCATACGGCAAGGACCGCACCATTCAGCCCAAAAGTCAATTACTACCGGTTTTCCACTATTAATAATGTCTTTGATGTTTTCATCAGTGAACTCTGCTGTCATAATATTTTTTGTTTTTTAAATTGTTTTTGTATGTTTGATTAGTAAACAGTTGCCTGCTGAAATAGTTTAAGTCATAAATTATATATGCTCATTTATAAAATCTATTAATACTGTGATATTTTCAAATACAACCGTTTATAAATATATATAAATAAGGTTGATGGCATTTTGCGTTTTTTTTAGCTCTTTACTTATTGTACATTAAAATCAAGTATTCCTTTTCCCTGAGCCTGCTTAAGTGAATGATATACTTTTTTATTTATTTGAATCCTGTGTTGTCGGGCAAATAAAATCACTTTGTTTGGTGAATTTTCATCCACCACATGAATATACAGGTTTACATTCCCTTTATTTTTTATTACTAAATCAGTCAGTTCCACGGCAAGATCATCCGACATCTGTTGAATGGGGATCGTAAGCGTCAGCGTATTAATCAGCTTGTCTTTTATATCGGAAAATACCTCGATCTTCTGTATTTTAAGCTCAAGCTCTTTTGGTATATTGGGTTCGGTTGCTTCCACCTTTTTATATTTGTAATCTGCTCCCCGTTCTTGTACCACTACATGAAGAAACAAATATAAATCTTTGATCATGTATTTTCCGTATTCAATATAATTTTTACCAAACAGGGGAAATTCAAATGCTCCTACATAATCTTCAAGCGTAAATATTCCATACGGATTACCGGCTTTGGAAGTTCCATGCCTGAAATTTGTAACCATTCCGCCTATCCTCAATGCTTTGCCCTGCAATGGGGGCAAGTCTCTTAAATCGACTGTTGTTGTATTACAGATATGGTTTATCTCAAATTCGAATTCATCCAATGGATGTGCCGACAGGTACATTCCTATCAGGTCACGCTCTTTATTTAATCTTTCCAGCGGTGACCATTCCGGAGCATACGGTATCTCAGGTTTTGTAATCTCAACAGAGTCCAATCCGCCAAACAATGAATTTCGCGTCATAGCAATATCAGTCTGATATTTATTCCCATAACGCAGGATACTTTCAAGCACCTGCTCTCCTTTGCTGTTCTCTACAAAAAGCTGCTCACGCTTGATATCCGGGAAACTGTCGAAGGCACCCGACAAGGCCAGGCTTTCCACTGCACGCTTATTACAGGCATTCAGGTTCACGCGCTCAATAAGATCGAACATGCTCTTATATTTTCCATTGGCTTTGCGTTCGTTCACAATGGCCTCAACGGCACCTTCACCGACCCCTTTCACACCTCCCAGGCCAAAACGGATATTACCTTCCAGGTTCACGGTAAATGTCAGGTCGCTTTCATTTACATCCGGCCCCATAACCTGCATTCCCAGGTTCTTGCACTCGTCCATGAACTTACCTACCTCGGTAATATCATCCTTGTTGCGCGTTAAGTTGGCAGCCATAAATTCAGCCGGATGATTGGCTTTCAGGTAGGCAGTCTGGTAGGCTATCCACGAATAACACGTGGCATGCGATTTATTAAAGGCATATTTGGCAAATTCCGACCAGTCACTCCAGATCTGTTCAAGCTTTTCAAGCGGTCCATACCCGTTTTTCTGACAGCCCTCCATGAACTTCACCTTCAAATGCTCCATTTTGTCGACGAGTTTCTTACCCATCGCCTTTCGTAGTTCATCCGATTGTCCACGTGTAAAACCTGCCAGATCACGGCTAAGAAGCATGACCTGTTCCTGATAAACCGTAATTCCATAGGTATCACTCAAACGCTTTTCCATAATGGGAAAAGGATATTCAATCTTTTCCCTACCGTGTTTGCGGTTGATAAACTGCGGGATATATTGCATTGGACCCGGACGGTACAACGCATTCATGGCAATAAGATCTTCGAACTGGGTAGGCTTCAGGTTAATCAGGTGTTTCTGCATACCTGCCGATTCAAACTGAAATGTTCCAACCGTCATCCCCTTGCTAAACAGCTCGTATGTTTTTTCATCATCAATGGGTATAGCATCAATATCCAGGTCAAATCCTTTTGATTTTTTTATATTGGACAATGCCTCTTTTATAATGGACAGGGTTTTCAGTCCCAAAAAGTCCATTTTTATCAACCCTATTTCTTCAATGACCGATCCTTCATACTGTGTTACCAGCATTTCCTCGTTGGTTTCTTTGTCGATGGCCGTACTTAACGGAACCAGGGTCGTAAGATCTGCTGCGCCAATGATTACCCCACAGGCATGTACTCCCGTCTGGCGGACAGTGCCCTCAAGCATTTCGGCATACCGCAGCGTATTCGACAGATTTATATCCGACGAGTTGCGTGCTGCCTGCAGTTCGGGCACATATTTTAAGCAGTTGGCTATCGTTACCTTTGGTGATTTACCATCAGGTCCTTCCGGGAATTTATCGGGTATAAGCTTAGTCAACCGGTCAGCTTCCGAAAGAGGTAATTTCTGTACACGTGCCACGTCCTTAATAGACGATTTGGTAGCCATTGTACCATATGTTATGATATGGGCTACCCGTTCTTTTCCGTATTTTTCGGTTACCCAACGCAATACCTGTCCACGTCCATCATCATCAAAGTCGATATCGATATCGGGCATGGAGATACGGTCAGGATTCAGGAAACGTTCAAACAGCAAATCATATTTCAGGGGGTCTATATCCGTAATCCGCAGACAATAGGCAACTACTGATCCTGCTGCCGATCCACGTCCCGGACCAACAGACACTTTCATTTTGCGTGCTGCATTAATAAAATCCTGTACAATCAGGAAGTACCCGGGAAAACCCATGGTTTTCATAACGTGCAACTCAAACTCGATACGTTCCATGGTTTCAGGATCGATCGATTCGCCATAACGTTGTTTGGCTCCGACAAGCGTCAATTCAGCCAGATAATCAGCTTCCAGTTTTACCCGGACTGCTTTTTCATATCCCCCCAACCGGTCGAATCCATCACCAAATTCCTCCCGAAGCATTTCTTCCGTGAATTTACTTCGGTAAAACGTTTCAGTGGCAAAACTTTCGGGGATAGGGAATATAGGCATCATGGCATTGGAATCAATGTCATAGAACTCTACCTTTTCGGCTATTTCAAGGGTATTCTCGAGTGCTTCGGGTATATCGGCAAAGATAAGTCCCATTTGCTCCGGAGTCTTTAGCCATTCCTGCTTGGTATACCGCATACGGTTCGGATCGTCTAAATCTTTTCCCGTGCTTAGGCATATCAACCGTTCGTGTGCTTCACCGTGTTCCTCTTCCACAAAGTGGACATCATTACTGGCAATAATCTTCGTATTTGTTTTACGGGCCAGTTTAATCAATTCTGCGTTCTGTATATGCTGCTTTTCGTAGGTCGAATAGTCTGCATTGGGTTTATCGGTTTTGTGACGCTGCAGTTCAATGTAGTAATCATCACCAAAAACCCGTTTGTACCACAGTATGGCCTTTTCAGCCTCAGCCAGATTGCCATTTTCAATTTTCTTATGAATTTCACCTCCCAGACAGGCAGATGAAACGATAATTCCTTCACTGTATTTTTCAAGCAACTCGTGGTCGATACGTGGACGGTAATACATCCCGTCAATCCAGGAAGTGGATACAAGCTTGCATAAATTATGATATCCTTTTTTATTCTTGGCAAGCAACACCAGGTGATATCCGCTGCGGTCTTCCGATCCATCTTTCGAATGCAATCCCCGATGGGCCACATATGCTTCCACACCAAATATTGGTTTGAATATCTTCTGCTGGTTTTCTTCTATTTGTTTCAGCAACCCGGCTTTTTCATCTTCCGAAACACCCTCTTTCTTAAGCTGTTTGTTGAGTGTCGAAATTTTATCTTTTATCTTCCCGTTTTTCTTTTTTGTATAATTAAAAAGTTCCTTGATTCCATACATGCTTCCATGATCGGTAAGTGCCAATGCGTGCATCCCGCTCTTAGAAGCCTTATCCACCAATCCCGATATGCTGGACATACCGTCGAGGACAGAATAATGAGAGTGAACGTGAAGATGAACAAAGGAATCCATGTTAAGTGTTTGTTTACAGGTTTATTACAGGTGCCGACAAGAAACTGCAATTGGGTTGCTAAAGATACATCAAATATTGAAAGGAGTCGAAAGAAACAGAATGAAGTTATCCACAATTTTCAATTAAAAATAAGAATCCGGTTCGATAAAAATGATCTAAAAAAGGTATAATGTTCATAATTAAAATTACAGAACCGAATCTTTCATAAAAAGACACTGAAAAAAGCATATGGTCTTCATGCCCTTTTCAGTGTCAAATATTGTAATGTGAGTCCTTTTCTTAAAGAGGAATCACCGTTTTTGTTGATTCTTAAAATTCAACAATGTTGACATGCTCTTATTTTTCATTCCATTTTATAAACCACTGCATTGATATTCATTCCTGCACCTACAGAAGCAAAAATAAGGATATCATTTGTATTAATTGCGTGGTTTTCCAGCTTGTTTTTAAGTATCAGGTCAAACAAGGTTGGTAACGTGGCCACGGATGTATTACCCAGGGTCGCAATGGACATGGGCATTACGTTTGCAGGCACATCAGCAATATTATAAAGTGCATAAAACCTTTTTAAAATGGCATCATCCATTTTTCCATTGGCCTGGTGGATAAGCACCTTACTGACATCATTGATGGACACATTGGCTTTGTCAAGGCATGCTTTTATAGACTGGGGAACTGTATCCAGAGCATACTGGTATAACCTCCGGCCATTCATCTTCAGGAACAGGTCGTTTTTATTTTCAAAATCAGGGTTATACGATCGGCCCATATGCAATAATCCGGCATGCGAATAGGTGTCCGAACGTGTTTTATGTGCCAAAATTCCAATCGGGGTATCGCTTTCTTTTGCTTCGAGCACCACTGCTCCTGCCCCATCGGCATACAACATGCAGTCCCGGTCGTGCGGATCACTGATCCTTGAGAGCACCTCAGCACCAATGACCAATATCTTTTTAGCATCTCCCGATTTGATATAGTAATCTGCCTGAATAACCCCCTGCAACCAACCCGGACAACCAAAAGTCAAATCGTAAGCCACCGTTTCTGGGTTTTTAATTTCAAGTTTATGTTTTACCTTCGAAGCTAAGCTGGGCACATGATCTGATGCCCTGTTGTCAAATCGGGTATCTCCGAAATTATTGGCAACAATGATATAATCCAATTCTTCTTTATCTATTCCAGCTGATTTCAGGGCTTCTTCCGCAGCAAAATAAGCCATGTCGGAAGTTTTCAGGTCATCTTCAATATAGCGTCTTTCGGCAATGGTCGTAATTTCATGAAACTTATCGGTAATCTCCCGATTTGGTTTCGTGATTTTTTCCCCATTTGCTTCGTAAAACTCATTCAAAAGAAAATCATCATTTTTGACTTGCTTTGACGGAATATAATTTCCTGACCCTGTTATGACACTGTAAATTCGTTTATTCATATTCTCAATTTAAATGTACTGTAATTAAATACTATACTATGTTTATAAAGGTGGTTACTTTTTTATACTATTTCCAGTCCGAATTATTTACCTTCCACCAAAACACAGATCTGCGATACCGTTGATTCAATTTTCCCCGATACCGAATAAGCTGCCTGCGAGTAAAACGGTTCCCGTTTTGTCAATGCTTCCGAAATGTAACGGAGTAATTCTTCCCCTTTCCGGTCTGCAAGCAACGGTCGTTTATTGGCATGTGACAGTTCGAGGCGTTCGGCCAGGTCAGCCGATGACAATTTCAAATAAACAGTAATACCCTGTTTATTCATGTATTCCATATTATCAAAAAAACAGGGAACACCACCACCGGTTGAAATTACTACATGGTCAAATTCAGCCACTTCATGCAAACATTGTTTCTCCAACAACCTGAATTGATCTTCTCCCAGCTCGGTAAATATCTGTGAAATGGATTTAAATAGTTTCCCTTCAATGTGGTTATCCATATCAATGAAACCATACCCCAATTGGGTTGCCAATAGCTGGCCAACGGTTGTTTTTCCGGACCCCATGTACCCAATCAGAAAAATTCTATTCATATTCACATCATATACTTTGAAATATCAAGCACTTACGCATTTCAACTGTAGATTACAAAAATAGTGATAAATTTTCAATAGTTAACTGATTTCATTGAAAAAAACGTCTAAATTGAATTCAAATTATCTTTTTGATATAAAAACCATCGATTATTACACTATCTTTGCATTAAATTCATTACAAATTTACCGTGGAAAAAGAAAGTGCTGTATTATTGCTTTTTACGGGTGGGACTATCAGTATGTCCGAGGATCCTACTACGGGTGCATTGCGTCCCATTGATTTTGACCGGCTTCAGGAGTATCTCCCTGAACTCAAACAAACCGGTATTCGTGTTAAAAGCATTCCATTTCTTCCGCTAATTGACTCTTCGGATGTACATCCACCTGTTTGGGAACGGTTGGCACTCCTGATACAGGAAAACTATAATGACTTCGATGGCTTCGTGGTGCTGCATGGCACCGACACGATGGCTTATTCGGCATCAGCCCTGAGCTTCATGCTCGAAAACCTGTCAAAGCCCGTCATCTTCACCGGTTCCCAATTACCTATCGGTATGATGCGCTCTGACGCTAAGGAAAACCTGCTAACAGCTATTGAAATTGCGACAGCTAAAGAAAACGGACAAGCTATCGTGCCCGAAGTATGCATATTTTTTGAAGACACTCTGTTCCGTGGCAACAGAACTACCAAAAAGAACGCCGAACATTTCAGTGCCTTTAATTCGTACAACTATCCCCCACTAGCCAAGGCCGGTGTTCATATCAAGTATTTCCGTTCCTATATTCATTATCCATCTGCCGGAACAAACCTAAGGGTGCGTACCAATCTCGATCAAAACATTGCCATTTTAAAGCTCTTCCCCGGCATTACCGAACAAACCGTGAATGCCATACTCAACATCCCCAAGCTAAAAGCCATCGTGCTCGAAAGCTTTGGTGCCGGCAATGCACCACGTCGTATATGGTTTTACAATGCCCTGAAAGAAGCTACCGAACGGGGCATACTGATAGTGAATATAACACAGTGCAGCACAGGATCAGTTGAAATGGGACGTTACGAAACCAGTATAAACCTCGTAAATGCCGGAGTTATGAGCGGCTACGACTGTACCACTGAAGCCATTGTTACCAAACTCATGTACCTGCTTGGAGAGTATGTCTCGTCCGACGATGTCAAACACCGTCTAAGCATAAGTATGTGCGGAGAAATGACAGTTATTTGATATGCTTTTGGAAGTCAGACTTTTATTCATTCAATGTTTCGACCAAATGATTTCTGGCTAAAATTACAAGAATGATTAAAAATTATACCGATAAACCAACAGGACACAATAGATATACAGATGATTCGTATTTCTATTGTGTCCTATTGTATATAAGGTAGTTACAATTTTATTTTACTTTCCTGAATTCAATGAAATCGTAATTCATCCCTCCTTTTTCAACAGTCTTTAGCGTCAATACATGTTTTCCATGGGTTAGTCTTAACCGGTTGAAGATAAGCTGCTTGTTCCAGTGATGCCATTGCCGCCAAGCCAGTGGTTCTGCAGCATTGAAAGTAGACAGTATCAAAACAGGTTCCAGCCATGGTTTTCCATCCACATCGATCGCGATCTTACCATCGACATATGCCGTGTACATAAGGCTTCCATCATAGGCCCCATCTTCTTTCACCTCAACAGTATACCTGATCCATTCACCGGGTGAAGTCCATCCTACGTATAGTTGTTTCATTTTAGGCTCAACCTTGTTGTATGGATTATCATCAGTACCGCCAACCTTGGTATACGAAATATCAACACCTTCGTTCATCCTGAAAGTATTGAAATACGACCCATCATCCGGATTGAGCTTTCCGCTGCCATTGTTTACACTATCTGCATCGTGGAAGGCAATGCCTTCACCACCCACATCATATTTTTCACATTCAACTTTGCCGGGAATCACCTGGATGGAATCGTGCCAAGCCTTGCCAGCATAAGCACTTTGTGCAAACGATTTGAAAGTCCCTGCTGATATACAAAAACAGAGAATTAAAAGAAGAAGTAGTTTGTTTTTCATACATATTTATTTAATAGTTTCAATTTTAACGTAAAATTATCCTGATTCGTGTGTTTGCAGTCATATTTTACCTGAATTTATTGGGGAAAAGGGAACATACACTCGCAAAGAGGAAGAAAAACAGAAAAGAAGATGAATCCCAATAAGCCACATATATACTCAATAAAACTGTTGATGCACAAAATACAAAAATCTTCATGATCCTGAACATTGTTGACTTTGCTAAAAACCGGTTACAGGAGTCAACAATATCACCTTCATATGTGAGTTCCCTATCAGGCCCTTTACATACACCAAGGATTTTAATCCCAATGACTATCCGGATGATTATAATCCCATTCAAACGGGCCCTAAGATACACTCGTCTGGTATAGAATCCGTGACACTTACCTGGGAACATCGAACAAATGACAGTTATATTGTTCCGTGTTGGAGGATGTAGTTTTATTGAGATTTTAATAACCGTTTTAACATTAAAAATAGAACATGAAGAATAATTCGCCCGATAGCCATCGGGATTTAAATAAGATAACAGATTGTTATACTTATAAGATATAATTAGTAAAAATAAATTGGACTATTAATGATACAGGATTCTGATTGTAAATCCACAGCCAAATCCTCAAGCCGTAAACTCATTTTATGATCGACCGTCACGATACTCAAATGGTGTATGTAGTGAAATTAGTTTAAAAAAACAAATGCCATTATGTTTTCATATGTGAAATTATTGATACATTTGCAGGAGCTTGAAATGTTGAAGTATTTATAACCGCTAATAAAATGTATTGAGTAAATATCATTTATTCAGGATCATAAAATGTTATTTCTTAAAATTAAAACATCTTCATTTATTTTGAACAATATTCCTGAATATACGGTTTTAGAAATAATCCAATCGTTTAATAAACAAATCAGTATTCATTGAAAAAAAAATAAATAACATGAGTGTCCTTAAAGATTTTAAAGAATTTGCCATGCGTGGCAACGTGATTGATTTGGCAGTAGGTGTTATCATTGGTGGAGCATTCGGCAAAATAATAGCATCACTTGTAGCTGATATCATCATGCCTCCTATCGGATTATTGGTTGGTGGTGTTAATTTTGTGGACCTGAAATGGCAAATGAAACCCGCAATGATAGTCGATGGAGTTAAAAAAGCAGCCGTTACATTGAATTACGGTAACTTTATACAGGTAACATTTGATTTCCTTATTGTTGCTTTTTGCATCTTCCTGTTTGTGAAAGGTATAAATTCCATGTCAAAGAAAAAGGATGAAACTCCTGCAATCCCATCCAAAGAAGAACTATTGCTGACTGAAATCCGTGATTTGTTGAAAAAATAACACGAGTTACAGATTAAAAAAGTTCCAATATAACCTTTATAAGGGTATCAGGTAATTTTTACAGCCATTTATTCCTGTCTTCGTCGTGAAATTACACTTTGTTCATCGATTTTTACTTGCATCACCTGCTATCATGGACGTATCTTTGCAGCATAAAATTTAAAACATAATTATTATGGAAAATGAAGTAAAAAATTCGTTTCGTTCGGGGTATACCAAGGGAATGGGCGTCGGACTGGTTTTGATGGTTATTGGAGTTATATTTCTGGCAGCTAATTTTGGATTTGTTTCCGACAAACTGAGAAATATACTGATTTCGTGGCAAATGTTATTGATCATAATAGGAGTTGTCAATTTGTTCAGGTTTAAATTGATCCCTGCCGTATGGCTGATCTTTATCGGGGGATTTTTTATGATCCCAAAAGTGGTGGAGGGTATGGATGGCAATTTTATTCATGTGTACTGGCCTTTACTCCTGATTGCTGCAGGGATCATGATCCTGATGCAACGCTTTGTCGGGCCAAGATGGAGGAATGACTGGTGGAAAAACGAATATCATCATCACCATCACCATTATCGTTCGAAACGGTACGATCATTCAAAATGGGCAGAATCGATGAATAACCCGGGCTTTTCAAAAAACAGCGTGTTCGGCAGTGGCGACCATATTGTACTTGACCCCGAATTTAAAGGCGGGGAGCTGAATGCTGTATTTGGCGGTATCACCCTGGACCTACGCAGGACTAATTTACCGGTAGGTGAAACCATCCTGGACATCAATGCTGTATTTGGAGGGATAACGATTTATGTGCCTGTCGACTGGTTTGTAGAAACCCATCTGGATGCCGTGTTTGGTGGATTCCAGGATAACCGGTTGCCAAAAGAGCCAATAGATACTACCCGGAAACTAACCATAACAGGGTCATGTGTATTTGGAGGTGGAGAATTAAGAAACTAATTTGCAGAAAATGATACATCCTTTTCTGGAAAATACGTCAAGAACATCTCAATATATCCTTCTTTGGGTTATCTATGCTTTGCTTCAGACTTTTGTGCTGCAAGGAATGGTTGCTCTCCCATTCGGGATAGTGCTGATAGATGGCGTTATACATGCAGTTGTTTTTGGTATTCTCGGCATACTTTTGTGGAGTGTGGTGAAATATGGGAACTTTGCTGCCCTGACCCTGTATCAACGGTTGGTGAATAACATTGCGCTGGCTTTATTAAGCATTGCTATCTGGTTAAGTACCGGATACGGATTGTTTTATATTATTTTTGGCAACGAAATGTCACTCCTGCTTATTCCGGTTTTACCGGTGATGGGATTGATTGGCCTTCTGATTTATATACTGATCATGCAACGTTTTCGTCTTGCCATGATGCAGGTAGCACAGGATGATGAAGCAGCCGAAACACTGGTTATTTCGGAAGAAATAAAACTAAAAAAGGATGTTCAGGCTGAAATGCTCGAACGAATAGCCGTAAAGTCAGGTACAAAGATTCATGTAGTTTTAGTGCCCGAAATACTCTATCTGCAAGCCGATGGGGATTATGTCCAGATATTTACCGGACAGGGGAAATACCTGAAGGAACAAACCATGAAGTATTTCGAGGAACATCTGCCCGAGAATCAATTTGTGAGGGTTCACCGCTCGGTCATTGTCAATGTTGAAATGATTTCACGCATAGAACTCTATGAGAAACAAAATCAATTGCTGACATTAAAGAACGGTCAGCAGATTAAGACCAGCCCGGGGGGATATAAGGCTCTGAGGATGGTGTTGAATTTGTAAAACTTCAAGCATGATTCAACAAACAGAAGAATAGATTTTTAGCAGTTGTTCCTTTAACAATAATATTAAAACATCAGATCATACATCTTATAAACAAAAAGCTATTAATTAAATTATTGGGGGTTGTAAAATATTATAATAAAGGCTGACTCAAATAGATACTGAGTCAGCCTTTATTTATATCAGAATTGATCGTATCAATCTTCTTCTTTTTTGGTAGCTTCGTATTCTTTGAGCAATTTTTCCTGAATATCCATAGGCACCAGTTCATAGCTTGCAAACTTCATAGTGAAAGATGCGCGTCCTCCGGTAAGTGAACTAAGGGTAGTAGAATAACTTCCTAATTCCTTTAAAGGAATTTTAGCCGTTAATTTTTCATATCCCTTTTCACTGTGCATGCCCATAATTACAGCGCGCCGCCCCTGCAAATCACCCATTACATCACCCAACCGATCGGAAGGAGCCTGTACAATCACATCATAAATAGGCTCCAACAGTTTTGGACCGGCTTCCTTGAATGCCTGAGAGAATGCATTCCGTCCTGCCAGGCGGAAGGATATTTCATTTGAATCAACCGGATGCATTTTACCATCATATACAATTACCCTTACATCACGGGCATACGAACCTGTTAGAGGACCCTGCTCCATACGCTCCATAATTCCTTTCATAATAGCCGGTAGGAAGCGTAAATCGATTGCCCCGCCAACGATACTATTCACAAGCACCAGTTTACCACCCCATTCCAATTGAATTTCCTGGGAGTCACGGTTACTGATTTTATATTCCTGCCCACCAAAACGGAACGTGTCAGGAGCCGGCATACCATCGTAATAAGGTTCAATAATCAGATGAACCTCACCAAACTGCCCTGAACCACCCGATTGCTTTTTATGACGGTAATCGGCACGTGCATTCTTCGTTATTGTTTCACGATATGGTATCTTTGGCTCCTTGAAGTCTATCAGGATTTTATCATTATTTTCCAGACGCCACTTCAGGGTCCGTAAGTGGAATTCACCCTGACCGTAAAGTATTGTTTGTTTTAATTCTTTCGATTGTTCTATAATCCAGGTCGGATCTTCTTCGTGCATTCGGGTAAGCACTTCGCTTAGTTTTTCTTCATCCGATTCCAGTCTGGCTTTAATGGCCCTGCGATATTTTGGTTCAGGGTATTTAATTTCCTTAAAGTCATATTCGCACCCCTTTATATTCAAGGTATTTCCTGTGCGGGTATCTTTTAGTTTCACGGTGGCACCAATATCACCGGCTACTAATTCATCTACTTTTGTACGAATTTGACCAGCCACAGAGAATATCTGACTGATCCTTTCTTTTGAACTTCGGTCGACATTCACAAGGTCGTCGCCTTCTTTAAGTGTACCGCTCATTACTTTGAAGTACGATACTTCGCCAATATGAGGTTCAACACTTGTTTTAAAAACATAAATGCTGGTAGGCCCTTTGGCATCAGCAGTAATTTCAATGCCATCGATAGTTTTGGGCTTTTCTGTCTGGTTCACACTAGGCGAAACATTGCATACAAACTCCATTAAGCGGCGAACGCACATATCCCTTCCTGCGCAGACACAGAATACCGGGAACATTTGACGGGTAAGCAATCCTTTACGGATACCGATACGCATTTCATCCTCTGACAGGGAACCCTGATCAAAGAACTTTTCCATCAATGCTTCATCATGTTCGGCAGCAGCTTCTACAAGCAGGCTATGAAGGTTTTGTGCTTTTTCTATTTCATCATCAGGAATCTCCAGGACATCAGGCACACCGCCTTCCGGCTTCCAACGATACATTTTCATTTTCAACACATCCACCACTGCATTGAATAAAGGACCAACGGTAATCGGATATTGAATCTGAACGATCTTATTCCCGTAATTCTCTTTCAGTTGCTCCAACGTACGATCGAAATCAGCTTTCTCCTGATCTAAATGGTTGGTGACAAAAATAACTGGTTTGTTAAATCTTTCGGTATAACGGAAGTGATTGTTGGTTCCGACTTCCACCCCGTATTGGGTGTTGAGAAGGATTAATGCTGTATCGGTTACGTTGAGTGAGGTCACTACACCACCAATAAAATCGTCAGAACCAGGGCAGTCAATAAAATTTAGTTTTTTCTCATGCCATTCAGTTTGGATAATGGTCGAAAAAACAGAATAGCCATACTCTTTTTCTACCGGGAAGTAGTCGGATACAGTGTTTTGGCCATTCACTGTGCCTCTGCGTTTTATAACACCACTCTCGAAAAGCATAGCTTCTGCAAGAGTGGTTTTCCCCGAGCCGGAACTTCCCAGCAATGAAATGTTTTTAATTTCATTCGATTGATATACTTTCATATTGTATTAAAATTAAAAGAATTAATACTAAAAAATTGAAGTTTTTTATAATGAAAAAATCGTATGGCAATGTATGAAATCTCTATTAAAATTGTATTTCCATATTGTATGTTTTACAACATGGTTTCAATGCCCTTACCCGCAGGAAGAGAGCTTGAGAAGACTGCATTCCTTACAAGGAAACATAAATTCATCTTTTTTGTTTTTGTGGGTTGAGGAAAAAGCAAAAGGCTTTTACTAATTCTGTTTCAGAATAAGGTTCAGGGGTGGTATTTAAAACAATTTTTTTGTCTCATTCCAGTATTCAGGAGACTTTTTGAGGAAGTAAAATGTTATCAGGATACAGATGGCAAGGATAACGCCAAATACTGCAAAGCTATTTTCAGAGGTAAAATAAGTGGTGAGTGAGAAGAATAAAGTACCTAACAATACAAAGGCAAAGGTTACGAGGTTCAGATAACCGATCATATCACCCAGCTTACGACCCAGGTTGGAGTTTTGAAGCATAGACAGGCAGGGAATCTGGAACAGGCCACCCATAAATGCAACACTGAACACGCAAAATACAAAGAGCCAAATACTTATTTGAAAAAATGTCAGAACAAAAAACAACAGGCTCATTCCGCCTATTCCAATCAGGATTAGTCCCTTCTTTACTTCTTTTCCGGAGATACGGCCTGCGGCCCAACATCCTAAAGCAATGCCAATGGCAGCACAGGCCATCACCGTTCCTGTGGTAGTATTAGAAGTGTGATAAACCTGCTTGCAATGGATGACCAGATTCATTTGCAACATACCCCCGATAAGCCAGAAAGCGGAAGCACCAAACACTGCACTGTTCACATTCGTATGTTGACGGGCAAACCGAAAGGATTCTATCAGAAACCGAACAGGATTCAAGGTTCCTGCTCCATCTTTATTCTCAGGTAATTCGTTGACATGAATGGAACGGGTTACCAGATAACCAAGTATAGCTAATCCGATAAAAAGTAAAAATACTATCCATGGATGATATCTGTCTGAAACCACCGAAGCCGTTACTGTTCCGATAAGAATTCCCAAAAACGCCATCATTTCAAATATCCCGCTGCCAAAGGAAACGCCTTCTTCACCCCCTATATCACGAATCAGGCTGTATTTTGATGGAGAATACATACAACTCAAAATGCCCATTAGTAAAACTGCAAAAACCGCAACCATAACCCAGTGATATTGAAACGCCGCACAAGCCAGTGCAAGTACCGGTATTTCGAGCAACTTACAAAGACGGAATACGCTCTTTTTAGAATAGACAACAGCCAGACGACCTGCCCATGGAGAAAGAAACAGATAAGGCACTACCAGCGATGCAGAAACTAACGATATCAGTTGCGACTGAGTCATCCATTTGGGCATTGCCCACCCAACGGCAATAAATATTATGCAATTCTTCACGAAATTATCGTTGTAAACCCCCAGAAAGTTACTTAAAAAAAGAGGTGTCCATTTATTGCGGAATAAAGGCATAGATATCTGGTTTAGATAAAGATAAAAGAGAGGAATTAATAGAATTTAAATCATAGAATGACACTTAAGTAATAGTAGATATTTAATGATGCATTAGTTAATCTACAAAAGTTTATATTTCAGTGTCCTGGCAATTATTAATTGTTAATTATTAATTATTAATTAATTAATTAGTATTTTCGCAGTGAAAATATAAAGCTCAGACCCCCTGTTGGAACAAGTTTTGCTGAGATTTTACCACGGTGGTAAAGTACAGCATTCTTTACAATGGCGAGTCCGAGACCTGTTCCACCCATTTTACGGCTACGGCCCTTGTCAACACGATAGAAACGTTCGAACAGGCGGTTAAGATGATTCTCATCAACCCCGACTCCGTTATCACTGAAAGAGAAATAGAAGAACTCATCATCCTCCCGGTAGCAGCTAATGTCAACAGTGAGTTTTTCACCAGCGTATGTGAGCGTATTATCGAAAAGATTGCGAAAGATAGAATAAATAAGCGACCGATTGCCCTGTATCTGAATGTCTTTACTAAAGTTTTTCAGCACGTCACATTCCTTCTGTTCAATTTCCAAATGTACATCATTAAGTACATCCTGAATTACTTCCGAAACGTTACACGGTTCTTTCTCAAACAGGCGTTTGGCTTCGTCCATTTTGTTGAGAGTCGTAATATCCTGAAGCAGAGCACTCAACCTCAGTGCCTGCTGAAATGAACGTTCAATAAAGAATCGCTGACGTTGTGGGTCCATATCAGGGTTTTCGAGAATACTCTCCATATAGCCCAGAATACTACTCACCGGAGTCTTCAACTCATGCGATATATTCTGTGTCAGATGTCGTTTCAGCTCGTTCTCATGTTCCTGTACTGAGATGTCGTTAATGGATATTTCGAATGTATTATCTTGAAAAATGATACATTGTACTGAAAAGACATGTCCCCCTTTCTCAACAATCAAGCGCTTGCGTTTCAGTTCGTTGTTCAGCAAACTCTGGTCAATAAACTGGTTAATGTCGACAAATTCAGGGAGGCGGAATATCTCATCGGAACTCTCACATTGCTGGTCGGACAGGATATTGGTATACTGGATAAAGTGGGTATTTGCCAGAATTTCTTTCTTATCTGACGAAAAAATAGCCAGTCCTTCCTGTGATATCTGAAGATGCTTAATGAGCTTTTCGCGTTCACGGTTAACCTCATCCTTGGTTACCAGGAGTAATTTGTAAAGTTGAACTATGTTTTTACTGATTTCACCTAACTCATCATTCGGGAATTCAATTTCAGTGTCAGGCATTTCTTCCGTCTCTGCTTTTTGGGTGAAGATACGTAACCTGTCGATGGAACGTGTAAAGTTTCTTGAAATAAAATAGAGGGCAAGTACAGCCATAATCAGTACAAATGCCATAAAATAAAGGAAAAACGTATTAGCTTTTAGCATACTGACAAGGCTGACATTGTATGGCAATGCACTGCGTACGTAGCTTTTAGGGAAACGGTGAGCCAGGTAATAGTAATCTTTTCCGGTGGAAACTGAATGACGTATTGCTTTTCCGTTTTCAGTATAATTAGCCATTTCAATTTCAGGGCGATTCAGGTGATTCTCAAGTGCGGTATATTTTTTTACCGATGAATCAAAAGTCACTACTCCGGTGGTATCAATTACAGTAACCCGTAACGTACTGTCGGGGAACAGACTTACATAATCCTTTAATCTATCCCAGTCAGGATGTTGTTCATTGATAAACCGATTGATGGAAAAATTGTACGTTGTAAGCTGTTGATCGAGTTGTTCGGTACGGAATTCTTTCTCCCGTTGATATTGGAAAAAACAGATAATTGCCAGCATCAGGAAAAAGATGCTAAAGAAATACAGGAATATGCGTTTGTTTAAATTCATGAAAAGAATTTACTATTTATTCATTTACTATTTACTATTCAAATAAGAAAAGGAACAAAAAACATTTCCAATTTCACAAATACTAAGCACTAAAATAGTAAATAGTAAATGAATAAATAGCAAATGCCTTTATTCTTCAAAACAATAACCATATCCCAATCGGGTCACGATGTTTTTACCATAGGGTCCTATTTTTTTCCTGAGCCGTGTAATGTTTACATCAATGGTACGATCGAGTACAATCACTTCATCGCTCCAAACCCTGTTTAGCATTTCGTCACGCGAGAATACCCTGTTTTTGTTTTCCAACAGGAGTTTTAGAATCTCAAATTCTTTCTTTGTAAATGGAATTTCGATCCCTTCGAGCATTACCTTCTTATTTTGTAATGACATTTCAAGCTTTTCATAGCTTAGTTGTAAGGCAGGAAGTGTGACCGCTTTGTTTGATTCAAACCTTCGTATAACAGCTTTTACCCTTGCCAGCACTTCACGAATGGAGAATGGCTTTGATATATAATCGTCCGCCCCGATATTAAAACCGGTCAGGCGATCGGTCTCAGTATCTTTTGCAGTGAGATAAATAATAGGGACGTTTGCAGTTTTAGGGTTGTCATTCAGGATACGCCCCATTTTAAAACCCGAAATCTCACCCATCATTACATCAAGCAATAAAAGGCTGTAACTGCTGATATCCTTTTTTAAAGCCTCTTCGGCCGAATAAGCCACATCAACAGTATACCCTTCAGTTTCCAGGTTATATTGAAGAATTTCACATAAATCTTCTTCGTCGTCAACTACTAAAATACGATATGGATTCATACATGTATTGTATTATAATTTTAATACAAAGAAACAACAAGTTTATTTCGTGACTGTGTAATATCTGTTACAAAGATATGACAAATAAATAAATTCTTTTATACATCAATGGTTTTAAACGTAAATGAGATAAATCCTACCGGACTTATCTCATTTACATATTTTAAAAATGCATTAAATCAATTATCTTAAATCACAGAATACATTTATTTGATATTCTTAGGGGAATGCTTTAACACCTTGGCATCAATGTAAAAGAAGATTTCTTCTGCAATATTGGCGCAATGATCACCAATCCGTTCCAGCTTACGGAAGATACCGATTAGTTGGAGACATTCATAGGCCCTGTCAGGGTTTTTCTGAATATAGGTAGCAATAATATCTACGGATTTTTCATTGATTTCATCTACCTGGGAATCTTCGTTAAAAATAGCTGCAGCAAAGTTTGATTTTTCATTTTCAAAAGCTTCCAGACCTTGTGACAGCATCTTATTTACCTGATCAATCATGTTATGCAGATGAGTATCGGATATCACTTCAGCATCAAGTATGACGGATGGATTATCAATCAGAATGTGCGAAATACCATTGGCAAAATCAGCAATACGTTCCAGGTTGGAGTTGATTTTAAATACTGCCAGTACAAATCGAAGGTCAACGGCAACAGGTTGATAGAGGGCAATGATATTTTCGCAAAATCCATCAATCTTCAGTTCATAAGCGTCTACTTTTTTCTCGCGCATGTTGACTTTTGCAGCCATATCCTTATCAAACAGAAGAATGGCTTCACCGGCATTGGATACCTGTGAAATTACCAGCCTCCACATATCTATTAAATCCTGGCGCAGGGAAGATAATTCTTGTTCTATGTGTCTCATAATTATTGTTTTGAAATGACCCCTAAAACCCCGAAAGGGGACTTAAAGACCAAGTAATTTATGTTCTTTTTTAAATACCTGAATCCTGTTATTAAACAATTCTATTCACTTTAAAACCCCCTTTAAGAGGTAGGTGACATCAACCAAACCGGCCTGTGATATAATTCTGTGTTGAAATTTGCTGAGGGTTGGTGAATATTTTAGTTGTTTCATCAAATTCAATCATTTCACCCAGGTAAAAATAAGCTGTTTTATCACTAACGCGCGAAGCTTGTTGCATGTTGTGAGTTACAATGATAATGGTATAATCTTTTTTCAGTTCGTATATCAAATCTTCTATTTTTGCTGTCGAAATAGGATCAAGTGCTGAAGCTGGTTCGTCCATCAGGACAACCTTTGGTGAAATAGCCAGGGCCCGAGCTATACACAACCGTTGTTGCTGACCACCCGAAAGCGCAAAGGCCGATTTCTTTAGCTTGTCTTTTACCTCATCCCACAGGGCGGCCGATTTAATCGATTCAATCACCCTCTGTTCTATGTAGTCTTTGTCGTTTATACCATTCACACGTAACCCATAGGCAACATTCTCGAAGATTGATTTAGGAAACGGATTTGGTTTTTGGAATACCATCCCTACCTGTTTTCTCAATTCATCCACATGCACATTCGGAGCATAAATATCTTCGCCTTCAACCAGAACAGTACCTGTCATGCGGGTACCGGGTATCAGGTCATTCATTCGGTTGAGTATCCGAAGGAAAGTCGATTTACCGCAACCTGAAGGTCCGATAAGTGCAACTACCTTGTTCTTCTCAACTTCAATATTTATATTCTTCAGCGCATGATATTCGCTGTAATAAAAATCAACATTTTTAGCGTCAATGGTTAGCATCTTTTTCTAATTGTTCGACCCCCAACCCCCAAAGGGAGTTAAAGACCCGGTTTATTATATTTTATTATTTTCGAAATAATATATACTTCATACTCCCCTTTAGGTGTTTGGGGACATTTTAATTTGTTTTTACCTTCTTTGAGAAATAACTTCGTAACGACGTTGCCAGTATGTTTACCAGCAATACAATTACAATAAGTACCAAAGCGGTTCCATAAGCAATACCACGGGATGCTTCAATATCGGTACCACTGGTTGATATCACGTAAAGATGATACGGCAAAGCCATGACCTGATCGAAAATACTTGTTGGTAATTTTGGTAAGAAATACGCTGCTACCGTGAATAAGATTGGTGCCGTTTCTCCCGATACCCGACCGATGGATAAAATCAATCCCGTAATGATATTCGGAAATGCCATGGGCATAACCACTTTCCGGATTGTCTGGAGTTTTGTAGCTCCAAGTGCCAGGCTACCTTCCCGGTATGAATTTTCAATAGCTTTCAGCGATTCTTCTGTCGTACGAATCACCAAAGGTAACGAAAGTAATCCTAATGTAAGCGAACCGGCTAATATAGAATCACCAAACTTCATGGTATTGACAAATAATGACATTCCAAAAAGTCCAAATACCACTGAAGGTACACCACTCAGGTTATTGGTCATGATCCGGATAAAAGTAGCTATCTTACTTCCTGATGCATATTCGTTCATGTAGATTCCCGACATAATGCCGATTGGAAAACTAAAAAGACTACTTCCTGCAACCAGACAAAGTGTTCCCACAATGGCAGGGAAGATTCCACCTTTTGTCATTCCATCTTCGGGAGCCTTTGTCAGAAAGTCCCAACTGATAACCCCAATCCCTTTTGAGACAATAAAACCAAGAATCAGGATTAAAATTGCAACCACTGAATAGCTCATCAATTTAAATATGGTAAAAGCAATGGCTTGTGACCATCTTTTATTCTTATCGTTTCGTTTTGCCTGTGTATTTAATGTCATAATGTTTTTTTTAAGAACGACCCCCAACCCCTAAAGGAGAGTAAGAAGTGCATTTATTTCTAAAATGATAAAACAGATTAAACCGGGTTTTAGCTTCACTAAAAAGTGAATTTAAAAGCCTTTTAGCTATTATATTTCTTTTTGCCTATAAATTCAATGCTTATACTGATGATCATGGTGATGATAAATAGAATACAGCCTAATGCAAACAATGCCTGGTAGTGTCCGCTACCTACCGATGCTTCCCCTAATTCAGCAGCAATAGTGGCAGGAATGGTACGTACCGGTTCCAGCAACGTATGTGGTATTACTGCAGCATTTCCGGTAACCATTAAAACTGCCATTGTCTCGCCAATAGCACGTCCAATTCCCAGCACGGCAGCTGATGTTATTCCGGATTTTGAATATGGGATAATAACCTTGTATATTGTTTGCCAATGGGTGGCTCCTAATGCCAGGCTGGCTTCTTTCATAGCTCTTGGTACTGTACGCATGGCATCTTCGGCCACGGTAATGATAGTTGGCAAAGCCATTATTCCCAAAATAATACTTCCGGCCAGAGCAGTTTCACCAACAGGCAACTGAAATGTCCGTTGTAAAAAAGGAACTACAACTACCAACCCGAAGAAACCATATACAACAGATGGTATTCCAGCCAGCAATTCAATCACCGGCTTTAAGAAGTTGCGTACCCGCAAGGATGAAATCTCTGCCAAATACACAGCAACAGCAATACCAAATGGTAATGACAGGAGTATGGCTCCCAGACTCACCCATATAGTTCCCAATAATAGAGGTAATAATCCATATTGTGGTGATGGTGTTGCAGTAGGATACCATTCCTTCCCACCAAAGAAATCACCCGGTCGTAGTGTTTCATGTTTCAGCAACGTGCCGTTAAAGTTTTTAGCTACATAATTTTTGGGGAGAAAAAGGATGATACCCGGATGTTTACTTGTCAGTTCACTGGCTTTTGCAGGTATGTTTTCGAATGAAGCACCGAGTTCAGCTTCTGTATAATACTTTGTCATATCGCTCAGACGAACCAGTTCAATGGGCTCTTCTTTACCACCTACTTCATCCCAGTTGGTAATTTTACCATCAAATATTTCTTTAATCTGATACGAGCTTAGTTTTTTAACAGGATTTGCCTTGTTGAATGCCAACACATATCCGTCTTCAATCACCGGACTATTGAATAATCCGGAAGCTTCTTTGAACAAAAATATCACAATAAGTAAAATGGTGATACTGGTTATACTACCACTTATTAATAATGCACCTTCTACCAGTTTTTCTAAAAATCGTTTCACGATGTGTATGGGTTAAAAATCAGTACAAAGAAATAGCTTTTATGTTAAGACGAAATGAAGAATATGTTACAATGGTGTTACGAAATAGCATTTATCATTTTTTGAATTTTCTGTTATACTATACGGTATCACCCGTGCTGTTTTGAGTAGCTCCTTTATCCTAATTATGAGATTCTTAAATTGTAACAACAATGTAATACATTTGACAAAACACTGTAACCTGACAGCAGTTTCTTTGCATCGAAAATAAGTAGAAAATAATTATAAGTAATAAACTAAATTCTAAAGAAAATGAAATTAAAAAGTTTTACAATTATCGCTTTAGGTCTTATTTGTACGACCTTTGCTTTTTCTCAGGAAGAGAAAATTGATACACTTGCCTTGCATGAGCAGCGTATTTCACTTGTTGAAGACGGTCTTTTACAGGTAAAGAAATTGAAAATCAGCGGTTACATTCAATCTGAATGGCAAATGTCACAGATAGATGTAAACGGTAACGGATCTCAGGACATGAAAGTGGGTTTAGGAGCCAATGCCGGTGAGAAGGCTAATGCGGTAACAAATCCTGGAGCTACATTCAGTCGTTTTGGTGTACGTCGTGGACGTTTAAAAGCTACCTATACCGACAATGGTTGTACAGGTGTATTTTACATTGATGCATCAGAAAAAGGAGTTATCATAAAAGAAGCCTACGCTTCAGCTTTAGACCCCTGGGCCGGTATTCTGACTCTTAAAGGAGGTCTTTTCAATCGTCCTTTCGGATACGAAATTGAGTATTCTTCATCATCACGTGAAAGTCCTGAAAGAAGCCGCATTATTCAAACATTATTTCCTAACGAAAGGGATTTAGGAGCAATGATTACTTTACAGGCCCCAAAAACATCTCCCTGGAATGTATTGAAACTGGATCTTGGTTTACTTGGTGGAAATGCCATGGGTACTGACAGCAAAACTCCAAAAGATTTGATTGGCCATTTAAATTACGTCAATTCAGTCGGAAATATTAAATACGGACTTGGTGCTTCATTTTATAATGGATATATTTTTCAAGCCACAAAGAATGTATACTCAATGACTAATAATGTTTTCAAAGCAGTTGGAGATAGTGCATCTAATTTTAATCAATATGCAAACCGTCAGTATTATGGATTTGATGGTCAGTTTAGCTTAAGCTCTGATCTTGGTTTAACAACTATTCGTGGAGAATATATCTTTGGTACACAACCGGGAAGTAGCTCAAGTTCAAGCAGTCCTGATTTAACTGTTAAACCAACAGGTTATGCAACTGCACCAAGTCTTAATACCGGAGATAATTACAATCGTAATTTTGCAGGTGGGTATGTTATATTATCACAGGATATTGCTGATACGAAACACTCACTGACAGTAAAATATGACTGGTATGATCCGAATACTAAAGTATCAGGCAATAACATTGGAGCTGCTACAACAGCTGCAGGAACAAAAGCAACTTCAAAAGCAGATATAGCTTATTCTACTATTGGTTTAGGATATTTGTATCGTATGAACAGCAACGTAAAATTCATGGTTTATTATGATATGCCTGTAAACGAAACTTCAAGTGCATTAAATGTAAAAGGATCGGATTTCACTAAAAAACTGGCAGCAAACTTATTAACTGTACGTATGCAGTTTAAATTTTAATTGAAGGTATAATAATCAACATATTAAAAAAAACAAAAAATGAAAAAACTTATTTTATCGCTTATGATGGTTTGCACACTGGCACCATCGTTCTATGCTCAGAAATTAAAAGGTAGTGACACAGTTTTACCGTTGGCTCAGAAAGAAGCTGAGGCTTTTGGAAAGAAAACAGGTAAATCGGTAACGGTTATTGGTGGTGGTAGTGGTGTTGGTATCGCTGCACTTATTGAAGGAACAACTGATATTGCAACTGCATCCCGTAAAATGAAATTTGATGAAAAAGCAAAATGCCAGGAAGCCGGTAAATCTATCGTTGAAAAAATAATTGCGTATGATGCATTGGCGATTATTGTAAATCCATCAAACCCTGTATCAAAATTGACACGTGCCCAGCTTGAAGGTATCTTCACAGGTAAAATTACAAACTGGAAACAAGTAGGTGGAGCCGATTTGAAAATCACTCCTTACTCCCGCGAAACAAGTTCAGGTACATACGATTTTATCAAAGAATATGTACTGTTGAATAAAAACTATATGAGTTCAATCTTAAGTATGCCAGCTACCGGAGCTATCGTTCAATCGGTAAGTCAGACTAAAGGTGCAATCGGTTATGTAGGATTGGCTTATTTAAACAAAAATGTTAAAGCTCTTCATGTATCATTTGATGGTAAAAACTTCGTTGCGCCATCTATGAAAACAGCTATGGATAAGACTTATCCTATCGTTCGTCCATTGTTTTTCTACTATGACAAACATTCAGAAAAAAATTACCTGGCATTAGTAAACTTTGTACTTTCTGCTGAAGGTCAAAGAATTGTTGACCAGGTAGGATATGTTCCATTGAAGTAATCTGGGCAATTAGTTAACAAGTAAAGCCGCTGTCGAAGCCTTGATTCGATAGCGGTTTTTTTTAGTGTATTCAATCATCTATTCTGGTTTTAATTAGTAACCCTATTGTCACACTCCTTTCTTTCCGTTGAAATAGTTATGAATTACTTTTGCATCATTACGAAACTAAGATTCAAAACTAAATGAAACATTTATTTCTCTCACGTTTATCACTCATAATGTTAGTATTATTATCTTCAAGCATACTTCATGCACAAATTGGAATTGAAGGACATGTAATTGATAAAAAGAATAAAGAGCCTTTAACAGGTGCAACCATTCTGATAGAAGGAACTTCAAAAGGTACAACTGCCGATATTGACGGGAATTATAAATTTTCAACTCTTTCAGAGGGTAAATATACACTCGTGATTTCATATGTTTCTTACAATACTCTACGCATACCGAATGTAATAGTTCAAAAAAACACAGTAACATCACTGGATATTGAACTCGAAGATGCAGCATTGCAGCTTCATAGCGTACAGGTAGTGGCTCAGCGGAAAACAGACACCGAGCTATCGATGATTAAAAGTGTCAGGGCTTCAGTACAGGTAGTAAATGGTATATCATCACAACAAATCTCGAAAACACTTGACAAGGATGCTTCAGAAGTTGTGAAACGCGTACCTGGAATTACAATCCAGGATAATCGCTTCATAGTGGTTCGTGGATTGAACCAACGATATAATAACGTATGGTTGAATAACGCAGCTACGCCAAGTAGTGAAACTGATGTAAAGGCATTTTCGTTCGATGTCATTCCCAGTAGTATGATTGATAACATACTTATTTATAAAACAGGGTCACCCGAACTGACTTCCGAAGCCACAGGCGGTTTTATAAAGATATTTACCAAAAACATACCCGATGAAAATTTTCTGAATGTCGAATACAACATTGGATATAATGATAAAACCACTTTCATGGATACGTATCATTTACCCGGATCAACTTTCGACTTTTTAGGACTGGGGAGTGGCTCCCGAAATATACCTTCCGATTTTCCGGCTAACTTTAATCTATTAAGCGTTGCCGATCGTGATGCTTATGCACTTCAATTAAATAATCATTGGGTTGCAAAACGTGGTACCGCATTGCCAAACCAAAAAGCAGCTATCTCTTTTGGTAAAAAATGGAACATGGAAAGCGGCTCTAAACTGGGAACTGTAACTTCATTAAATTACAGTAACACGTACACTACGAGAAGCAATATGGAAAATAATGCTTACGAAAGGTTTGATCCTACTACTGAAACACCAACTTATCTATATAAATACAATGCTGATATCTATTCGAATGAATTTAAAGTGGGAATAATGCACAACTGGGCTTATCAGACTGCAAACGGGAAAGATAAACTGGAATTTAAAAATATCCTGAACCAGATAGGTGTGGATAAAACAGCGAATACCTGGGGTTGGAATAATTACAGACTTGCAAATTTCAAGTACTATAGCAATCAATATTCAAGTCGTACAACTTATTCCGGTCAACTTAGCGGGAATCATAAACTAAACGAGCTGAAGGATGCTAAACTCGATTGGAATGCAGGTTTTGCGTATGCAAACAGAATTGAGCCTAATCGTCAGAACTGGAATATGAAAGAGAACACCGATGGAGTGTATCAATATGTTTTGCCAACAGGGGCCAGTATAAATGAACTGGGAAGGCTCTATCTTTCAAACCATGAATATATAGGCACCGGCGCTTTAAACTTTGAGCAAAAAATTAAAATTGGTAGTCTTTCCACGACTTTTAAAGCCGGTGGATATTCCGAGTACAAGACCAGAAAATATTCTGAACGCAGTCTCTGTTACAAGAGTACAAACAGTGGCTTATACAGTGATGAACAAATAAATGCCTTAGGTTTTGAAACTTTATTTACCGAACCTTATCTGGGACAGAATAAAGTAATTACACTTGATGAACAAACCAGTGTAGCAAATACCTACAATGCTCAGAATCTGCTTGCAGCAGGATATGCGGCATGGAACCTACCAATAGGGAAATTAAATGTTTACGGAGGTGTACGAGCTGAATATAACTTATTGACATTAAATGGTTTTTTTGATGCAAATACTCCGGTAAAAGTTAATAATAACACATTTAATTTGTTTCCATCCATCAATGCCAGCTATAACTTAACAGAACAGTCACTTGTGCGAATTGCATTTGCTAGTACTATCAACCGTCCAGAGTTCCGCGAAGTATCACCATTGGTGTATTATGATTTTACTGAAAAAAATACGGTAACAGGAAATCCGAATTTAAAAGATGCTTCAATTCAAAACCTCGACTTACGATTTGAAAATTATTCATCACCTACTGAAACGTTCTCTCTCGCCGCATTCTACAAGCACTTCAGTAATCCGATTGAAATGGTTAGTATCGGAACAGGTTCTTCTTTTTCATTCGACAATGCATTAGGAGCAACGAATTACGGGTTAGAGCTTGAAGTAAAAAAATCATTGGAAAATTTAATCGGGCTAAAGAATTTTGCAATGAGCCTGAATGCATCATATATTTACAGCCAGGTGCAATTTGCGAATGCTCTAACCGAACGTAGCAGACCCTTGCAAGGCCAGTCGCCTGTAGTAGTAAATCTGGGGCTATTTTACCAGAATGACAAAGTTGGATTGTCGTCATCGCTCATGTATAATGTTATGGGGAAACGTATATTAGTTGCAGCTCAGTTGAATCAGGGCAATGTTGTTGTTCCCGATATTTATGAAATGCCAAGACATGTGATTGATTTCTCAATCAATAAAAGAATCGGTAAACGGTGGGAACTTAAATTTGGGATAAAAGATTTATTGGCACAAAACTTTGTCACCCAACAAACATTCGATTATGTTAAAGATGGTGTATCTAAATCAGTCGTACTTAACAATAAAGTCTATAATCTTGGACGGACAATTTCAATTGGAGCAGTCTTAAAACTGTAATTTAAACGCAAATATTACTTCAAAAATTACTTTGAAATTTTACCTGTTTCGATCGTTTTTTCAAAAATGCAATTTGTTTGAAGCTAATAAGTAATGAGAACAATTAAATATCATGTTTGCTTATTATTAAATTTTGGGTATTGCAAACCCGATCTGAAATTCCATTGAATTTCTTATATTATAAATGGATAAATGGTATATTTTTCCGGTTCTGTTTTATCATGTGTCCAAGACCTCTTTTATCTTAAAATGAAGGTGCAACGTTATCGGCACGGATATAAAACGGATATAAAACGTTCCTATTAAATTTCGCTTTATATACGTTTTATATACGTTTCGCTAACGTTTTATATACGTTTTACTATAAGACCGGTCTAAAAGAGATATAGAAGAAGTCGCGTAGACAAAAAAAGCGGTTGGAGAAAACAGGTTGTTGCCCCAAAAGCTATTCTCTGCAGAATGCAGTATACTAAGAATCCGCTTTCGGCAATTGCCCGAAGTGGATTCTTAGTATAGATGCCACCTACCGGGAGTAAAATAATAATCGAAAAGACAGGTCCTGAAATATAAATTGCGTCGTTTTTGTGGTTGAAATCGGGAAAAAAGGTTGAAGGTAAATTGAACAACAATGAAAAGATTTACTCTTTTGTAATTTCATGTTTATGAATGACATAAATAAGAAACTTAAAAACGAGTGGCTAGAGGTCTATCCGATATAATTCGCTTTTTTTTGACTATGGAAAGTGCTAAATAACAAGTGTTGGCTAATGCAAAATGTGTTTAAAACTAACAGAACCAAATGAGACAGTGGGCTGGAATGATCAACACCTATTCTTCAAAGCAATAACCGTAACCCAGTCTTGTTACTATATTATTCTCATAAGTCCCTATTTTTTTGCGTAATCTCATAATATTTACATCGATAGTTCTGTTCGAAACTACTTTATCTCCCGACCAGACATGTGAAAAAATTTCTTTACGTGTAAATAAGTGGTTTTTGTTTTCAAGGAAGAGCCTTAATATGCCAAACTCTTTCCTGGTTAATGAAATTTCAATATTGTTCAATAAAACCTTTTTGCTTATTAATCTCATCTCGAGATTGTGAAATAAGATATCTTCATTTATCTTAAGTTTTTTAATCTTGTTCAATCTGCTGATAACAGACTTAACTCTGACAATTAATTCATGCGTAAGGAATGGCTTGGAAATATAGTCTTCAGCTCCGATTGCAAAACCGGTTATTCTGTCATTCTCGTTTGTTTTTGCTGTTATAAATATAAAGGGTATTGAACTGGTATCCGGTTCTTTTCGTACGATATGTGCCAGTTTAAAACCCGAAATATCACCCATCATAACATCTATAAGTAACAAACTATAAACTGACAAATCCTTCATTAAAGCCTCTTCAGCCGAATATACTACATCAACTTTAAATCCTGAGTTTTCAAGATTAAACTGAAGTATTTCACACAGATCTTCCTCATCATCCACAACCAAAATACGATACAAATACATAAAGTAAAAAGTAAAAAAGAAACAATAATTCTTATGTCTAAATTTGAAAAGCAACAAGTTTTAGTGTGGAATCAAGATTGTAATGTGCTGTTAACTAATACCATATTGTCTCACAAAGTTATGAAAACAGAATTACGTGGTTGTGTAGTAACTATGACAAATGCATTATGATTGAAAGTTCTGTGTGTGACTTCCTAAAAATAAAAAGAGGCAAATCTCTTTCAGATTTGCCTCTTTTGTACTATTTTTTTAATAACTATCGTTGCTTCAACTTAATTTGTATGGATTCAGGATTATTTGTATCAATTTCAACAGTTTCATCAACGTAGGAGATTAAGCTCACTTTGATTTCGCATTTACTACCGCATAAATTAGTTACTTCAAAATTACCATCTAAATCGGAATATACTTTTTGACCGTTAGCAGTAATGATGGCACCTGCGAGAGTTTCATTCGTTGATTTGTCAAACACAAATCCTTTCAACACATGAGTTTGATCAATTGCATCAGTCTTTGTTTCCGCAATTTCATTTTCTTTTGCCGAAACATGTAAGGTAAAACAAATGAGTGAAATGAGTGAAATAAACAACATCTTTTTCATACCTATATTCTATTAATTGAATTTACTTATTCGTGAATTATATCAGTGCAAAGTAACAATACAATTATTTCAAATGAGTTACAAATTGTATACAATGTTGTGAATTATCAATGACAATTCGCCTTGATTATATTTATCTTCAATTTATTACCTAATCATTGATATTTAATGATCGATTTGTTAATGTACAAAAGCTCAATTTTCAGCATTCTGACAATTATTAATTATTAATTGCTTAATACTCTTTTTCGGAAATTAATTTTCCTTTTTCATTCCACATATACCACTTTCCGGATTTTCTTCCGTTGTTGTATTGCATTTCATATCGCATAATTCCGGAATCGTCCCAAACATGCCACAAACCGTGTTTCTTGTTGTTCCGGTAAGTTGCTTCGGCAATCAACAATCCTGCTTCATTGTAGGTACGCCATACACCATGAAACTCGCCGTTCAGGTATGCCCGCACTTCATTTGGTCTTCCACCTGCAAAATATACAATATAGGCTCCTTCAGGTTTTCCGTTTTGTATATTCATTTCCAGTTTTAGTGACCCATTTCCAAAATACTCCTTATATTCCCCGCTATACAATTTGGTTTGAGTTGCATCAGTAAAAAACAGTCCATCACTTTGAATTATCCTGGTTTCCTGCGCTGAAACAGGAGCAAAAAAGTTAAAAAGGATTACAATGAAAAGAATAAATTTATGCATGTCGATTAATTTATAGTTTTTGATTTACAAAAATACCATATTAAATGCCGGTAGGTTTAAGATATGAAAAAAATTAATATGTGTTACAAAACAACATTAGTCAAAAAAGAGAAGTTACGTTGCAGTAACTTCTCTTTTCTCAATTGATTTCGGAAAAAGACAATTAATAAATTGTATTCTGAGGATCGAAATTTGTCCATGATTCTTTGGTCCAATCGGTTGCTCCGAACGCTCCAATGAAAGTAGGAGTTTTGTCAAAGAATGCATTTTGAAGTTTGGTATGCGTAAACTTAGCAGCACCCAATAAAGGAGAACCGGTTGCAGGTAAGAACGAAGTTGGAATTGCTGCAGTACCAATTTTAGTGGCATCATAAAACGAGCTTGAAATTCCGGCAGTTGCATTATCTGCTATAACCTGGTTACCAAAACCTGAAGTATTGAAAAAGTCCAATGCTTGTTGAGCTGTAACACCGGTTGCACCATTAACAGCGATTACTTTACTGGCAACTAACGCACAGTTTTGAATTGCCAGGCTTCCGGAAGTAGCATTTGCATAAGTTGTAGTTGCATCAAGTAACAATCCTGTATTCCACCCCGCAAAAACAGAGTTGAAAGCAGAAAGTGAACTGTTACGGCGAATATGCATTCCAGCACCAAAATTGCTGCTTACATTTTTATCAGCAGATGTTTTCCATGGGCCAATCAATGTAACGTTAGAGAATACAGCAGCTGTGATTGGAGTTTCTGTTGTTCCGTTTGCATTGTTATCCGATTCAAAACCATTCGATGTTGATACGTCTGCAATACGTGGGTTACGAACTCCCAACGCAAACTGCACATGACCGGAATATCCGAAGTCAGTATCATACTCATCATCCAACCCGCAATAAGCGATCAGGTATTTAGCATTAACGTTTCCGCCAAACCATTCGAAAGAATCATCACCTGCAAAAGAAACCTGTACGTGATCAACAGTTGTTCCGCTACCTACAGCACAAAATGTTAACCCATTGATTTCATTATCAGGTTGCAATGCGATACCACCAAATTCGAAACGACAATATTGAATAGTTCCTGAATTATCAGCTGCATCGGTACCACCACCATAATGAAGCGGTTGGGTTAGACCTTCCACTGTTGGATCAGTTTGGTTAACAGGAGCTTTTCCAACTATGATTACACCACCCCAGTCACCTGCAGCGCGTAATCCTGGTTCCATACGTGACGTAAATACAATAGGTTGTGCTGGAGTTCCAACTGCATTAATTTTACCTCCCTGGGAAATAATCAAAGCCCCTTTTGTCAATTTATCACCTTTAATAATTGTTCCGGCTTGTATGTTAATTGTACCGGTAACAAATATATTCCCTTCTAAAATATACGTCGAATCCTTTACTAATTGACGTGTACCGGTAATGTTAGTCTTGATAATGACTTCTTTTGTTGTTGAAATAGGAGCAGGATCTGTTTTAGTAGAGCATGAAGTAACTGTGACTACAGCACTGAATAAAACGATAGCATAGTTTAAAAAAATCTTTTTCATTGTCAAATAATTTTTGTTTAATTTTAATTTGATTTAATTCTGGAGGCAAAAGTATACCGTGAGCATTACAGTTATGTTCCAAAAAAATTATAATAGATGTAATTAGTGTGAAGAAAATGTTACAACATAAAATATTGATATTTCTATCAATTCAAACAAGATAATATATTAAAATAGTTCATCACGAATAAATAAATAAAAGCACATTAAATTTTTTTATTGCTGACTATCAGGCATAAAATATGTAATACAAATTTAACACTGCTGTTGTAACGCCGCAATATTGTTGCAGTTCCTTTGCAATAAAAAAAATGTATAATCAAAAGTTTTACCCTACCATTGTTATTTCCGATGTTCATCTCGGGACTGAACATTCTAAAACACGTGAACTTGCAGATTTCCTGAAAACCGTTAATTGCAATACCCTTATATTGAATGGTGACATTATTGATGGCTGGAGTATACAAAAAGGAGGAAAGTGGAAGAAAGAAGACACCGATTTCTTTAAGATCATCATGAAAATGATGGAAAATCATAATACAAGGGTCATCTACGTCCGCGGTAACCATGATGATTTCATCGACCACATAGCCCCTTTTTCATTTGCCAATATAAACATTGTAAAAGATTATGTCCACGAACGAAATGGAAAACGTTATTATGTGGTTCATGGTGATATATTTGACAACATAACTTCTAATATGGTATGGCTGGCAAAGTTGGGTGATGTAGGATATACCTTTTTATTATGGATAAACCGGATATACAATATCTATCGGACTAAAAAGGGATTACCGTATTATTCTCTGTCACAAAGTATCAAACAAAAAGTAAAATCGGCCGTATCGTATATTTCCAATTACGAAAACGAGTTGGTTACTTTAGCCCGTACCCGTCATGCTGATGGAATCATCTGTGGTCACATACACCAGCCTGCCGACAGAATGATTGATGGCATTCACTATCTGAATTCAGGCGATTGGGTTGAAAGCATGTCGGCCTTGCTGGAAAATGAAGATGGGACATGGAAAGTGTATATACATCGCGATGCAGCATTAGAAGCGGATACAGAAGAAATAACAGAAATTTATCCATCAAATCAAAAGCTTGAACGTGTTGCTTTTTCAAACAATATTTTTCACCATTTTTTCTAATTTAAGCAGCGAATGAAGTATTTATTTGTCATACAAGGGGAAGGTAGGGGTCATTTCACCCAGGCCCTGAGTTTGAAGTCTACGCTCGAACGTAATGGTCACGAAGTTGTGGCAGTAATGGTCGGTGGAAGTGCCAAACGGACCTTACCTCTTTTTTTTACAGAAAAGATGAACAGCGAAATCACCCAATTTCAAAGTCCTAATTTTTTGCCTACTCCCAAGGGAAAGCATTCACCCTTACTGATCAGCATTCTGTATAACCTGTTTCTTGTGCCGGCCTATATTCATAGTATGCTGACAATACGCCGCACTATCCGTGATAAAAACCCCGATGTAGTTATCAACTTCTATGAGTTGCTATGCGGGGCAACGTACGGACTATTTAATCCCAAGCCACCGATGATCAATGTGGCGCATCAATACTATTTTCTTACACCGGCTTTTACATATACCGGAAATGATACCTGGCAGTTTAACCTGCTGAATTTTTATTCACGGCTTACCACCATGAATTCATTGAAGATACTGGCACTTTCTTTTCGTGCTGATGATAACCTGCAATATGGAAAAATTGCTATTGTCCCACCGCTTTTGCGCCAGGAAGTGCTTCAACAGAAAGTAAGCAATGGATATTATATCCATGGTTATCTGCTCAATAGCGGATTTGCCACTGAATTAACCGCCTGGAGCAGAAACAACCCGGAACAATATCTTCATTTCTTCTGGGATAAAAAGAATGTGGAACAAACTAAAAAGCTTACCCCTACACTTTCCATGCACCGGTTAAGTGATACTCTTTTCCTGAAATATATGGCAGGATGCAAGGCATATGCCACAACAGGCGGTTTTGAATCGGTTTGTGAAGCAATGTATATGCAAAAACCCGTTTTGATGGTACCTACGCATATCGAACAGGAATGCAATGTGATAGATGCAGCCTGTTCGGGTGCCGGAATATCTGCCAATGGATTTGATCTTGACCTGTTACTAAGTTTTGTTCCAACTTACACTAAATCCATGGAGTTCAATTACTGGACCCGCACTGCCGAAACTATGTTTTTATACGAATTGACCCGGATTGACTGCCAGCCATCCAATATCTTTGCCACTATGTAACACACTTTCTTAGTTTGCGTAATCTTCCTAGTGTTTGCGAAAGCTGTCTTTTTTCAAAGACAGCTTTTTTTGTTTTACAATTTTGTGTTTTATAAATGTGAACCTTAAATAATGTAATATAAACGAAATATATATTTCCGTGATTTAATATACGTGAAATGCAATTGAAATAACAACCTCCTATTTTTGCACATTAAATAAAACTGTCAGATGGAGAAAAGAATTATTTGCTTTATTTTATTGTTTATCAGCTGTCTAAATTCTTATGCCGGAATTATTCAAGGCGTTGTTAAAGATTCTAAAAGTGGAGAAGCATTGGTTGGAGCCACCATATATTTAAAAGGCGAATCGCAAAAAGGGACTACCAGCGGGCTTGATGGCTCATTTATGTTGCGTAATATTTCCGGAAGTACTGCAGTTTTGGTTTGTAATTATATCGGTTGTAATACATTAGAGAAGGAAATTTCAATATCTGCTTCCGGAATAGATAAAATCTCACTTGAACTAAGCTCATCAGAATTAAATTTACAGGAAGTAGAAGTTACTGCCCACAATCATGCTACCGACCAGATTGCCAGGAATATTGAGAAAATATCCCCAAATGAAGTCAATATTGTAAGTGCCAAAAGTATTGAATTATCGCCCGATTTGAATATTGCCAGTGTTATTGCCAGGGTGTCGGGAGTAACCATTGAACGGAACTCTACCGGTGATGGACAATATGCTATCATCCGGGGTATGGATAAACGCTTTAGTTACACCATGGTGAATGGAGTGAAAATACCGGGAACAAATAATAAGTACCGTTACGTGCCGCTGGATATTTTCCCATCTTTTCTGGTTGACAGGCTGGAAGTGTCCAAATCACTTACACCGAATATGGAAGGTGATGCCCTTGGGGGAGCCGTTAATATGGTTATGAAAGATGCTCCCAATCGGTTACAGCTTAACCTGAATATCGCTACCGGATATAATGAGATTTTTATTGAAAGAGATTTTATGGGCTTTGATTCGAAAGCTGTCAATTATAAATCACCTTATGAGATAAATGGTGAAAGCTATACTGCAACTCCAAAGGATTTCACAAATCAAAACCTTAATTTAAAATCCAATAAGCCAATGCCAAATTTGGTTGCTGATTTCTCAATTGGAAATCGCTTCTTTAATAAAAAATTAGGAGTTATTATTGCCGGCAGTTTCAGTAATAATTTTAAAGGTAGCAATAGCACAAGTTATGGGGCAGAGAACGATACGTTGAATCTACCGCTTATTTCCGGAAAGAGCTATCGTACCATATCCGAACAATCCACACAAATTGGGATTCATACTAAAATTGATTTTCAGCTTAACAATTCCCATAAATTCATATTGTATAATGCATATATGAATTTCACCTCCGAACAGATACGCCAATCGGAAGGCAGTGATTTGAATAACAGCAGCAATTCGTTATCAAGTTATTCATTACGTTACCGTTTAAACAACCAGCAACTTCTAAGTTCAGTATTACAGGGAGAACATAAACTGGCACGAAACCTGAATGCCAATTGGTCATTCGTATATGGTAATGCCATAAATCAAACTCCTGATTACATTAACCTTTCCATGTTTAATGAAATTAGTAATAATGTAAAATTACCACTTACCATTTCAAATGGAGGTTCCACCCGACGTTGGGAACATAATACCGATAAAGATTGGGCAGGGTATCTGAATTTAATCTTTACACCCATCATAGCAAAAACACCGGTTGAATTATCAGCAGGAGGACTTTACAGGGATAAAAAAAGGACCAGCTTCTTTAATGAGTATAAGTTCTTTGCCGTTCTGAATACCGATTATAAGTCCATACAAGGCCGGGATTGGACAAGTTTTTCTAACATTCAATGGAAAAACTCTGTTGATCTAAACAACAATGATCCATTAAACTACAATGCTTATGAAAAGATAGCAGCAGGTTATCTGCAATTTAAATTCAATATCAAAAAATTACAGGTATTGGGAGGTTTACGCGCTGAAAATACTAACCAGAGTTACTACTTAATCTATACAAAAGGTGATGTTCCTCCGATAGGAAAACAGACTTACACAGATTTCCTGCCAAGCCTGCATTTCAGGTATATGCCAACACTAAAACAAAATGTACGTGCCTCTTATTTTAGATCCATAAATCGTCCGGGATTTCTGGAAATAGTACCTTATCTGGTCGTTGGGGAAGAATATACCGAAATGGGTAATCCGAATATAAAACACACCGTTGCCGACAATATTGATGTCCGCTATGAATACTTTCCAAAGCCTTTGGAGCAATTT
>Ga0302213_1000202_pt1 | contig 37634 bp, 31 predicted proteins | sample II_Fen_N1_2_FD_194583 | JGI IMG/M metagenome (GOLD analysis project Ga0302213, IMG submission 194583) | Peat permafrost microbial communities from Stordalen Mire near Abisko, Sweden - II_Fen_N1_1 | ecosystem: Environmental > Terrestrial > Soil > Wetlands > Permafrost | place: Sweden: Abisko...
TTCTCATTTGCTTCGTGCTGGAAATTTTCCGGCGAAGGAAAAGAACCTGAATTGTTGAAAGAAGTGTTGGATTATGAATTTATCCACCGTCAACAACGTAATTATAAATCGTAATTAGTTACGGGTTACAAGTTACGAGTTACGAAGAGGAAGAACAAACGTGTTTTCGAGTAATAAGTAATTTGGAAATAGATATAAGATAAGAATATGACCAGTCATAAAGATTTGAAAGTTTGGCAAAAAGGAATTGAATTAGTGAAATCTATCTATGAAATCACCCAATTATTTCCTTCTAACGAACAGTTCGGATTGGTATCGCAGATGAGAAGAGCCGCAGTTTCAATTCCTTCAAACATAGCTGAAGGTTGTGGACGAAATTCCGATAAGGAATTGATTCATTTTCTTTACATTGCCTTGGGTTCTGCTTCTGAATTAGAAACACAAATTATTATTTCACAAGAGTTAAGCCTCTTGCAACCTGAGAAATCAGAACAAATGCAGAGTTTGATTTTTGAAATTATAAAAATGACTTCTTCACTTATTAAATCTATAAGAACTCGTGATGAAAAATCAAACAACTAATTTACTAACAACTGTTACTGTTCAGTTCTCGTAACTTGTAACTTGTAACTTGTAACTAAAAAGATATGGAAAAAAGTATAAATGTAACGCTAAAAATATGGCGTCAAGCTGGTCCAAAAGCTAAAGGCAAATTTGAGGCCTATAAATTGGATAATGTTTCCACCGATAGCTCATTCCTTGAAATGATGGATGTGCTTAATGAACAATTGATCAGCGAACGCAAAGAGCCTATCGCTTTCGATCATGACTGCCGTGAAGGTATTTGCGGTATGTGCAGTATGTATATCAACGGACATCCACACGGACCGGACGGTGAAATCACTACTTGTCAGCTTCATATGCGTAACTTCAGCGATGGACAAACAATTACTGTTGAGCCTTGGCGTTCGGCTGCATTTCCTGTTATCAAAGACTTGATGGTAGATCGCAGTGCTTACGATAAAATTATTCAGGCTGGTGGCTACGTTAATGTAAATACTGGGGGTGTTCCTGATGGAAATGCAATTCCAATTTCTAAAATACATGCTGACGAAGCTATGGATGCAGCTTCGTGTATTGGTTGCGGTGCTTGTGCTGCAGCTTGTAAAAACGGTTCGGCTATGTTGTTCGTAGCGGCTAAAGTGAGCCAGTTGGCACTACTTCCACAAGGTAAAGTAGAAGCAGCCAGCCGTGCAAAAGCCATGGTAGCTAAAATGGATGAACTGGGCTTTGGTAACTGTACTAACACAGGAGCTTGCGAAGCAGAATGTCCTAAAAACGTTTCTATTTCGCATATTGCCCGTTTGAATCGCGAATTTTTGGTAGCAAAATTCAAAGACTAAACGTCATTTGATAGATAAATTGAACCGGCTGGATTTCATTACTGAAGTTCAGCCGGTTTCTTTTTACTTTCACGATGGGCAACATCGGTGTATCCCTGTATTTGAGTAAAATAATACGTTTAGTTTTTTCGATATTCTTTTAAGTCCTGTATCTTTGCAGCTTAATAGTAAAGAATGAAATTATAATTATAAATAAATAGATCATGGCATTAATAAAATCAGTGCGGGGATTTGATCCGCAAATAGGGAAAGATTGCTTTTTGGCAGAAAACGCCACCGTGGTGGGCGATGTTATTATGGGCGAAGGTTGCAGTGTGTGGTTTAACGCTGTGCTACGGGGAGATGTAAACTCCATTCGGATCGGAAATCACGTCAATATTCAGGATGGGTCGGTGCTGCATACGCTTTATGAAAAATCGACGGTGGAGATAGGTGACTATGTTTCGATAGGGCATAATGTGACGGTGCACGGTGCAAAAATAGATAACTACGCCCTGATAGGTATGGGTGCAATTTTGCTTGATTATGCCGAAGTGGGAGAGGGGGCAATTGTTGCTGCCGGAGCTCTTGTTTTGAGTAATACAAAAATTCCACCTTATACGCTTTGGGCGGGCGTTCCGGCTAAATTTGTGAAGAATGTGGAACCTGCGCAAACTAATGAAATGAACCGCAAAATAGCACATAACTACGCCATGTATGCCGGCTGGTTTAAAGAAGATGAAAAATAATTTATTGATTTTCGATAAAATATAGTTGTTGTACAATAACTATTTTATATCTTTGCGACTTAAAATATAACAAATAGTATAAATACATGCTGATACAGAATTTAATTACGCAAGACTGGAAGAAGGGCTTCAGAGCTCAGGGTTTCTACAAGAATTTGGCTGTAAGTATCATGATGGGACTTTTTGGCCTGTACATGGCAGCGTCTTTTTTGTTTTTGGGTTTTTCGTTGAATGAGATACTCGAAAAGGCTGACAACAAGCTCAATCCTATGGAATTGTTCAATGGAGCAATGTTGTATATTATGTTATTCGGTTTGGCTTTGCGGTTTTTTATGCAGCAGCTCAATACCCTGAACCTAGCTTCTTATCAAGTTTTGCCTATCAAGCGGTCGTCGCTTATTAATTTCTTGATACTGAAACCGCTTGCCAGTCCGGTAAATTATTTTTTGTTGCTGGTGGTTGTTCCTTTTGCTGTCAAGTCGGTGGCAGGGTACTACACTGCGTTGGTAGCTTTACGGTTTGTGCTGAGTTTTATCTTTCTCGTATGGTTCGATTCGCTTACTGCCGCTTTTCTAAAACGCAAATTCGGTTCCGGTGTTCTGTCGGGTGTGATTGTGCTGCTTATACTGGCTTCTGTGATAGCGCTGGAGTACTTTAAAATCTTCTCGCTTTTCCACTATTCAGGGTTGCTGTTTGGTTTTATAGTGCTTAAATCGTACGGATTATTGGTGTCGTTGTTGATGGTGGCAGTTGCCTATCTGCTGAACAGATGGTTTTTCTCCCTGAATTATTATGCCGAAAAATTCAACCGCAAGCTGGAACGCAATAAAACAGTAGCTGCCGATTTGTCATTCCTGAATCGTTTTGGTATAATCGGTGAACTTATCGGAATGGAAATAAAACTGATTTTGAGACATAAACGTACCAAGAGCCTGTTGTATATGTCATGTATTTTTCTGCTCTACGGGTTATTGTTCTACAGAGGCACTGTTTATGCTAATATGCCTAGCATGTTATTCTTCGTGGCTATGTTTATGACAGGGTTGCTCATGTTGATGTTCGGTCAGTGGTTTATCAGCTGGGACAGTTCGCATTTCGACTGTTTGATGACCCGCAACATACCTGTACGAACCTATATGAGTGCCAATTACTACCTGATGATTGCATTCAATGTGCTGTGTTTTGTACTCACTACGCCATATTTTTTGTTCGGGATGAAGATAGTTTACCTGCACGTAGCTGCATTTATATTTAATGTAGGTGTGAACATCTTCCTGTTGATGTTCCTCACTACTTTTAATACCAAACGTGTTGACCTCTCCAAACCCAATGTAATGAACTATCAGGGAACTACATACAAGAGTTTCTTAATCGTGCTGCCCATTATGCTTGTACCGATGGCTATCGTGGGTATTATGTCCAGTTTTCTGTCATTGGGTACTGCGCTGTGGACGTTGACGATATTGGGGCTTGTGGGAATTTTGCTGCGCAAGCAACTGCTGACGTTGTGCGTTAATCAGTTTAACCGCCGGAAATATAAACTGGCCGAAGGATTCAGGGAGGCGGAATAATTTGGCAGTTTGTAATTAGTTCTGGTGGATAGTAGAAAATGAAAACATACAGAACTGCAAGTTGAAAAATCTTTGACGAACTGTCCGCATTTATGACAATATATCAAAAATCAACATAATATGAATAAGACAATCAAGTTTTTCCCTTTTATTTCCCTGATATTAACTGCTATGGCTTCAGGGGACAAGTTTTTATCGTTTCCCTATTGTATAAAAATGGGTTCGGCTTTATTATTACTTATTATTGCAGTTTTTAGTTATGTACTGTTTCTACGAATGAAATTAAAAACCAAATCAGATATTAGTTAATTATACACATGACCTCGGTCGTTATTGGTTGACAGTGAACAGTGAACAGTGGGCAATTAACAGAGAGCAGATGATGGAGGGAGTTTTCATTTATAATTTACAATTGATTATTTATAATTACAAAGGATATGATACAAGTAACCGATTTACAAAAAGCTTATAACGGGGTGACCGTATTGGATATTCCGGGACTGACAATTGCTCCGGGTGAAAGTTTTGGTCTGGTGGGTAACAATGGTGCCGGAAAAACAACTTTCTTTCGTTTGATTCTCGACCTGATTGAACCAACAACCGGCGAAGTAAAAATTGAAGGACAGCGGGTCATGCGTAACGATGCGTGGAAAACCATTACCGGATCGTTTCTGGACGAAGGTTTCCTGATTGATTTCCTTACCACCGAAGAGTATTTTACTTTTGTGGGAAAACTTCACCATAAATCCGAAGGTGATATCGCTTTGTTTCTGGATGGGATGAAAGAGTTTTTCAATGACGAAATTTTAGGCACCAAAAAACTTATCCGTGATTACTCCAAGGGTAACCAGAAGAAGATCGGCATTGCTGCGGCGCTTATTGGCGACCCTAAAATACTGATTCTCGACGAACCGTTTACTGCCCTTGACCCTTCGTCGCAAATCCGCCTGAAACGCTTCCTGATTGATTTGCAAACCCGTCTGAATATGACCATGCTTATCTCCAGTCATGATTTGAACCACGTTACCGAAGTCTGCAAACGCACCGTGGTACTGGAAAAAGGAAAAGTGGTAAGAGATTTTCAGACTAATGAAGATACATTGAAAGAGCTGGAAGCTTACTTTGCTGTGTAAATAAATACCGAAAGCAGAAAAAAACAAAGAAGAGGAAATCAGTATGGTGCTGATTTCCTCTTCTTTGTTTTATCTCCTCACTCTATGCCTATTCAATCTTTGTGCGTAAAAAAGCTATTGTATAAGTTAAGTAGCGCGAAATGAATTCGTATATTTGCAGACGTTAATGAAATTTGTGCAGAAAGTATATATTCAGTTGCGCGTATATGTTTGTTCTGTATCATTATAAGTTAACCGAAGAATGAACAATAACGATACAAAAGTACTATCATGACTTCTAACTCACCAATTGCATATTATCAAAATAGAATAACCACACTGGAGGAAGAATATAAGCGACTTAAGAAACGGAGCCGGCTGTATTCGTTGGTGCGTTTTTGTTTGTTTATGGGTTTTGCAGGTTCGTTGTATTTGCTTTTTAAGACGAATTATTTTGTTCTTCCGCTGATTGTGGCGGTTGTATCGCTGAGTTTCTTTGTTCTGTATGTCGTCAGATACAACAAACTCGAAGGCACCATCACCCGACTTTCGTCAAAGATTCAGATTAATCGGGATGAGTTACAGTATCTGGACTATAATTTTACAGAGCGCAATGCAGGCGAAAAGTATACAAGTATCAACCCTTCTTTATCCAACGATTTTGATTTGTTTGGTAAAGGGTCGTTATTTCAGTACATAAGCCGGTGTTATACACAAAAAGGGAGCGATACTATGGCTCAAAGGCTTTGTAGCCCAGATAAAAATCCGGAGTTGATTAAAGAGAAGCAAGGCGCAGTCAATGAGTTATGTGAGAACAATGAATTTGTCCAGAATTTCCTGTCCATCTCCAGATTTATTCAGGGCGACGTAACTGAATCTGTTTTGCAAGGTTGGATGGATGAAACGGCCAAAGATTTCAGTGCTATCAGAATCGTTGCCATGGTGCTGGGGTTCGTCAATATTATTTGTACTCTTTTGTCGGCATTTGCCGATGTGCCGTGGGGACTTCCGGGTTTAACGGTCACCATTTCACTTGCTTTTGTGACGTTTCACAGCAAGAAGATTTTAAAAATACACTCCCAATTAATAAGCATAGCCAATCATCTGGAGAATTATATTGCAGCTTTTGAACTTACGGAAGAGCAGTCTTTTCAGTCGGCTCATTTGCAGTCTCTCAAAAAATCACTGACGCTGAATGACACTACGGCAAGTCAAACGCTGGGTTCTTTGCATCGTATTTTGTCAGTGTTTGAGATCAGGCAGAATAAATTTTTGGCTTTCCTGCTTAATGCCTTCATTTTATTTGACATACATCTTTTTTATTCTTTCTCGCGCTGGAAGCTTCGGTTCAACAGCAATACCTCTGTTTGGTTTGGGGCGTTTCACGAAATGGAAACCTTGATTAGTTTTGCCACTTTTGCTTTTAATAATGCTGAGCATGTAGTTTATCCGGCTATAGTCCCTGATGGGTTTTGCGTTCAGGCACAGGAAATGGGTCATCCGTTACTAAATCAGCGTGTCAGGGTCAACAATACTTTCAGCATGTCAGGGATGCCATCGGTTTTAATTATTACCGGAGCTAACATGGCGGGCAAAAGCACGTTTTTGCGAACAGTGGGAGTTAATCTGATATTGGGCATGACCGGAGCACCGGTAGTGGCCGAATCGTTTACGTTTACTCCTTGCGATATCTTTTCCAGCCTCAAAATTCAGGATTCGCTGATAAACAATGAGTCTTATTTTTATGCAGAACTGCTGCGATTAAAAGATATTATTGAACAGACCGAAAAGCAGCCCAAAACATTGGTGATTTTGGATGAGATATTGCGTGGCACCAATACGAAAGATAAACAAACGGGTTCGCTCGGATTTCTGGAAAAACTAATCCAACTCGGAGCTCCGGTGATAGTAGCTACCCACGATTTGATTATAGGAGATATGGAGCAGACACATCCCGGAATTGCAGTCAACCGATGCTTTGAAGTAGAGCTTGTGGATGATCAGTTGTATTTTGACTATAAGCTGAAAGACGGGGTTAGTCAAAAGCTGAATGCCTCTTTCCTACTCAGGAAAATGGGAATTATCGACTAGCGTACAATTTGATATTTCCAAAGAAGGTAAGAGTCGGGGGGCAATCCATGCATCTTTTCTGTCATTCATACCACCCGATTATTTGATTAATTTAGTTATTTTTGCGCTGTACATTATGTCTTTCGCATGTTTCAACGTTTGCAGTTAGTTACCGTATTATTTCTTTCTCTTTTTTTGTTCAGTTGCTCTTTTATGTCCGACGAGCTGAAAAGAGCCGAGTCGCTTATTGAGTCGTCTCCCGACTCTGCTTTATACATCCTGCAGCATATATCGCCATCCGCACTGAAATCGGATAAAAACAGGGCTTTGTACAGTCTGTTGATGGTTGAAGCGCTGGACAAGAAACCTTCCGGCGTGTCCGGCGATTCTCTTCTGGCCTACTCACTTCAGTATTATACAGATCATCATCAGACCGAAAGGTTGGCTGCCTGCTATTTATACAAAGGGAGATTGTACAAAAGAAAGTTTCAATACGAAAATGCGATTAATAATTACCTGAAAGCGCTGGATTGTCTGGAGGGTTCGAAAGATTATCTGCTGTTAGGCAAAGTTCATTCGGACATTGCCGATATCTATTTATATCAACTGGAGTATCAACGAGCCACACAAAAGTACAATGTAGCATACGGCTGTTTTGTGAAAGCCCGCAATGCGAATTCGGCAAACTATTGTTTAATTAATATAGGCAAATGCTACAGTCAGAGCCGGAAGTACAAAGAGGCTCACCGTTATTTTTTTAAGGTGTATGTTGCCGCAAAAGATTCATTGGTAAAAGGTTTTGCCGTTCAGTATATCGGTATCAATTATTACAGTGCCCGTATGTACGATTCGGCATTGGTATATTTGCGGAAATCAGTCCGGTATCCGTATTTTAAGAGTAATATGGCACTTCGGTATTATTATCTGGCCGATTTGTATTTTGATTGCGGGAAGTTTGACTCAGCTTTTTATTGCGCCAATAAAACGTTTAATTATGAAACTGACATCAGAATAAAACGGGAGTGTTACCGGATTCTGGTAAATTCGGCCAATAATAAAGGCGATATTCCGGGGTTGCAAAAATACATGGCTTTATATCAGGACTGTTCGGACTCTATACGCAAAATAGATGCACAAACCAAAGGAAGTGTGATAGAAACAATCCATGCTACCCGGCAAGAATCAGAGAAAAAGCAAAACCGGTTATGGTATCTGGGCATTATTTTACTGATCGTAATTATCCTGTTTGTGCTGTTGTATATTAGTAAACACCGGAAAAGTCAGCAAACCTTACACCTCCGTGACGAAAATCATCAGTTGCAACGAGCCGGAATCCGAAAAGAGGTAATGCTAAAACACCGCGACGCTTTGCTCCGAAAAATTGAAGACCATAAAGCATCGCATACTCCGGAATGGAAAAAAGCAGGGCCTGCCGAGCGTGAACGAATCGACCGCAAAATGTACGAAGAATTATTGCACCTGAATGACATAGATTTTTTCTACAAAGAGATGGATACCGTGCTGAATAATATGGTTACCAAGCTTCAGGCACGTTACCAGCTCAATGAAAAAGAAATACAATGGTGTTGCCTCTATCTGCTCAATGTGTCCAATCAGGACATTATGATGTTGTTGGATTACTCTCCCTACGCGTTGAAAAAAATGAGACAGCGTCTTGCCAACAATAAATTTGGCATTGCATCCCTCCGCGAGTTAGAACCCTTCCTTTTCGGGATTCTAACCGAATAGTTTCTGATATTTTTTAAACCCGTAGAGCGTTTATAGGTAAATGATTTGTTGATATGTTTTTTTTGTCACATAGTTCACACTAGTTTTAAATCGGAGATATAAGACTAAGAACACATAGCATTATCCCGAATGTCGGGATAATTTCAGACTGAGCAAGAGTATCGTCAGATACTTTTACTATGTGACCTAAGTCTTTTTCTCTCATGATTTCTATGTGTTCTATTGTGCTAAAATATATCATTAAATATTTGTAACCCAAGTCCCCTTAGGCTTTGACGTGAGCTCAGCCGAACGGGATTTAGGGGCGGTATAAAACAAGCATAAGTAGTACCATAACCTGTGGTCTTACCCAGGACTCCTTTCAAAGAAAAATATATTCATTGGAAATCCGCATTTTCATGTCGGGTACTTCTGCTTCCCCGTCTTTTTGAATACGTCTCTTGCCCCGATTCGGCTGTTTTTGGTACTTTTCTCCTGAGCCCAAAAGTGCTTGTCCCCCAATTTTCTCTTTAAAATTAGCTAATGTACTGAAAAACAACGTATGTTTTCCGGCGCTTGTCCCCCTTTTTTTGTCGCTGAAATTTGGATGCAGCCCTCAATCCTTTATAATTTAGCGACACGATCGATCGAAATTAATCCAAAAAAGTAATTCACAATGAAAGTGCCTATGAAGTAAATTTAAGAATCGGAAATGGTTCATGAACATGAAAGACTTTTAGGTGAATTTCATACGGCGCGAGTAAGCAAATTATTCACACATGAAAATTTCGAAATCGATGGTTTCAAAAGTCCTGCTGGCGGCAGGCTTTATTCTCGCAAGTCAGAGTCTTTTTGCAACTAATATTATTATTCGCAAGGATGATCCGGTACCACCTCCGGGGCCTATGCCATTGATGGAGGAGGTATTTCCTGTATCGGCAACAGTGGACAGCAACACACTGGCAGTGTATTTTGACACGGAGGTAGGCGATGCCACTATTCGGGTGTTGGATAGCAACAATCAGGTGGTTTATCAGGAAGTGCTGAACACAGGTTCGACGACCGAATGCTATATATCAGTCGCAAACTGGTCTGGTGGTGGGTATAAACTTAAAATTGCTTATGGCTCAACCCGTTTAATAGGCGACTTTGTGCTGTAGTAAAAAAACAACAGTAAATTGAAAAGAAGTGCAGGCGGTTGTGTTCGGATATACAGTGAACATATATAATTCGAAGCAACCGACTGTGTTTCTTTATTAAAACCCAAAAACTTAATAATTTTCTATTTAAAAATCTATTTAAAATTAATCGAATTATGGCTAACATCTTGCACAAAATCAAAGCAAATTTGTATCCAAATTTACTTACCGAAGACCCGAACGACTATGTGGCTCGCGTTGTTTCGGAACGAACATTAAGCGTAAAAGAAATCTGTAAAGAAGCCGTCGGACGTGGTGGAGCTGCCACCACAGCAGAGGCAATGGAACACAATGTAAACCTTTTTCTGAAGGAAATGGGCTATCAACTCTCCGATGGTTTCTCCATCAATACCGGTTATTTCACTGCCAATGCTCTTATTCGTGGTGTATTCAACAGCCCTACCGAAACTTTTAATGCTGATAAACATGCTATTTTGTATCAGTTTAATCAGGGTGAATTATTGCGCAAAGAGCTTCCAAATGTTGCAGTTGAAATTACGGGTCTGGGCGACAGCAGTATTAGTATTTCTGAAGTGCTGGATGTAAAAACAGGCTCTGTAAACGATCTGCTTACTCCAAGCCGCAACTTACGAATCAAAGGAATTAAACTGAAACTTGCCGGCGATAATCCTGCCGTAGGAGTGTATTTTGTAAATCAGGCAACGAGTGAACGCACCAAAGTAGAAAGCTCTGAAATTGTAACCAATAATCCTGCCGAACTGATTATAGTAATACCAGAACTGGCTGCAGGAAATTATTCAATAGAGGTGGCGAGTCAGTTTTCAGGAAGTAGCAATTCGCTACTGAAAGAACCGCGAACTTCAGTACTCGATAAAGTGCTCACAGTTCAGTGACACGGTATAACGGCTTTCAGCCACACCGAAACGAGGCTTTCGGTGTGGCTGAAACTACCGTTTCAGAGTGACCGAAACGAGGGTTTCAGTCGGTCTGAAAAAAAACACACAGCCGCTGCCGAAAAGCTGAGATAGAGTAGGCGAAAAAAACTGTTAGTTTGAAACCCCTGAAGGGAAGCAAGCATGAAACTCCGACCCACTCCCGTAAAGCCCTATACATTGCGGGAAGGAGTAGGTATTATAATCAAATACTGGAAAAATGAACCAAAACACAGGAGACAAAAGTAACTCCAATTCCCCTTCAGAGTTTGGGGGTCGACTCTCCAAGAACTTCACCCTCGCCGAACTCACCAACTCTTCTACGCATCTGCCCAACGTACCTACCGAAGCAGATATAGCCTGCCTGCAGGCACTTGTTACCCATGTGTTACAGCCCTTGCGCGACTTGTACGGTCATCCCATTTGTGTCAACTCCGGTTTCCGGTCGGTGGCCATCAACCGTGCCATAGGCGGTGCACCCAACTCGCAGCACTGCACCGGCGAAGCCGCCGACCTGGACGCGGTAGACAATGCACAACTTTTCCACCTGATACGCCAGCACCTGCCCTTCGACCAACTGATATGGGAAAGCGGCAACAAACGCCAACCCGCCTGGGTGCACGTAAGCTACAGCACCAAACACAACCGGAAGGAAGTGCTGATAATGAAAGTAGTAGGAGGAGAGAAGAAATATGTAAGTTATTGATAATTTTACGAGAAAATGGTTAACCATTAAGAAATAAAAACTATATTTGCAAACACTTAAAAAGTAATATTTTGGAAAAAATAGTAGGTTTAATAATTTCTAAAACAACAAGCGTTCATTATCCTGTAAAATGGAATGATGAGAGTCATGAGTCTTGGATAGAAAAACGTGGACTCTGGCAACTTGTGTGTACAAAGGTTTTTAGTGAAGAAAACGCTATTAGTTGTGCTCAAAGATTTATTGATGGGCAACCAGATTTATTTTAAACTTAACACATAATATATAGAATGGATAATTTAAAAGAAATACTTGCAACACCGAAACAAATTGGTCTTCTACTTGGAGCCGGTGTGTCTAAAGCATGTGGACTGCCTAATATTGAAGATATTACAAAAAAGGTAAGAGCAGGTATTACTAATGCTAAGTTCAATGAGTTGTTGGATGATAAGGATACAGTCGAAAATATATTGAATAAGACACAACAACTCAAAGTGTTGCTCAAATCAGGAAAAGTAATAAATACCTTAAAAGAACAAGATATTGTAAATATTGAAAAGACTATTAAACAAACTATTTTCAACGAATTGTCAATTGAAAAAGATACGGATAATTTTTATAAGCTTGTTCTCTGGTTGAATTTCATAAATCGAGATTACGAAAAGGAAATCTATACTCTTAATTACGATTTATTAGTTGAAAAAGCTCTTGAAAAAGCAAGTCTGCCATATTTTAGTGGATTCATTGGAAATGTAAAACCATTCTTTATTACTGATTCAGTTGATGATTTTAATGGTGTTTACGTAAAGCAAAGTTGGGTTAAACTTTGGAAATTACACGGATCTTTAAACTTTGTGAAGGATACGGAAGATAAAATTTATATTGACAATAAGGAGACTTCTTCTGAAAACCTTCTAATATATCCATCAATGGATAAGTATTTATCTTCAAGAAAAGCCCCATATATTTCTTATTTGGATAGATTTCGCAAATATCTAGTAGATAAAGAAAAAATTGTCTTCGTATTAGGATATTCTTTTGGAGATGATCATATTAATGAGGTAATTGTAAATGGACTAAATAATAATCATCGTTTATCAGTAATTACATTTGCTTTCGATAATGAAACTTATAAAAAGGGTATTGAATTGTTAGGTGATTATCCGAATTTTTCAATCTATACTGATAAGATAAAATTTTCCAATCGAAGAGAAAGTGCTTTTGATAGCCCATTAAATATAGGAGATTTTAATAATTTCATCACATTGATTGATGAGATTACGTTTGCGAAACCAGCGGTTATTGACCCCAAAACAAGTCCTGCTCCATGATAAAAGAAAATAGTGGTAAAATAGGTCAGGTAATTGAAGTTAATACAGAAAGAGTTATAGTCGAGATTAGTAATGAACTTGATAACTATAATATTATTCATAACGGAACTTTATATCGCATTGGTCAGGTTGGTAGTTTTGTGAAAATAATCAATGGTCTTTCCTGTGTATATTGTGTAGTTGAGTCATTTTCAACCTATATGCAAACTGGTGATATCGCTATCAATAAAAAAGTACTTAACGTTTCATTGCTCGGATATAAAAATATAAAAGGAGAATTCGAGAGTGGAGCTAAAATCACTCCAAGTATAGCAGACTCTGTTTTTCTAATTGATGAAGATGATATTAATGTAATATTTAAATCAGATGTAAAGTTTCCTATTGAAGTTGGAAGAAATTATTTTTCCAACAGTCTACCTGTCTTTCTAAATCTTAATGAATTTGTACTAAAACATTCCCTGATTGTAGGTAGTACAGGTAGTGGCAAATCGAATACTGTTGCATATTTATTAAATAATATCATAACTGAATATAAAAGTTCAAGGATTGTAATTATTGATATTCATGGTGAATACATGAAATATCTAGGTAAAAATGCGAATCAGTTTTCTATTAATGATCCAGCAAATAAGTTGGTAATACCATATTGGATGCTAGATTTTGACACATTATGTAAGCTGTTTGGATTGGGGAACAACAGTGTTATGTCAATACCAGTAGATTCTTTTAGAGATAAAATCCTGCAAATGAAAAAGGATTTTGTTCTCAAAAGTCCGCATTATAAAGACAAAATTAAAACGAATGATATAAATATTAATTCACCCCTTCCATTTGATATTAGAGAAATCTGGATAGATTTTTACTGCAGAGGCAATGCTTCATTCCTGTCTGCAAATAGTAAAGATCCAAAAGATTATGTTTACGAAACAAATGAAGATGGTGAAAAGTTGATTGGCAGTGCTAAGACTTTAGAAAAACCTCAATTTAAACCATATGAAATGGGAAATAGAGCTCCATATAGGTCTACCGAAACTTTTTTTAGAGGAATTGCAGACAATATTGAGAATTTGTTGCGTAACGATGACTTTAAATTTGTTTTTGGAGACGATGAGTATATAAGCGGAGACAAAAGTATAGCCGAATTGATTGCCTCATGGATTGATAATGATAAACAGATAAGTGTGCTGAATTTGAGTGGAATTCCATACAATATCCTTGATGTTGTTATTGGAGTATTATCAAACTTATTGTTCGATACTGTTTATTACGCATTGAAGATAGACGAGAATAAATACGAAGGTCGTCCACTACTAATATGCTATGAAGAAGCTCACCGTTATTTAAATGCAGGAACTCAAAATAGCTTTTCTCAAAACGCTGTTGAACGAATAATGAAAGAAGGACGAAAGTTTGGAATAGGATCGATGATAATTTCTCAAAGACCAGTAGAAATACCTAACACTATTATATCTCAGGTAAGTACTTTTATAGCTCTACGATTGACTAATAGTGAAGACCAATCAAGAATTATAAGTTTTGCTCCAAATAACTTTTCAATGTTTCTTAAATCTTTACCATCATTAGGGAATGGCGATGCATTTGTAATTGGTGAATCAATGAAAATTCCAATGAAAGTAAAAATTCCATTATTAGAAGCTGTTAAAAATGTAAACTTCGCGGCTAAGATTGGAGCTTGGCAGCAAGAAAAACCAAAAGATTTAAATTATAATGATACAATAATACGTTGGATGCAAAAATAAAAAAAGGAGGTAATTATGGATCTAGAATGGCAAGAAATTGGTTATGATTCAGGGACTATTGAACGAATCGCACATGATGGAGTTAATCTTTTTGTTGAATTCAAAAGAAACTATTCCAAATATGTATATTACAGTGTTCCATATGAAATATTTATCAGTATTTTAAATAAAGAATGTAATGATAAAACAGGTAAGCCATCTTATGGTGCAACATTAGATGCATTAGTAAAGAAAGGTGGTTATCTTTATGATCCATTATAAATATTTTTATGCTTAAAATTAATCAGCAGCTTAATCGTATTGAAATTTCCGAATTCGAAATCGAAAACCAAATCGTTTTCAATTACTTCGATAATCTTCCGGCTAATGAACGGGATGAGAAGTTACTTCGTGCCATTTATATAGGTGTATTGGCTTTGATGGAAGACAGAATATCTTCTTTCTTATCTAAAACCAGTAATGAATTGGGTACAGAACTCGAAAGCCTGAAAATGATTTTCGAAATGAAGAAAGAGCTTTTCTATAAATCAACTATCAAAGGCACTTTGGCAGAAGATGAAATAGCGGAGTTTTTGAATGATTATTTCAAAGATAAACGAATAAAAGACCGTGCATATCTTACAGGAAATACTGCCGGACATCTGCCCCGTAATAAAACGGGAGATATTGTTTGTGAGGTAGATGGAAGCACAAATTTGAAGATAGCCATTGAATGTAAGTTCGATAAAAGTGTGCGTTTGGGAGATATTGAAAGCAAAGAAGTATTTACCCGCAAAACAGATACAGCCTGGAGTCAGTTGATAGAAGCTCAAGCCAATCGAGATTCAAAAGTAAGTATCATTGTGTTCGATATTTCATTGGTTGATAATTCCATTCTCAAAAACTTCGAGAGCGTAGGTTATATTCCTTCAGTTGGTTTTGTGGCAATCATTAATTCGCAGAAAGGAGATTACTCTAATCTGGCTATTGCTTATATGCTGGCGCGGGATATTGCTTTAAATGCAAGAGCTGTTGAGTTAGATAAAGATTTGTTGGCAATGATTGTGAATCGGATTATCAAAGATATAAACGAGATTCTATCGATAAAATCATTGGTGCTAAGCAATATTGAAAACAATAAAGCCATCCTAAAACAACTCGAAAAATCGATGTTGCTTATGGAATTTAATCAGGAATATATGAGAAAGTTCCTGAATGAAGGTACGCTTACTAAAAAGGACTTGCTTGATTTTTATATGGGCGAGGATGTGAAAGATAAGTATAAAGGAATTGAGAAGGAGATAAATGAAATGTAATTTAAAGTATTAATGTGGTTATGAAAGAACTGCCAATAAAAAAACTAATTGAATACAATTCGTATTCAGATAGACGCAAATCAACTATGTTAGGCAAACTACAACAAGTTGAGAGTGTATTTAGCAATAGTAAAGATGCAAGAGATTATTGGCACAGAAGTCTAACCGCTATTAGGAAGTCATTTAAATTCAATGATTATCAATTCTTGGTTGATAGAATAAGATTTATATCTGATGATCTTTCAAAAACTACAGTTCGTAAAACTAAAATAATGTATGAACGGAATATCCAAATTCTCAATAATTTTCTAGAATTTAATTATACAAGACTTATGCCTCCGCATAAAGTTAGATTTATTTCTCAAACTACAGAAGTTTCAATAATTAGTGTAAATGGAATACAATTAAAGATACATGGTGATGACTTGTTTTCTTACGAAATTAATAGTGTCAAGCATATTGGTGCGGTGTGGTTTGTTGCGAGTAAAGATGGGTACAGAGATGATGAATTAGCAATATTTGTAGATGCTTTATATAGAATGTTAGATAATAATTTGTCGGATGACTATATCATCAATACAGATTATTGTTGTGTTGTTGATGCCATGAAAAAAAATATATTGACATATTCTCAAATAATGGATAAACCGACAAAATCAAAATTAGATTTAATTGTTAGTGAAATAAGTAAGACGCTTTAATATCTGAGTATAGCCCCTTGCTAATGCATATTTATAATCCGTGCTAATAATTATTATTTCTCCGAACAATATACAACTACAGGTTAGCGCAAGCTAAATCGGAGCGGGGAGAGGGAAGTAAACCGCCAATGTCCATAGACTCAGTTTTTAGGGACTAGTATCTACTAGATATGAGTAAAGAAGAGACAACTTGGAAAAAATAAAATATATGACAGGAATAGTTCATTTCGAGACATTTTTATTGGCTGGTATATTATTGAACTTAACACCAGGTAATGACACCATTTTCATTTTGACAAAAAGTATTGGACAAGGGAAAAAAGCCGGAATTATTTCGACTTTAGGAATTGCGACAGGAAGCGTTGGTCACACAATTCTTGCAGCATTTGGACTTTCCATAATTATTGCAAAATCAATATTGATCTTCAACATAATTAAATATCTTGGAGCTGCATATCTTTTCTACATGGGCTATAAAATGCTGACAAATAGAACTCAACTTAATACTGACGGAATAATAGAGACTAAATCAGTCAACTATTTGAAGATTTACAGAGACGGTTTCTTTACGAACATTTTAAACCCTAAAGTTGCACTTTTTTTCATTGCATTTCTTCCTCAGTTTATTGACCCGACATTTAGAAATACAGTTTTTCCATTTCTGCTACTTGGGACAACATTTATAACAACCGGAACAATTTGGTGTTTGATTTTAGCGATTTTCGCCTCAAGCATTTTCGCGAAATTGAAAAGCAACAAAAAGGTGTCGACTTATATAAACAAAATTTGCGGACTAACATTAATTGGACTTGGAATTAAAGTTGCATTGATTGACCGGAAATAACCCCTCTCGCTTGCGCAAGTTTGTAACTTGTGCGTTGCTTTGATGTAGTTTAAAAAAATGATTCATGCATACACTTAAAAGCATACAAACCGCAAATTTACAATACGATACAGGCGACAAGCCTTTATTATTGTTGTGCAGCGATATGCAGGATTATGTTTGCAAATATGCGCTAAACGGTGATGCACGTAATTTGGTGTGTGAATATATTTCTGCTTCGTTTCTGAAGGTATGGGAACTGCCTGTTCCTGAGTTTTGCTTTGTGGAGGTAGATTATGAGCATGTTAAGCATTTGGGACTTCAAAAGCGATATTTCGAAAGGACATGTTTTGGCAGTCGGTATAATCGTTATCTTGTGGAACTGACCCAATTTACCGATGAGCCTGATTTGAAGAGATTTGCTGGATTTGCAGCCAATAAATTGAACTTATTAAAGATTGCTTTGTTCGATATATGGATTGCAAATGAAGACCGGAACCTGAATAATATGAATATGATGGTTGATGTGCAAAATAACTACAATCTGGTTCCTATTGATCATGGCGCCGTGTTTAATTTTCGTCAGTTTGATAGCTCAATGTCTGTTTTGACTGAAAATGATTGTCTTACAAGTACAGATTTAATGAAGCATTTATATCCGAAACGCGATTTTAGCAGGGAGGATGTAGATCAACTAAAAGAATATTTCTATCTTTGCACCCACAATTGCAAGCTGCACTTCCATGAAATACTGAGTTTTATACCACCAGACTGGATCTCTGACCTAAAGCAGGTCACTAACAAAATAGAAACCGAACTCTTTACCAAACAATGGGAAGATAAGGTTATGACAGCATTTTTAGAGTATATTCACTCACCTTTCAATTAAAAAAATCATGAAATCTCATTATAGCATATTATCAGCTGTGGTTCGACCTGAAATACAGGAAAAAATCACCATTGGTTTGCTGTTGGTTTCTACCAACGGGCTGTTCTTTCTATGCTCAAAAAATAAACTTTCTGTTGTTCGCTCTCTTATAGATAAATCGCTTTACAAGTACTTGAGCGATTCTATACGTCAGATTGACCAAGCAATATATAAAGAAACCACCAACAAGGGTACTATATTCATTGAATCGCCTCACGATATTCAATTTTCAGAAGGATATCTGTCGTATCTGAACCGATACAGCAACAACCTGATTAATTTTTCCGCACCATTTCAGATAGACAGGAATGCAGACCAACAGTTATTTGGCTTCCTTTTCAGTAAATATGTGGATGCTACGGAAATTCCACAGAAAAGAACCAAATCGGTTGATGCAGTTAAATCAGAGTTTTTCCCTCAGGTGAAACCTTATTATAATACGGAGAAGGAAGTGGGCATTTCAGAAATTCCAAATCTGCTTATGCCGGTAAATGTTGATATGATAGGAAAAAATGAAGTTCCGGTTTTTGCTCAGCTTATTGATTTTGAAAGACAACATTTGAATTTTATACAACAGGATGTTTCAGTACTTGAATTTCTGTTTAGCGCCTTTGAAGGAGAGCATCCAAAGAGTTTTATGATAGCCGGTGAGCCTGAAAAGGCTGCTTATCCAAAAGCTCATGATGCATGGAATAGCCTCCGCAAATGGAATAAAACTGAATATGTTGCTTTGGATGAAATAGATAAGGTCAGAGAATATGCAGAAATGCATGGAGTGCAACCCCTGTTTTAATAAATACGCCGAACCAAAATTAAAATCTTATGTCAATTTGGCGAGTACTTTTATGCATTTTGTTTCCGCCGTTGTCGATATTGGATAAAGGTTGTGGGTCGGTATTGCTGGTTCTGCTGCTTACCCTGGCGGGCTGGGTGCCGGGAGCTATTGCTGCGCTGATTATTAATACACGGAGAAAATAGCGCGGAGTAGACCTGAAGACTCTTAGTCCGTGGTTTGCGCGGTATTCTACTAATTTTCCGGGTATTGGTTCTTTAATTATTCTTAAATAATTGGCCTTTTCTTTTTATTGTTGGTTTACATATAAATATAAAATTGTATTTTTGTAAACCATTAAAGAGACAATTATGAAAGACATTGTAGCCAAACGAATCAAGTCAGCCAGGGCATTAGCCGGGCTTTCGTTACGTGAATTATCCGACCGCATGGACGGCATAGTAAGTCACAATGCTATAACCAAGTACGAACAGGGCTTGATGATGCCCGACAGTAAAGTGTTGGTGGCATTGGCTAATGCCCTGCATGTAAAAGCCGATTATTTCTTCCGCCCCTACGAAGTAGAGGTAGAGAGAATAGAGTTCCGCAAAAAAAGCCGCCTGTCCACCAAAGAAGTAAGTTCCATCAAAGAAGAAGCTATCGATTCAGTTTCCCGCTATATTGAGCTGGAGCAATTTCTGCATCTGGAATCGGATTTTGTAAACCCACTGCAACATCTGCTTATCAGCAGCGGTAAGGATGTGGAAAAAGCGGTGAATACACTAGTCAATGTATGGAAAATCGGTTTAAATGCGTTGCCTAACGTTATTGAATTGCTTGAGGATAAAGAAATAAAGGTAATTGAACTGGATGTGAACGAGCAGTTTGATGGTCTTTCGGGCTGGTCGAATACCAATATTCCAATAATTGTTGTCAATAAGAATTTCGGAGTGGAGCGCAAACGCTTTACTGCCTTGCACGAACTGGGTCATTTATTGTTGGTTTTCGACGAGAAGTTGGACAATAAGACGAAGGAAAAACTTTGTCACCGTTTTGCGGGTGCTATGTTGATACCCGAAGAAACCTTTTTACAGGAACTTGGCAAAACCCGTAAGAGCATCAGTGTTTCTGAGCTGATTGCAGTGAAAGAAACCTATGGCATTTCCATACAGGCTATTATGGCGCGTGCCCGCGACCTGAGTGTTATCAGCGATGCGTATTTTCAGGGATTCAGAATATGGCTGAACAAAGATGCGAAACGAAAAACGGAAGTTGGTCTCGGTCAATATATCGGTAGGGAACAATCTACCCGTTTCAAACAATTGTTGTATCGGGCTGCTTCGGAAGAAGTGATTTCGTTGAGCAAAGCTGCTAATCTAGCCAATGAAAAACTGGCTGTTTTTCGGGATGAATTTATATTAATGTAAACCTATGAATATAGTTGTAAACGATGCCAATGTATTAATCGATTTGGTGAAGCTACGCTTGCTGCCTCACTTTTTCGGGTTACAACTGGTATTTTATACAACTGATCTGATTCTGCTTGAACTACATGCCGAACAGGTGGAGGAACTTCGTATTTATATTGAAGCAGGTACATTACGAATTATCGAGCTCTCAGAAGATGAACTGCTGGAGATAACCCTGATACGGGCAGAGAAAAGACAATTGTCGGAACAGGATTGTTCGGCCATTGTTTGTGCTCGTAAAGTGGATGGCAAGCTGCTGACTTCGGACAATACACTTCGTAAATTTGCTACCCGCAAACAACTAACCGTGTATGGTCATTTGTGGATATTCGACCGCATGGTGGAGGAAAACACCATCAGTCCGGCAGAAGCCATTAGCAAATTAGCAGAATTGAGAGAAACAATTAATCCACGATTAAGCTTACCCAAAGTCGAATGCGATAGCCGCATAGGAATTTGGGAAATCCTGTAGTTTTTCTTTAGCATATCCCCCGCTAGCACTTTTCTGACTTCGTCGATTTTTAATTCTTGCTAAACCAAGCGGCAAAGACGAGCGGTAATCTGTGCTAATAATAAATACTTCACTTTCCCCTTTATCACTAACGAGTGGGGCAGGAGGTGTGTTTTTATACTATTTCCTCCAGCCTGAATGTTTTCCCTACTTTATGTTTGTGGTATTGAGCTTCGATGGTGCAGCACTCGGTGTAGGTGTCGTGTTCAAAGAATAGAATCTGGTGGCGGGCAGCAGCTTCGTCCAGCAGGGTTTTCTTTTCTTCCATGGCAGTAAGCGGGTCGGTGTCGTAAGCCGAAATCCAGGCCAGCGGCACATTGGCAGCCAGTGGAATAACATCGCCCACGTATACCAGTGTCTGGCTGCCGTAGTGGATATAGCTCACCAGTTGCCCCACGGTGTGCCCGTTGAAAATGCGGATTTCCACTTCCGGGCAGATAAACTGGTTTTCGGCTACCAGCTTCAGCTTTCCGGCTTCCTGAACAGCCAGCATGTTTTCCGGAAAATAGGAATCGCCCTCACGCACGTTGGGGTTCAGAAAGTTGTTCCATTGTGTCTCACCTACCCAGTGTGTTGCATTGGGGAAAACCAGTTCCACAGCCGATTTGTCTGCATTGTACCGTGTGGTTCCGCCGCAGTGGTCGAAGTGCAGATGTGTAAACACCACGTCGGTAATGTCGGCGCAACTGTAGCCGAACCGGGCTAGTTCCGTGTCGAAACTGATTACTTCTTTGAACCCGTAATACTTCAAATAGTTTAGTTGTTTGTCGCCGGTGCCGGTGTCAATTAATATGCGCTTCAGTCCGGTGTCAATAAGCAAGCAGCGCATCGACAGGCTGCAATAGTTTTCGTCATCGCAGGGGTAACGTTTTTTCCATACTTTCTTAGGCACCACGCCAAAAACAGCGCCACCATCAACGTGAAAGTTTCCGGCTTCAATTTTATATAATTTCATCTTTTTATGAGTTAAGCAGTGATAAATAGTGTCAGATACGAAGGTATAAAGTAAAAAAATGTAAACATCGTTTGTTTTTGCTTTACAAACTTTATGATCTTCTAAACTTGACGAACTTTTTACTACATTTGCGTTCCGATAGAATTTCTGACAAAAATAAGCAAATTCATTTATCTTCCAATCGTATGCAACGAGTTCATTTTATCGCCATTGGTGGAGCTGCCATGCACAATCTGGCTATTGCAATCTGCAAGAAAAATAATTTTCAGGTAACTGGCTCTGACGATGAGATTTTTGAACCTTCATACAGTCGATTGAAAGAGCACGGTTTACTGCCCGAGCAGATGGGCTGGTTTCCCGATCGGATTCACAAGGGTCTGCATGCCGTAATTCTGGGAATGCACGCCACCGAAGACAATCCTGAGCTAATCCGGGCTAGGGAACTGGGACTTAAAATATACTCTTTCCCTGAATATCTTTTTCAGCAAACCCGCAGTAAAACGCGTATCGTAGTGGGCGGAAGCCATGGAAAAACAACTACCACCGCCATGATCTTGTTTGTGTTGAAACAGCTCCGCATTGATACCGACTATATGGTTGGTGCGAAAATCGATGGTTTTGATAATATGGTGCGCCTTTCTTACGAGTCGAGAATAGCTGTATTCGAAGGAGATGAATACCTTACTTCACCCATTGACCCGCGCCCTAAGTTTCACCTGTACAAACCACATATAGCGGTGCTCACGGGCATTGCCTGGGATCATATTAATGTTTTTCCAACCTTCGAAAAATACGTGGAGCAGTTTCGGAAATTTGTTGACCTGATGGAAGTACAGGGTCGGTTGGTTTATTTTGAGGATGATAAAAACCTGAACGAAATAGCCGATAATCTGCGTCGGGATATAGTTCCGTTTGGATATACAACTCCTAAACACGAAGTCAGAAACGGTGTTACCTATCTGATTACTAAATACGGCGATGTGCCGCTCAAAATATTCGGGCTGCACAATCTGCAAAATATGGAGGCTGCCCGCTTGGCCTGTAAACAAATAGGTGTTACCGACGAGCAGTTTTATTCCGTTATTTCGGAGTTTTCGGGGGCAGCGGGTCGATTGCAGAAAGTGACTGAAACAGCTACTTCGGTGGCGTTTGTTGATTTTGCTCATTCACCTTCAAAGCTCAGGGCTACGTTGCAAGCTGTGCGACAACAATACCCCGACAAAAAACTGATAGCTTGTATGGAATTGCATACATTCAGCAGTCTTACTAGCGAATTTTTGCCGCAGTATGCCGATAGTATGGCGGAAGCCGACACGGCATTTGTTTATTATAATCCGGAAGTGGTGGAACATAAACGACTGGCTGAAATAACTCCCGAACAGGTAAAACAGGCTTTCGGAGGTGATAATCTGGCGGTGTTTACTGATGCGCAGGCACTACAAGCGGCGCTCCGCGAACAGCAATACGATAACACCGCCCTGCTATTTATGTCGTCCGGAAATTTTTCGGGAGTTGATCTGACAGCATTAGCACAGGAATTATTAAGAGGCAAGCGGTAAGCGGTAAGTAGTAAGCAGTAATACTGCCGCAGGCAACTATTTAGTATACAAGTTAACGAGTAAACAAGTATACTTTCAATATATTCAAGAACGGATAATAACAATTAATATCGCGAAGCAACTATCGCCGCAGGCAATTGTTTAGTATACAAGTATACAAGTATACATTCAACTACTCAAGAACGGATAATAACAATTAATATCGCGAAGCTAATATCGCCGCAGGCAAGTATCAATTAATTACGCGAACGCAGTGAGCAAATAACACGAAGTAAATAAAATGACTGAGAAACAACGATTACTGGATAACCGATATATGCGCATGGCTCGGATATGGGCTGAGAACTCGTACTGCGAAAGACGAAAGGTAGGGGCATTGCTGGTAAAAAATCAAATGATTATATCCGATGGGTACAATGGAACGCCATCCGGATTTGAAAATAAGTGCGAGGACGAAAACAATGTATCCAAACCTTATGTTTTACATGCCGAGGCCAATGCTATCAGTAAAATAGCCCGTTCGCACAACAGTAGTGATAATGCTACCCTGTATGTGACGGCGTCGCCTTGCATTGAATGTGCCAAGCTCATTGTACAGGCAGGTATTAAGCGGGTGGTATATGGTGAGAAATACCGCATAATGGATGGTGTAGAATTACTTGAACGTGCCAATATAGAAGTGCTATTTATAGAGGAAGAAAAATAGTCTGTGCAGTATAGTGCATTGTTTTGATGAATTTAAATTATAGCTGAAAATTAATAGTTTGTGAAGTCTTTGTGAAATGATATTCTACTGAAGAAGATGATCGACAAAGATTTCGGTGAAGAAACAAAAAACAAGTATTTATCGTATGAATAAGAAGAATTTATTTCTGGTTTTAATTATATTTATTTCCGTTTTTGGCGGGCTTTTGCTTGGTAATATCATTGCTAACAGGTCTAATAGGTCAGGGTTTTCAATGTCATCGCGCAATAAAGTGGATGAATTGCTATCAATCATTAACTCGCAGTATGTTGATACGATGAACATGAAAGAGATGACCGAGGGGTTGATGACTGATGTAGCCGGAAAACTTGACCCGCACTCGGTTTATATACCGGCAGCCGATCTGGCAAACGTGAACAGCGAGCTTGAAGGAAGTTTCAGTGGTATTGGAGTTCAGTTTAATATACAGAATGATACGGTGATGATAGTGGCCATTGTGAGTGGAGGCCCTTCTCAAAAAGTGGGGCTTTTGGCAGGCGACCGCATTGTGCAGGTAGATGATTCTGCTTTTGTAGGGAAGAAAATAACCAACGAAAAGGTTATGCGTAAACTCAAGGGAAAGGCCGGAACAAAAGTAAAACTTGGAATTCGTCGTCATGGAACACGTGAGATATTACATTACTCTATCACTCGCGGTGAAATTCCTGTGAACTCGGTGGACATAGCTTATATGATTGAACCCGGCGTCGGATTTATCAAAGTAAGTAAATTTGCATCGACAACTTTTGCCGAGTTTCTGGATGCTATTGCCAGACTGCGTAGCCAGGGTGCCCGTAAGTATATTATCGATTTGCGCGAAAACAGTGGTGGTTTTATGGATCAGGCCATTAATATGGTGAATGAGTTTTTGCCTGCCGGAAGAATGATTGTTTATTCGAAAGGTAAAGCGTATCCGCGTGCCGAAGCCAAATCGGATGGAAAAGGAAGTTGCATTAACCTGCCGATGGTGGTTTTGATAGACGAATTCTCGGCTTCGGCCAGCGAGATTTTTTCGGGAGCAATACAGGATAATGACCGCGGACTGATTATCGGTCGACGCTCGTTCGGTAAAGGACTGGTTCAGCAGCAAATGAATTTATCGGATGGTTCGGCCATTCGCCTCACTGTAGCCCGATACTACACACCTTCAGGTCGCAGTATTCAAAAACCGTATGAAAAGGGTAAAGCACAGGATTATGAAATGGATATCGTGAAACGTTATATGCACGGTGAGATTGACAGTAAAGACAGCATTCATACGGCCAAATCGCTGAAGTATAAAACTTTTGGAGGCAGAACGGTTTATGGTGGCGGTGGCATTATGCCCGATATTTTTGTACCGCGGGATACTTCTGAATACACTCCTTATCTGAACAAGGTGATTAATTATGGCTATTTATATCAATTTGCATTTCAGTACACCGACCAAAATCGGGCTAAACTGAAAAGTAAGAAAACCTGGCAGCAAATGGATAAATACCTGGATAATCAGGATTTGCTGACGCAGTTTGTAGCATTTGCTAAGAGTAAAGGCGTAAACCCCGATGCCCGACAGATAGCTATATCCAAAAGGTTCTTACTGATGCAGTTAAAGAGTTATATCTCCCGAAACAGTATAGGCGAAGAAGGTTTCTATCCTATGCTTTACAAGGACGATAAGACAGTGAAAACTGCATTGGAGCAATTAAGAAAGAAGTAATAAATCAGTTTACGAGATATAAAACAACAAGAGCTTGCCGATCATGCAAGCTCTTATTGTTTCGTATACAGAGGTATTTATTGTTTTATAATTTTATGCAGGCTTTTTCCTTCGGCAGTTTTCACTTCCAGTAGATAGATTCCTTTTGGAAAATTCCGAACTTCAATTTCGGTCACATTCGTTGCGGTTTTGATGAGTGAACCTTCTATATTGTACACATTCACACGGTTTACACTGCCAGGCGAAGTGATATAAACTTTGTCTTCCGTTATGGTGGGTGATATGCTGTAGTTCAGAATTTTATGATCATCAATTCCGTTTACCACATTCGGGGCTTTATCCGTATAAATCAATAAATCGCCGGCTTGCATACTCATTGTCATAGTTGTGTTGCTGACATTCAATTGTTCTCCTGTCAATAAGTTATACCAAATCCCGGTTTTAGGGAAATTGGGCGTTGCCGTTATGGTGGCTGATGCATTGAAGTTGCCCAGAGCAATCATATTCAGGTCGGAGCTGGTTAATGCAATTCGGCGCCCCGAATTCCAGTCGTTAAGCCCGATACTCAATGTGAATGTTCCTGTAGTGAATGCCGTGGGATACGTTTTCCGAAGCGATATTATTTTAGCACAGGCATCCGATGCCGCTTTTCTGTGAGCCAGATTTAGCCAGTCCCAGGCAGCAGGTTTTTCGTTGGTGCGTCCTCCGTTCGAATTGATGGAATAATCAAATCCCATTTCGCCGAATTCGTAAATCATTTTAGGTCCGGGAATGAGGGTGGTAAAAGCGATATTCAGCGGCACACGCTTTATTCTTGCAATTGAATCGGTAGCGATGTTACCTACACCCGATATTTTAGCATTGTAGAAATTTCGTTCCTCATCATGACTCTCTGCATAGCCCACCCAGTTGCGCGGTGTTGCATTCATGTTGCTGAAATCACTGCCCGATTGGTATCCTTCTGCCGACTGAGAAAATGCAGAATTTACATTGCGCCACAGGTACATGCCTTTATTGGCCAATGCGGTTTCTTCATCGTTGTTACAGAAATGTTCGAGGATAAACATAACATCGCTTTTTACAGCTTTAGCGGCATCATAATAAACACTTAGGTTATCAATACGCGATTGGTCGTAATTGCCAGCCGTGCTTTCGGTACTTGAATTCTGAGTGAAACCTTTGGTCAAATCCATGCGATAACCGTCAATCTTGTATTCAGTGATCCAATATTTTAATACACGTTTAAAGTACTCTTTAGTTCCGCTAAAGCTGTGATTGAAATCATTGAGTACACTGTACGGATGAGGTGCAACGGGATTCATCCATGGATTATTCGCTGCCGGTCTGTTATTCACCCCATCCCAATACAGCAAGGCAAAAGGAGACAAGCCAGAAGCCTGATTGAATACCATATCCAGCAATACGGCCATGCCGCGCTTATGACATTCGTCAATGAATTTTTTATAGGTGTTGGCATTTCCGTAGGCTTTATCCGGTGCAAAATAGTGGTTCGGATTGTATCCCCAGCTGTTATTTCCGTCAAACTCTGTTATCGGCATAAGCTCTACAGCTGTGATTCCGAGGTTTTTCAGGTAATCCAGTTTGGTGATAGCAGCTTCAAGAGATTTTTCTTTCGTGAAGTCGCGCAGTAGTAGTTCGTAGATAACCATATTTTCACGCGACGGCATGCTGAATGTCGGTACTTCCCAGTTGTAGGTGGCTTTGGCTGTTTGTAAAGTTGATACCAATCCGGTAGTTTTTCCTGTCGGATAGGCCGGTAAATTGGGATAAATCGTTGAATTTATATATTGATCGTTCCATGGATCCAGAAGCATCTCGGTATAGGGATCGGTTATTTTCAATGTTCCATCAACCAGATATTGAAAACCATACAATTTGTCTGCAGTGAGTCCGGTAAGAGTTATCCACCAATAGTCTCCATCTTTCTTTAGTTGATAGGCGTTTTGTTGTGTCCAGTCATTAAAATCTCCAATCAGAAATACATTGTTCTTCCCTGGCGCATATAATACCAGTGTAGCCGTGGTGTTGTCTATATAATTTATCCCATCAGTTACACCGGTAGGTCTGGCTTGATTGGTTACTGCTTCGGGAACAAATACCTGCATGGTATTGGAAACGGTTACTCCATTTAGAGTTGCCTGAGCAATGATTGTATAATTATTAGCAGTTGCAAAAGTATAGGAATAACTAAGCGTTGTAGACGATGTGGCTGTTTGCACACTCGTTCCGTTTACAAACAGATTCAGATCTGCTGCCAATGATGAACTAAACTGAAGATTTATAGTTGTACCAGCAGAAACAACCTGATTAGTTGTTGGGTTAGTAAAGGCTACATTTAATCCGGCTTGATATACATTCGCAAAAATATCAGCTCCACCCGTATCTTTCCCTTCTTTGGTAGCTAAACCGTTTCTGAATACAAAAGCCATTTTGGATACAACTTCGCCTGCTGATAAGCCGTAGTAAGTAGCCATGTCAGGGGTAATGGATAGTTTCCATTTATTATTACCCAGTGATGTCATTTTGTATTTGGCTGAATTATCTCCCCAGGTTGGAGCATGTTTCCAGTCCGAACTGCTCGCACTGGCCGATGTAATGACACCAGTATGTGCATACACTCCATCGGTACCGGTGTAATCTTTTAGACCGGCTGTGCCCAGAGTGGCATCGTAAATAATATCTATGGCTCCGTTATTCTGGGTTACAAAAGCAGGAGAGGTAGTTATAATCTGAGCCTGACCTGTTAGAAACAAGAACAGAGACAGCGCTATAAGAGTAATTTTTTTCATATACCTGTTTGATTAAATACCAATTAGAATATTAAGCTAAAGCAACTTACCTTTGTTTGAAAGAAAAGTCTGAACTTCAGTTAGTCCAGACTTTTCTATTTAATTATGACTTGCGGGTTTTATTGTTTGATAAAATAATAGCAACCATCCACATCATTGAACAGAACTTTGTATGTTCCTGCCTTCGCCGGAATATCGCCACCCGACATTCCAACAGGGAATGAATCACCTCCCCAGCTGGTTGTCCAACCTCCATTAGCTCTGAATTTGCAACCACCATCGGTTGTAAATGTTTGAGTTGTGTACCAAATGTGGTTGTTAGTGGTTTCGGCGGCTGTCATTACCACATCACCTCCCCAACCGTTGAATCCTCCGATTAAACCTATTTGTGTATATGAGCTTGGTGTTACCAGTGTAGGTATCATTGTCATTGTATTGGTTATAGAGTTTATCGTGATAGTATAATATCCGTCGGCTGCAACTTTAATGTCACTTGAACCTCCGTCGTTATGAACAAATACTCCGTTATTAGCGCCCCATTGTTCATCCCAACTACTAATGTCGCGAATCAGTTTAAATCCTCTGGAAGCAGAGAAATAACCAGTAAATGTAAATTCTCCATCGCCTGCGGTGTTGTATTTGTTTCCGCTCACTACGCTCATTGGATAGATTGAAGAACCTAAATGTGCCATATCATTATGCCATCCTCCATCGCCCATACCAATAATGTAATAAGGTCTTGGAGTAATAGCAGTATATGGAACAATCGACATAACATTTACATCTACATTGGCCGAGGCAGTGTTGCCATTGCCATCAGTCATGGTGTAACTGAATACATCAGCACCCGAATAACCAACTGTTGGAGTGTAAGTTATTGCTCCATTTGCATTCACAACTGTCGATCCATGTGCCGGTGTTGTGGCACTAACGGTAGACAATACATCTTTTTCTGGATCTGTATCGTTTGCAAGTACAGCAATGCTGACAGAACTATTCATAGGCAATGATGCAACATCGTTTACTGCTGTTGGAGGATAACTGTAAGGAGTAACCAGCAAAGTAGCCGTTTTTGAAGTATACGCACTTTTCAATCCGCCTTTTACGATGTAGGATAACAGTCGAATATAAACGGTTTGTTGAACGGCATTTTTGTTGAAGGTTTTGATAGAATCATTAAACTCCTTACAACCTACAGATACATCCGATCCGGCTTTGCCATCAAATGTAATAGGAATAGTAATAAAGTTGGAAAAATTGGCAACCTTGGCAAATTGAATCTTGTATTGTTTTTGGGCTGCTGTATCCACCAGATTGAGTACGGAAGAACAGGTTAGCAAAGGTAAAGCACTAGCTAATTTGTTAGCCTGTATGGTAAGAGGACTGACATTGATTTTAAGCGCTGCAGCAAAACCGGTTGTATCCTGAAGTGTCAATTGGTCATAGCTCCCGGGCTTAGCAACTGTTTGATTTGCATACGGATCTTCGCATGAAGTAAACGCCATACATCCAATAATCAGGGCTACTATATAGTTGATTGTTTTTTTCATTTTCAATTATTTTTAATAGTGGAAAACAGAATTAATTTTTTACAAGTTCTGCCTTTTTAGGTGCAGAACTTATTATATTCATTTTTTGATGAAGAAATAACATCCATCAATATCGTTAAGTATAACAGTGTACGTACCAGCAGTTTCAATCATGTTTTTCCCTCCTTTTACAGCAACTGCCATTTTAGAGTATAAAGCAATTCCGTCATCAGAACCAGGAATACCCCAGCTTGTACCCCAGTCGGCATTTGCCCTTAATTTACATTGAGAGTCTGCTGCAAACGTATAAGTTGTATACCATACATGACCACTTGTACCTGTATTTGTAGTTAAAGCAACATCTCCTCCCCAGCCATTAAATGCACCTATTAAACCAATTGAGGTATATAATGTAGGTGCTGGTGATATTGTTATTGGGCTAATGGTTAATGTATTATCAATAGAGTTCAATGTGACTTTATAATATCCATCGCTTGGAACAGTTATATTTCCTCCACTATTCAGGGTGTAAGTTGTACCTGTCATTCCCCATATATTATTATTCCAATCTCCAATAGTTCTTAAAATTTTAAATCCATCAGAAGCTTTAATATATCCTGTATAAATGAACTCTCCATCTCCACTCAAATTATATTTCTTTCCATCTTGAATACTCATAGGAATAAGTGAACTTCCTAATCCAGCAATAGAATTAGTCCAGTTACCACCTAAACCAACTATATACCAAAGTCTTGGGGCTACCTCTGTATATGGGAATAATGGAAGTACATAAGGTAGAATTCTTAATTTAATAACATTTGAGTAAAGTGGTTTTACTATTAAGCTATCGGTTAAAGCAGAGTGAGTTGCATCACTAATATAAGCACTTAAACGAACGTATACATCTTTAATAACAACAGGATCAGGCAATTTGCCACCATAGAGTGCAATAATAGCTTTGTCCATTTGTTTCGTGTTTATTCCTATTTTTTCTCCATTTACAGTTGTTGCTAAACTTTGATAGGTTCCAGCAGCGAAAGTTGCATCAAAACAAACTTGAGTAGTGTATGTTACAGCTGCCGTGAAGCTATAGTCAGGTTGCACACATGTTAATGAATCCATATCTTTGTCTGCCTGAGCATCTTCTAATATATAATTACTATATCGAGGATTATTTAATTTAAATGATAGCGTCCCATCCTCAGCTTTATAATTTAGCTTTGTAATTTGGTCATCTTTACAGGAAAATAACCCAAAAACACAAAGCAATGAGAATAATATTATTTTTATTTTTTTCATATTATTTTATTTTAAAATTAGAAATGGAATATGAGTTTAATAATCGGTATTTTGCTTTAGGTTTGGATTCGCACTTAAATCAGTATCTGGCAGTGGATACAAATTATAATGTTTGTCAAATTGAGTTCCAGTAAGCGTTCCACCTTTCCAATCCCAACGGTAATCATTGTTTCCTCCAAAATAATTATACCTGATTAAATCCATTCGACGACGACCCTCAAAGTAAAACTCACGAGACCATTCATCAAGGATGCCATCTAAATCAACAGAAAGCAAGGTAGACGCATGAGCTCTACTACGGATTTGATTAACAGCTTGCAATGCGGTGTAACCGCCTATCGAAGTAGCTCCACGGCTAACGGCTTCTGCATATGTTAAATAGGCTTCTGCTTTACGCATGAGTGGAATGTCCATATCGGGGAAAGTTTCATCTTTGATTTTAGAAGTATCCCCGTCAGCTCTGTTATTTGTAAATTTAAATGTGGTTAGACCAGCTTCTGTGTCGGTTCTATCGGCCATAGTAATTTTTCTTCCTTTTGCATAGAGCATTGCACGATCATCATTAGCAGCACTTCTTAAATCTATCAAATTTGCATTTGATGGAATTGTTCCTGAACTGAAGAACTTCTCTGTTAAAGAAAATTTAATCCTATTACAACCCCATTTGCTTTTAGGTAAAAAGTTTGAAATAATCGAATCGGACATCGTGTTAAAAGCCGGTGAAGCCACAAGGTAGCACGATCCTGCGTATGAGTTAATTTTCTTGCCATCTGCGGCAACAGGGAAAATGATTTCATTTGGTGCATCATTTACAGATGAACCATCAATAATACCTGCATTGTCTCCCATAAATAAGTATTTGTATTTAGTTGCAAGACTATAGTCAGAGTCAATAACTTTCTTTGCATAAATTGCCGCATTAGTCCAATTAGCTGTTCCAGTGTAAACTTCAGCATTTAAATACAAACGAGACAATAACAACCAATCAGCAACTACATCCAACCGATAATAATCGTGAGAAGATTTCGATTGATACATATCCGGTTCTATAGCTTTCAATTCACCTTCAATCCAAGCATATAAATCTGCACGTTTAATTTGTTGGGGAAGAGCAGAACTTACAACTGTGACAAATGGGACATTGCCATAAAAATCCATTAAGTTGAAATAATGTAATGCTCTAATGAAACGAACTTCAGCTCTCTGTTTAATAGTCTCAGCATCCGTTTTTCCTTCAGTTTGTCCAAGAAATGAATTACACATTACAATTTCAATAAATGAATATTCATATACGTTTTGAATCCACGGATTTGAAGATGTAGGTTTGTTTGTTTGCAGTTCGTAAATTTTATAATTTGCCTCATAAGCCCAGCAAGCTTCATCTGTACATAATTCATTCATGTTCCAATAACCACGGTATAAGCCAAACTGCCCTTCATCGGCAGCAGTAACATCTGCATTTCCAGCAGGACCTTCTAGTCCGGTGAGTTGAAACCCAGCATATATTTTGGCAAGTACAGCTGTTTGATCAAAAGTTTGATTTACACTTGGATCAATAGGTGTTACATTTAAATCATTCATACAAGCGGGTAAACTTGTACCAACAAATATTAAAATACTGTACAAGTACAATTTATTTATTATTTTTTTCATACTCTTTGTGTTGTTAAATTAAAAGTTAAGACTTAGTCCAAGAACAGTTATAATTGGGTGTGGATAGATATTATTATCAATACCGCTATATACTTCCGGATCTAAACCCTTATATCCGGTTATTATAAAAGGATTCTGTACAGTTGCTGAAATTCTACCGCTTGAAATACAATTAAATAAATTTTTAAAAGAATATCCGACAGTAAAATTATCGCAACGTAAGAAAGAACCGTTTTGAACGTAATAGTCCGAAAACTTGTAATCTGTGTTTGTATTTGAGAAATTTGTTTCAAAAGCCGAAATTGGTTTGTTGTTTAATGCATTGTTCATTAGAATTTTTGTTGTTGATAGATTTGCATTATTTGCAGCAACATCATTATATACATAATTTCCAATACTTGCTCGCCATGACATACCAAAATCAAAGTTCTTGTAGATAAGTTTTGCCGAGAATCCCATGGTTACATCGGGTGCAGATTTATGATTCAAATACATATCGGCCGATGTGATTTGTCCATCTCCGTTGCGATCAACATATAAATTTTGGATTGGCTTACCATCTGAAGAATAAACTTGTTGGTAAACATAGAACGAGTTTGTAGGATAGCCAACCTTATATGCTTGTATTGTTCCAAAATCAGATACGGCACCTGTGTTTATTATAGTACTTGTCAAATCAGAAGTCGTGAGCTTTGTGATTTTATTATAATTATATGTTACATTATAACTTAAATCCAGCGTACATTCTTTAGTTGAAATTGCTTTTGCATTTAATGTAACTTCTACACCTTGATTAGTGAGCGAACCTATATTGCTTAAAACGACATTTGAAAAATTTGTACCTACAGGCACGTGAACGCTATTTAATAAATCAGACGTTTTACGATAATAATAATCGACAGATCCAGTGAATCTATTAGCGAGAATCCCCAAATCAAGACCTGCATTATAAGTTGTTGTTTGCTCCCATTTCAAGTCAGGGTTATAAGCATTTGCTCTTGCAGTTTGGTAAAATGTATTGCCAAACTGATAGTAGGCACCTACATTATTTGTCTGATATACGGGTATATATGGGTAATCTCCCTGATTTATATCTTGCTGTCCGGTAACGCCATAGCCTAGACGTAGCTTTAAATCACTAATAAAATTATTATTTTTCAAAAATGATTCTTGGTTAATTTTCCATGCAAATGCAGCTGAAGGGAAAAGCCCCCAGCGATTGCTGGATGAAAAGCGAGAAGTTCCGTCATCACGTAAAGTTGCTGTAAATAGATATTTATCTGCTATTGTGTAATTCACACGTCCAAAGAAAGATACTAAATAATACTCAGTAGCCCAATTGAAAACACCATTTTGAGAATAAATATATCCATCTAAGCCAACTCCATATTTGCTTCCATTACGATAAAAATGCTGCCATTCATATCCTCCCATTATATCGAATTTTTGATTTGAAAATTCTTTATTGTATTGGAAGTAACTGTTTAACGAAGTGTTAGATTTATGCGCTTTTTCCCAGCCAGTATACCCATGAACAAAATTCGCAGTTGAAGTTATTGCATTATTATAAGCTTCCTCCGAATTAATAACATCTGATCCTAAATTTAAATGAATTCTTAATTCTGGGAGAAAGTGAAATTTATAATCAAACTCAGCATTAGCAATAAGATCTTTAGCATTGGTTTTATCTTTCTGAAGGTTTAATGCTGCAACAGGATTTCCATTTGTTAAGTTGTTCCATGTTGTAAAATTTCCATTTGCATCAGTATTTATCCATTGCCAATATCCACCAAAATGAGATGCATAAGGTTCGACGGTAGATGTAACGGGTTGTGTAGGATCCATTGCTGCAGCAGCTCCAATTACGTCAGCAGCTTTTCTGTAGTTTGATATCATCCCTTTTACATTGATGTTGACTTTTAAATGATCATCGAAAAATGATGGATCCAAATGAATAGCACCTGTATAACGTTCGTAATTTGATGTTTTAATAATACCATTTTGGTTGGTGTATCCAAAAGAAGCGCGATATGGCATCTTTTTTAATCCACCAGAAATACTGATATTGTGATCATTGCTTAAAGCTGTTTGATAGATTTGACTTTGCCAGTCCGTATTGGATGTCCCTAATAATTTTGTAGCAGTTGAGTTGGCCCCAAATAATTTTGTCACAAATGAACGATACTGATCACCTGACATAACATCTACTGTTTTTCCAATGGTGCTCATTGAAGTATTTCCATCGTACGATACTCGTGGTTTAGAATTTTTTTCACCTTTTTTAGTGGTAATGATAATAACACCATTTGAAGCTCTCGAACCATATATAGCTGTTGCCGATGCGTCTTTTAATACGGTAAACGATTCAATGTCATTTGGGTTGATCGTGCTAAGTAAATTGTTAACACCTTTCATTCCATTATTGTCCATTGCTAACCCATCAATAACAATTAATGGGTCATTGCTGGCATTTAATGAAGATCCACCACGAATACGAATGGTGGCTCCATCGCCAGGAGCACCACTATTTGATGTCACAACTACACCTGCAATTTTACCCGTTATCATGTCTTGAGCATTGGTGGTAAGTCCTTTGTTCATTTTGTCTGGTTTTATAGCTGTTACTGAACCGGTAGCATCATTTTTTCTAACTGTACCATACCCAATTGCAACAACTTCGCCCAAGACAATAGCATCTTCGTGTAGTTGAACTGTAATTTTTGTTTTTCCTGCTACAGGAACTTCTACGGAAGCATAGCCTAAGTATCTAACTACTAGGGTTGCATTAGGGGCTACTGAGATGGTGAATTCACCATCTAGATTGGTGATTACACCTTTTGAGGTGCCTTTTTCCAGGATACTTGCACCGAGAATAGTTTCTCCGGTTTTAGCATCCTTCACAATTCCTGAAACGGAAGTCTGTTGTGCATTGGCGTTAATTCCAAAAGCTAACATCGCTAAAACGGCTACAAATGCACGTAATTTGAGCTTAAAGTGATTGTACTTCATGCATTAAGTTTTTTTAAGGTTGAAACTCGTAATATATTTATAATGAGAAAAAAAATAAATAACAATTTTCATTAATTAAAACAATGTATCTTTCGATTTGTTCGTTGTAGTTAATTTTGAATATATGTTGAGCATTTTTTTATGGAGGCAAAAATAGATATAGATGTTTATTTGCAATCTTTGTTTTATCATTATGACAAGAATTTTGAGCGCAAACGTTTGCGGCAGATATTTAGAATATTACGGCAAATAATTTTTTATTCGAATAATCTATTCTACTTTTGTAATTGAAATCTTATTTTGACTTATTTAAGTATCGAACAACATGATCTATTAATGTGTAAAATACACTTATTTAGGATGTTGTGTTAGTCGGTGCTTGCTGTGAATTCAGTCGAGGGTTTCTGTAACCGAAAAATTTATAGCATGAAAAAAACGCAAATTACCATCAAGGATATTGCCAGAGAACTCAATATTTCACCCTCTACAGTTTCTCGTGCATTAAAGAATCATCCCGATATCAGTCAGGTTACAAAGGATCTTGTAAACAAGTATGCCAAGGATTTTCACTATAAGCCTAATGCGTTGGCTCTCAGCTTACGAACTAGTAAGAATAATACCATCGGTGTGATAGTTCCGGAAATAAACAATTATTTTTTTTCATCTGTACTTTCGGGCATTGAGCAGATAGCCAATCAGGCAGATTATAATGTGATTGTTTGTCAGTCTGGCGAAAACTACGAGAAAGAAGTGAGAGACACTAAGGCATTAATATCCAGTCGGGTTTCGGGCGTTCTGGCATCGCTATGTAAACATACGACTAACTATGACCATTTTCAGGATATTATTGACAGTGAGATTCCACTGGTTTTTTTTGATAGAATTTGCATCGGTATTATCACCGATAGGGTGGTGGTGGATGATTATGCGGGCGCTTTTGCTGCTGTGGAGTATCTGATTCAGAGTGGGTGTAAGCGAATTGCTTTTTATAGCTCACCCTTCCATCTCGAAATATCAAAGAATCGCAAAAACGGATATCTGGACGCACTCAGAAAGTATGGACTAATGGTTGATGAATCATTAATTCGAGTCTGCGATACCCGCGAGGAAGCCATAATGATTACGCCCGAAATTTTAGACAGAATCGATAGGCCGGATGGATTTTTTGCCATCAATGATCATTGTGCCGCCGGAATAATGTATGCAGTCAAGTCGGCAAAACTAAAGGTGCCGGATGATATTGCAATTTTTGGTTTTTCCGATGGGGAATTGGCGAAAGCTTGCGATCCAATGCTTAGCACAGTAGAGCAGCATGGGTTTGAAATGGGAAAAAATGCAGCGACTCTGTTGCTTGACAAAATTGACGGAATAACACACGG
>Ga0302213_1000210_pt1 | contig 36698 bp, 25 predicted proteins | sample II_Fen_N1_2_FD_194583 | JGI IMG/M metagenome (GOLD analysis project Ga0302213, IMG submission 194583) | Peat permafrost microbial communities from Stordalen Mire near Abisko, Sweden - II_Fen_N1_1 | ecosystem: Environmental > Terrestrial > Soil > Wetlands > Permafrost | place: Sweden: Abisko...
CAGTAAAACTGATGTTATGATCATGACCTATTCCGGTTTGATAAATCTGATTTTGCCAATTTGTATCCGATGTGCCAAGTGCTTTAAAAGCATCAGATGATGTACCATATAGTTTTTCTATATATGATTTGTAATCTGTGGCATTCATTACATTAATGGTTTTACCAATTTGACTTACCGACATGTTACCATCATAAGAGATTCGAAGTTTAGAGCCTTTGTCTCCTTTTTTTGTGGTAATTAGAATAACACCATTAGATGCACGAGATCCATAAATAGCTGTTGCAGAGGCATCTTTTAATACGGTAAATGTTTCAATATCATTTGGATTGATGGCACTAAGTCCATTTGCAACACCTTTTATTCCATTATTATCTAATGCCAAACCATCAACTACAATTAATGGGTCATTACTTGATTTAAGAGATGAACCTCCACGGATACGAATAGTTGAACTTCCGCCGGGAGTACCACCACCAGAAGTCACAACAACCCCCGCAATTTTACCAGTAATCATGTCCTGAGCATTGGTAGTTAAGCCTTTGTTCAACTTGTCAGGCTTGATAGCTGTTACAGACCCGGTTGCATCGTTCTTTTTTACGCTTGCATACCCAATTGCCACCACTTCTCCAAGAGCAACAGCATCTTCTTTAATTTGAATAACTAGATTTTTTTTACCTGCAACAGGAATGTCTACGGTTAAATAGCCAATGTACTTAACTGTAAGTGTTGCATTTGAGGTGACTGAGATGGTGAAAGCACCATTTGTGTTTGTAATTACACCTTTGGTAGTGCCTTTTTCAATAACGCTAGCACCGAGGATTGGCTCCCCGCTTGCAGCATCTTTCACTATTCCGGAAACTGATATTTGTTGAGCATTGGCCGAAACGCCAAAAACAAACATCACTAATACGGCTATAAAAGCGCGTAGTTTTAGCTTAAAGTGATTGTACTTCATGCATTAAGTTTTTTAAGGTTGAACTTGTAATTTTCATTCATTTAAACGTTTAACATGTCTTTTTTGTTTGACAAGCAAGAACTTTTCGACAAAGATTGTTATCTATCAGAAAAACATGTTAACCATTTTCTGTGACAAAAATAGAGTAATACAAATTACATCTAATCAGAAGTTTCGGAATTATGAATGAAAATTGAGTGCAAACGTTTGCGACCTATTTTCGTAATTATTCAGATAATAATTTTTTATTCGGGTAAACTGTTCTAATTTTGCATTTAATATTTAATGATAAATTTTTTTGAAACAACAATTTGTTTTTTGTTGGGTTTAAGTATTTGTTGTTTAGTATAATACCTTGAATCTGTTTTCGTTGAAAATTCTGTTCGAAATTGGACATAAATCTATACTTAATGAAAAAGGCACCAATTACCATCAAAGACATTGCACGTGCGCTCGACATCTCTCCCTCCACCGTTTCACGCGCACTCAGAAACCACCCGGATATTAGTCAGGATACTAAAGATATGGTTAATCAATACGCCAAAGAGAACCATTATAAGCCCAATTCACTGGCATTAAGTCTCCGAATGAGTAAGAATAATACTATTGGTGTTATTGTCCCAGAAATTAATAATTATTTTTTTTCATCGGTGATTTCCGGTATTGAGGAAGTTACTAATCAGGCAGATTTTAATGTCCTTTTGTGTCAATCGGGCGAGAATTATGAAAAAGAAGTCAGAAATACAAAGGCACTTGAGGCCACACGTGTTTCTGGAATTTTAGCTTCGTTAAGTAAGCATACAACAAATTATGATCATTTTCAGGAACTTGTAGATAGCGAGATTCCACTGGTTTTTTTCGATAGAATTTGTATTGGAATAAATACAGACCGTGTGGTAGTTGATGATTATGTGGGTGCCTTTGCTGCTGTGGAATACCTTATTCAGACCGGCTGCAAACGTATTGCTTTTTATAGCTCACCTTTTCATTTGGAAATTTCAAAAAATCGCAAAAATGGTTATCTCGATGCGCTCCGAAAATACGGTTTGACCGTTGATGAATCTTTGATCCATGTTTGCGATACGCGTGAGGAAGCGATTATTATTACTCCTGAAATTTTAGACCGTCCAGACCGCCCTGATGGTTTTTTTGCCATCAACGACCATTGTGCAGCCGGTATTATGTATGCAGTAAAGCTTGCCAAACTAAGAATTCCTGAAGATATTGCTATTTTTGGTTTCTCAGATGGTGAGCTTGCCAGAGCTTGTGATCCCATGCTCAGCACGGTTGAACAACATGGTTACGAAATGGGAAAACATGCAGCAACTTTATTGCTCGATAAAATTAATGGTGTGACGCACGGTCAGTATACGAATAAAATAGTGAAAACGAATCTGATTATCAGGGGTTCAACTAAATAGATTCCGATTAGTACAACTTTAAATCATTTATAAGATGGATAAACCACGTTTATCTTTTTGGCAAATCTGGAACATGAGTTTTGGATTTTTGGGGATTCAATTTGGTTTTGCACTGCAAAATGCAAATACCAGTCGTATTTTTGAAAACCTTGGAGCCGACGTCGATAAAATTCCTATTCTGTGGATTGCAGCTCCGGTTACAGGTTTAATTATACAACCTATTATTGGGCATTGGAGTGATAAAACCTGGAATAGGTTTGGACGACGCAAACCATTTTTTCTTGTTGGTGCCATTTTAGCCAGTTTGTGCTTATTCTTTATGCCAAACTCATCGATGTTGTGGATGGCTGCCGGAACACTTTGGATAATGGATGCTTCTATTAATGTGTCTATGGAGCCATTTAGGGCATTTGTGGGCGATATGTTGCCATCGGAACAGCGAACGTTAGGGTTTTCAATGCAAAGTTTCTTCATTGGATTAGGAGCAGTTGCCGGTTCAGTTTTACCCTGGATATTAACTAACTGGTTGGGAGTTTCAAATGTTCCACATGGTGATTCGCTTATCCCGGATACTGTGCGTTGGTCTTTTTATGTAGGAGGAGCTGTATTTATTTTGACTATTCTGATTACGCTAATTACCACTAAAGAATATTCTCCGGAGCAATTGGAATCTTTTCAGTCCAGTAGTATTGTAAAAGAGCTTGTTGAGGTTGACGAAAAAAATGTGTCTGCACGTAAGTTTTTATTTGCGGGTTTGGTTTTTCTGCTGGTTAGCGTAATAATCACTTTGTTGGTGCTTTATTTTAATTCAGACAAGCAACTTTATATATTGGGCGGCATTTTGCTCCTAATTGCATTACTATTTATAAGTGTAAGTATAATGCAAAGGCGTGCAACTAAAAATAGTATGGTTGAAATTATGACGGATTTGATGTCGATGCCAAAAACAATGTTGGAATTAGCTTTGGTTCAGTTTTTTACATGGATAGCACTTTTTTCGATGTGGATATATACAACACCTGCCATAACTGCCTATCATTTTGGAGCTGTTGATGTTAAGTCGGAAGCCTATAACCAAGGTGCAAATTGGGTTGGAGTTTTATTTGGCGGATATAATTTATTTGCGGCGTTGGTAGCTTTTCTTTTGCCTGTTATTGCAAAAAAAATATCCAGAAAATGGACACACCTTTTGTGTTTAATAATGGGAGGATTAGGATTAATTTCGATCTATTTTATCAAAAACCCTGATTTTTTGTTAGTTAGTATGATTGGTGTTGGAATTGGTTGGGCAAGTATTTTATCTATGCCTTATGCCATGCTCACAAGTGCATTGCCTGCCAACAAAATGGGAATTTATATGGGGATTTTTAATTTTTTCATCGTTTTACCACAAATACTTGCAGCTACAATTCTTGGAAGCCTGACAAAGCATGTATTTTCAGGCAATGCCATTTATACAATTGTTTTTGGTGGCTGTTCAATGATTATTGCCGGATTATTAACTCTCTTGGTTGAGGATAAAGATGATCCGATAAACCTGAAAAAGTTACAGAACAAACACTAACCTTTAAATAACCTCAATACTAGAATTTACTATGAATAACAATCCAACTACCAGTCCCTGGTGCATTTCTGAAAATAGTTTTCAGCCAGAAAATCAACTTGTTTCACAGCAGATGTTTGCTTTGGGTAATGGTCAAATCAGCCAACTTGGAAATTTTGAAGAATTTTACTCCGGTGATATTGCTCCTGAATCATATATGTCGGGCATTTTTGCTCATAATCCAACCAGCGAGACTGATTGTGTGGAGTTACTATCAAACCTTCCTTGCTGGACAAGCTTCAAAGTTTGGCTAAATGCAGAACAGTTAGATTTAGCACTTTGCGAAGTGAAAAGTTTCCAGCGTACGCTAAATATGCAATCAGGTATGTTGGAAAGAGTATTTGAAGTTATTACCGCTGCAGGTCATCATATTGAAGTTTCAGTGCAACGTTTTTTGAGCATGGCTCAGCCCGAAGTGGGTGTGATAAAATATGCTGTCAGGTCAGTGAATTTTGCGGGTCATATAGCATTTTCTCCGGTTATTGATGGCAATTTTAATGTGTTATATAATCCTGAAAGTGAGCCGGAGTGGAATGTGCTGCAAGCCAGAACTCAACGTGAGGTGGCTCATTTGTGGATTCAAACCCGGCGGACAAACTTTCAGGTATGTGAGGCTCTTTCTTACGATTTTTTCAAAAATAATGCTCAAATAAAAACTATTCCTACAAAAATAGAAAAGCAAAAAGTGGCCGGATTTTCGTTTGGAATTGATATGAAGGCAGGCGACTCGGTTTGTGTATATAAGTTTGTGGCATTACTTAGTTCGTTAAATCACCCTTATCAGGAGCTAACAACGCGAGCTTGCTCAACGGCTCTTGCTGCTAAAAGTACTGGGTGGAATGAATTGGTGGAAGAAAACTCAGTGGCTTGGGCTCAGAAATGGGAAAAAATGGGAGTGAAGTTGACAGGTAAACTTGAGGCTCAACAAAATGCTATTTACAGTGCATTTAAACAATTTCAACCTCGTTTGAGTGTTCCAAAATGACAATCAATCATATATCGATAAAATGAAGAGATTTTTTTTAATTGCAATAACAGTAATTTCTGTCTTGAGTATTGACGCCAAAACTCAACCTTGGGTGCAAAGGTTGGAACCAACTTTTTGGTGGATTGGTATGCAACAGCCAGAATTGCAACTAATGATTTATGGGAAAGGAATTGCTGAGGCTGAGTTCACAATAAATTATACCGGTGTCTCTATTTCCCGAAAACAATTGACGGATAATCCAAACTATGCATTTCTTTATTTGAATATTGCAAAGGAGGCACAACCGGGTAAATTCAATATCGTCATGCAAATTGCGAAGAAAAAGCAAACAATCAGTTATGAATTGAAAAGTCGGCGTGCAGGTTCGGTAATGCGTAAAAGCTTTACTGAAGCCGATGCCATTTACTTACTAATGCCTGATAGATTTGTGAATGGTAACGTTGCAAACGATTCCATAACTGGCTACCATCAGGGAGTTCATCGTGACATTGCTGGTGCTCGTCATGGTGGTGATATTGAAGGAATTATTTCAAAAATACCCTATTTGGCCGATTTAGGAGTTACAACATTATGGACAACTCCACTTTTTGATAACAATGATACAAACTATTCTTATCATCATTATGCGTGTTCCGATTATTACAAAATTGACCCACGTTTTGGTAAAAATGAAGATTATTTGCGATTATCAGAGGCTTGTCATTCTAATGGCTTAAAATTGATAATCGATGTAGTGCCTAACCATTGTGGTTCTTCGCATTGGTGGATCAAAGATTTACCTGCCAAAGATTGGCTAAATGTTTGGCCGACATATACTTCGTCGAATTATAGAATGACTACCTGGACCGACCCTCATGCAGCCGAATCGGACAGATATCGCTTAACTCACGGCTGGTTTGCGCCTAATATGCCTGATTTAAACCTTCAGAACCCTTTGTTATTCGATTATTTACGACAGGTTTATGTGTTTTGGTTGGAGGCTGCTAACATTGACGGAATGCGCGTGGATACTTATCCTTACAACGATTTGAAAACAGCCACACGGTTTATACAATCTATTAAAGATGAATATCCCAATATGAGCGTGGTGGGTGAATGTTGGATGAAAACTCCTGCCGAAATTGCTTACTATCAGTCGGGCAATAACAATAAAGATGGGTTTGATTCGAAGTTGACTAGTGTTATGGATTTTTGCCTGAAAGATGTGTTGAGTACTTCATTCAACGAATCTGAAAGTTGGGACGGTGGGTTGTCGCGGTTTTATGCACACTTTGCACAGGATTTTGTGTATTCAAACCCCAATATGATTATGAATTTTCTTGATAACCATGACATTGACCGTTATTCCATTACTGTTAAACGTGATGTTCGCAAATACAAAATGGGACTGGCTTTGTTGTTGACAGTTCGTGGTTATCCCCAGATTTATTATGGTACAGAGATAATATTGGATGGTATTTCCGGCGATTATCAGGGTCACCGGTTCGATTTCCCCGGAGGATGGGCTGCCGACAAACGAAATGCATTTACAACGGAAGGAAGGACTGCTGATGAAAATGAAGTTTTTGATTATACTAAAACCTTGTTGAACTATAGGAAAAATAATCCGGTACTTCAAAGTGGTTTGATGAAACAATTTATTCCTGAAAATGGAATTTATGTGTTCTTCCGCTACAACAAAGGGAACATAATTATGGTTATTACAAATAATAATGAAAAGTCAACGGAATTAGATTTGAAACGTTTCAAGGAAATGCTTTCTACAAAGACAGATGGAACCGATATTGTAACATCAAATGTCTATAACCTCCAAAAACCAATTTCTGTTCCGGCCAAGTCAGTCTTAATTTTAAATATTAAATGATTACGAACTTATGAATAAATATTTTGTCATAGTATTTTTTACCCTGATTGGAATTACAGCCTGTCAACCAAAGTTGAGTTTCCCGACAGATTCTGACAATAACAAAAATTTAAACTCACTTGTAACCCTAAAGGTGGGTGCTAATAGCATTTATCTACAGGACTTTGTGATGAATCCTGCTGATATTGATTCAATTACGAGCTCTTCGGCAAAGCTTAAATGTGAAATTGATAGTAGTAAAGTGACTGCAACTTTCACAGCTCAGAAAAACTTGGAGCATTTTGTGGATACTAAGCTTTGGATTAAAGGTGTTCCATACTCTGTTCCTTGTCGTAAAACTGACAAGATTGATTATACTTTTACTTTTAATCCGCAAGGCAAAATCTATCAAAAAGTTCAGATTGCAGGGCAAATGAACGATTGGATGATATCTAAAACCCCTGAATTGAAATTAAATGCCAATGGGATTTATGAGGTGTCATTATATTTAAGTCCAGGTACTTACTTGTATCAATTAAGCGTGAATGGGAATCAAAATCATGATCCAAGCAATCCAAATAAAGTTGATAATGGCTATGGAAAGTTTAATTCAATACTTCAGGTTGCGGGGCAAAATGATAAGTTCCCACGAATTTACACTGATAAGATTGGATATTCTACTATCACATTATTAGCTCAAAATAATGTGAAGGATGTGTTTGTATATTGGCAAAATTTCCGTTTGCCGGCTGAATTTGTTATCTCAATAAATGGTACTATTCAGATAAGTATTCCTGATGAAGCTGCAAAACTTGACCGTTCATTTATTCGTGTATGGGCTAGCAATGAGTTTGGTGTGAGCAACGATGTGCTGATCCCACTGGAAAAAGCGAAAGTGTTGTATGAAGCTAAGCAAATTAAACGTGATGATAAACAGGCTCAAATCATGTATTTTATGCTTGTTGATAGGTTTAAAAATGGAGATAAAACCAATGACCACCCAATGAATCGACCAGATGTGAATCATAAAGTAGATTATTGGGGAGGCGATCTGGCCGGTTTGAAACAAAAGATAGACGACGGCTATTTTGAAAAGCTTGGGGCAAATACGTTGTGGATTTCGCCACTGAATCAGAATCCAACTAAGCCTTATGGTTATTATGCACCCATGAAAACCAAATTTTCAGGTTATCATGGTTATTGGCCCATTTCGTCGTCAAAAGTTGATTCCCGTTTTGGAACCAATAAGGAATTTAAGGATTTGGTGACCGATGCGCATGCAAAAAATATTAATGTGCTGCTCGATTATGTAGCCCATCATGTGCATAAGGAACATCCTTTCTACAAACAACATCCGGAATGGACAACACCTTTGTATTTACCCGATGGCTCGTTGAATACCGAACGATGGGACGATCAACGACTGACAACTTGGTTTGATACTTTTATGCCAACGCTTGATTTGTCCAACCCCAAAGTTGTGGATATGATGACCGATTCGGCCATGTTCTGGCTAAATGAATTCAAATTAGATGGATTCCGTCATGATGCCACTAAGCATATTACTGAACAATTCTGGCGTGAACTGACTCTGAAAATCAAGAAGCAAAATCACGGCAAAGGGCTATATCAAATTGGAGAAACTTACGGAAGTCCAGAATTGATAAGTAGTTATTTAACCACAGGTATGCTCGATGGCCAATTTGATTTTAATGTGTACGATGTGGCTAATACAACCTTTGCAGGAGTTGGCGGTAGCGATTTGCTCAAAGTTCAATCTATTTTAAATTCAAGTTTGTATACTTATGGTAGTCATAACTTAATGGGTAATATTTCCGGTAATCACGATAAACCCCGTTTTATGGCATACGCTTCGGGTGATTTGAAGTTTGGAGAAGACTCTAAAGCGGCTGGCTGGCAACGTGAAATTGGCATTACCGACTCTACTGCATATGATAAGCTATTTCTTATGCATGCTTTCAACCTGACCATTCCGGGAGTTCCTGTCATTTTTTACGGCGACGAAATTGGTTTGACTGGGGCAAATGATCCTGATTGTAGGCGAATGATGAAGTTTGACGGATTGAATAAACGTGAAACCAAACTATGGAATAACATTGCCCGGTTAACTCATCTGCGTAGCGACAATCCCGTGCTTATTTACGGCGATTTTATTAGCCTGCAAACATCAAAAGATAGTTGGGTATATGCGCGTAAATACTTTGATAAACTGGCTGTTGTACTGATAAATAATTCAGCTAATTCTAAGTCATTTGAAGTTGAACTCCCCAAAATGTTGATGCCAGAAGGTTTAAAATCAACTTTTAATAATAACTTTGCAGTCTCAAATCAGAAACTTAGTTTAAAGTTAGCTCCCTATAGCGTTGATGTCTTATTGAAATGACATTCCTGAAGGCTGTTTTCTACATTAAATATTCAATTAAATATGATTCAAATAAAAGACGGTGTTTTGGCTGCTGCGGCCGAAAAGGGGATGGACGAATTTCTTCAGGTATTTACGGATGCCTATCAGGCTGAAATTGGGGGAGTTTTATCCGCAGAAACAATGCCCTTACTCAATGGAAGTCAGCATACACTGTTGGCCTGGCATTATTTTTCAACCGAAATGCGCGATGGTGGTTTTGTACAACTTATTCAAAATGGATATGGAGGTTATATTTTTGCAAATCCATTCGCAAAGGCTATTAAGCAATTTGGTGCTTTGGATTTGGCTAAGCTAATTTATAAGGCTAAAGAAATTTACGACCCAAACAAGGCTGAGCTTGAGCGCGAAACAACAGAAGATGAATTTAATGCAATGTATGTTGATTTTGAGGTGTTTGATGACTTAGAAGAGGCCTACTTTGAAATGGAAGAACAACAAACTGCTCTGGTTGCGGCTTATGTTGATGAACATATTGCTGATTTTGCTGAAATTAGATAAAACAAGGGCTTCATAAAATTATGAGGCCCTTGTTTTGTTTTATACAAATAAATCTTTGACCTTTTCTAAATCTTCCGGAGTGTCAATTCCTATCGTTTCTACTTCTGTAAAGCCCACTTTTATTCGGTAGCCATTCTCTAGCCAACGGAGTTGCTCTAACGATTCAGCTATTTCAAGAGGCGATTGTTCCAGTTGGGTTAGTTCGCGTAAAATGTCGGCGCGATAAGCGTAAATACCAACATGTTTGAGGTAGGAGTGAAGGCTTATCCAATTTTCAACTTCGGCTCCTCGTCTGTATGGAATTACAGAGCGACTGAAATACAAGGCTTCATTTTGCTTATTGATAACCAATTTAGGGTTGTTGGGGTTGTTCAGAAATTCTATCCCATCTTTTTCGGTTATTCTTTTTGCTAACGTGGCAATCTGCGTGTCAGCCTGTTCGAAGCATTTTTGCAATTCTATAATTTGTTCGGGCTGAATAAACGGTTCGTCGCCCTGGACATTAATAACTACATCAAACCATTCATCAAGTTTCGAAAATGCTTCGTAACACCGATCTGTTCCGCTTTTATGTTGGTCGGATGTCATAATAACCTTGCCCCCAAAAGCAATCACTGCATCGTAAATCCGTTGGTCGTCGGTTGCTACATAAACATCTGCCAGTGCCTTTGATACTTGTTCGTAAACCCTTTGTATCATTAGCTTTCCGCCAATATTCACTAGCGGTTTACCCGGAAAGCGTGTAGATGCGAAACGTGCCGGAATTACCCCAACGAACCGGAGGGGTAGAGGAGTTTTTTGCTGTGAAGTTGAAGCCATATTGAAAGTGCGAAATGGGATTATTTAATGTCCCGGCGTTTGTAAAGTTTATGCTTTGTATAAGCAAACCAGCTGGTGCTTCTGATTATTAATAATACAATCAATGGGAAGCAAGTTATATTAATTGACTGTATAGAGAGTGCAAATGCAAATAAAGCTCCAATATACAAGGTAATATTAAATGTCTGATAGAAAAATATGATTCGTCTTATTTTGGTGGATCTAATCCAGATAAGTCCTCCAACTACAATGTTCAATGGATTTAGCCAGAGTAGGTTCAGATTCATTTTTACTAACGGATGAGATGATACAAACATTAGAAAAAGTACAATAATACCGGCTAGTCCCGTTGCCGTTAACAGAATAGTGTCAAACCATTTTAAATGGCGGCGTCTTGTTGTGTCCCATACAGTAATAGCCACTCCTATAAGTAACAATAGAATTGATAATGGAAGTGGTTTAAAATACCACTGATCATCCACATTGCTTTTCGACTCGTCTTTATTGACTAAAACTTTTTTGTCAGATATCAGTTTGCGACTTTGTCCCTTGAAATCTTTGATTTGAGCTGTCTCAAACTCATTCATGAGTACCTCAGGAAGAAACATGCTTTCACCTTCTGTTGCTATAATATCCGCTTCGAAGCCAAAAATAACATCAATTCCAAATTTTAGCCATGTATCAGTTCCAACGTAGCAGCCTATCCATTGGCGAAAAGTCTTACTGTCATTAGTGGCTTCAAATTTTGCATACCCATCGAGTGATGCCAGAATTTTATCGCGCGGTCTGGTAGCACAGTTATCAAATACAAAATTATAACGATATATTCTGTTCTGAGATTCGTAATTTGTTAGCAATGAATTGATGAGTTTCCTTTTTTCATTGCTGGTTAGGTTCAGTGTTTGTTCCCATACCATGGAGTTTCTTTGTTTGTACTCCGGAAGAAAATAGGCGGTCTCATAAACTCCCAATTGATAATCGGTTTCTCCTTTGATAAATTTAAAGTAGAAATCTTCTGTCTCAAAACTGAAAATTCCGTAGTTGAATACAACGTCTAAATTATTTTTAGCATCGTTTATTCGGATAGCTGTATGTCCAAATTTAGAATACACCTCCTCGCCCGGAGAGCATGTAATTAAACTTATAGTTGCAGAGTCGCTGAAATTAAGCTGCTGAGCATTTAAACTCAAAATGCTTAAATAGATACCAAGAATAAGAAGAATTTTTTTCATTTAACTTTGGAACTTATGTGCAAAACAAAGATAATAAATATATTTTATAAAAAAAGAGATTTACTTGTGATATATATGACTTGAATTTTAATTAGGATATCATAGCGGTCTATAAGCTCTATTTCGGTTTAAAAACACCATTTTCCCCATTTAAATGTAATAATTTATCGATATATTTTTTTTTTGTATCAAAAAATCACTAAATTTGTGCTTTATAACATTGTTGTCAAACATATTTCTATACTGACTTTATGGCGAAAAAACATGTTTCTGAGCTTAAACCTTTGGAGGAAATTCTAACGGTTTGGGATGTGCTTACTCCTGATGAACGACAGTTTGTGAATAGCAATTATACTATTCATCACTTCAGGAAGAACGAAATGATTCATTGTGAAAGTGAAATTCCAACACATATGATGATTCTTGCAAGCGGAAAGGTGAAAGTCTATAAAGAAGGTGTTGGTAGCCGTTCTCAGATAATTCGAATGTTGAAGCCGGGAGAACATTTTGGATACCGTGCTATTATTGCTAATGAACCCTACAATACCAATGTAACTGCTTTTGAAACTTCAACGGTTTACATGATAAAAGCTGACATATTCCTTTCGATACTTCGACATAACAATGCTTTTTGTTATCGTTTTTTGGAGGAAATGGCTACCGATTTAGGTGCTTCAGATGCACGTACTGTTAATTTGACTCAAAAGCACATTCGTGGTCGATTGGCTGAAGCTTTACTTCTTTTGCGTAAAAATTATGGACTCGAAGAAGATGGGGCAACCATAAGTATTTATCTTTCGCGCGAGGATTTGGCTAACTTGTCCAATATGACAACTTCCAACGCCATTAGGACTCTCTCTAATTTTGTTAATGAATTTATTATTGCTATGGATGGGCGTAAACTAAAAATCATTGATGAAGAACGGCTGAGAAAAATCAGCAAAATGGGATAAAACTACGATTGATTACTGTTTATCAATAACTGCTCAGAAAAATGAATGCATCCCAAATTCAGGCCACTTTTAAATCGGCATTACAATTTCTCGTTACAGGGCAGTTGAAAAGTGCATTTGACAAAACTAAGATATTGGTTGATGAATTGCAGATAGGTGAATACACCGATCGATTGTTCGATTTGCAACAAAATTATCAATACTTGCTTCATTATTATATAACCGGAGTAGATGATCCTGAACGGAAGATTGTTTATAATAGGCTTGTCACAAAGGTTTTCTTGTTGAATTCAGAGCTGAACGAAGAGTTGCTTTTGAGAAACTCAACGAACTTTGAATATACTCAAAAACGCTATTTTCCATACTCAAAACGCTATCGTACTTCTACCGAATTACTTGTTTCCCTACAATATTTTCATTCACAAACAATTTTGCTCCATAATCTTGGTGACTCTCACGAAGTGGAGCTAAAACGTTTGCGTTCCAACTACGAAACCGCTTTGTCTGAACTTTTTAGCGCACTTTGGTTGACAAGTACTTATCAGCAAGAAGAAAAAATATTGTTTTCGAAGGTTATGCAGCCAGAATACCCAGGCTGGTTAGAGAAAACCATGGCTGTATCTGCACTTACTTTAAATCTTTGGCGAGTATTTGATGATAGCAAATTGTCACTACTATTTGATGCCTGTCAACACGAAGATCAACGAGTGAAACAGCGTGCTTTGGTTGGCGTTTGTTTTGTGTTGGCAAAACACAACCGTTTTTTGACTTATTTCCCTGCTATTCGAAATAGACTGGTGATTTTAGCCGATGATAATCATATACTTGAGAATTTACAGAATATCATTATCCAACTAATTGCTACTGCTGAAACCGACAAGATTACGAAGAAAATGCAGGAAGAGATCCTTCCTGAAGTGATGAAAATGAGTCCTAAGCTCAGAGATAAGATGGATTCAGAAAGTTTGTTGAATGCTGACGAATGGAATGAAGAAAATCCTCAATGGCAGGATTTACTGGATGAAAGTGGAATATCTGACAAACTCAAAGAGCTCAGTGAGTTACAAATGGAAGGTGCTGATGTGTATATGAGTACATTCTCGTTGTTAAAGAGTTTTCCGTTTTTTTCGGAGTTTAGTCACTGGTTTTTGCCTTTTGACGGTCAGTATTCGGCTGTAAACGAATTGTTTAAGATGGACGATAGATCATTGCTGACTGCGTTTGTGAGTAATAATGTGATGTGTAATTCCGATAAGTATTCTTTTTGCCTGAGTATTTTACAAATGCCTGAATCGCAACGTGGAATGCTTAAACAATCATTTAAAATGGAGGCTGAGCAATTGGACGAAATGTCCAAAGATGAAGCAATTCTCACTCCAGATATTACTGCTAAAAATATCTCTAAGCAATACGTTCAGGATCTGTTTCGTTTTTTTAAATTGTATCCTCAACGTGCTGATTTTTCCGATATGTTTGAGTTTTCATTGTCAATGCATAAAATGTATTTATTTGATATTTTATCTACTAACGAAAGCTTTAAACCAAGTATTGCGGAATATTATTTTTCAAAAAGCCATTATATACAAGCCCTTGATTTGTTTGAAGATATCGAACATGAATCTACTGCTACTGCGGCTTTGTATCAGAAAATCGGATTTTCGTACCAGCAAACATCTCAATTCTCCAAGGCACTGAATGCCTATCTGAAGGCAGATATGATTCAGCCGGACGATTTGTGGACTGTTCGGAAAATAGCTCTTTGTTACCGTTCGACAGGGAATTATACAAAAGCACTTGAGTACTACCAACATGTAGATTTCTTAAAACCCGATCAAAAGTCTATTTTAATGCAGATTGGGCATTGTTTTTTGGAACTTTCCAGGGTAAAAGAAGCTTTGGTTATTTACTTTAAATTGGAAGCACTCGAAGATGATGATGTTCGTGTGTGGCGTGCTATTTCGTGGTGTTCATTTGTTTCGGGCAATTTACAGCAAGCCGAATATTATGTAAATAAATTGTTGGCAAATGAGCCTACACTTCAGGATTATTTGAATGCTGGTCATATAGCTTGGTGTCAGCGGAAACTGAATGGGGCAATAGAATCTTATCGGAAATGTTTAGGATTGCAGCAAAATAACCGTGAGCTATTTGTAGAAATACTGTTAGAAGATAAGGCTTATCTGGTTGCTAATGGCATTGATGCTGACGAAATACCGTTAATGCTTGATGCTTTGTTGTAGAGCCTGAATCATGCATTTATTGCTCCCGACTAGAATCTGTATCCCAATCCCCATTCAATAAATTCTGCTTTTTGAAGGTGCGTTTTAAGTCCTATTGAAGCAAATGTGTGTTTTGATAAAGCATATTTTAGTGATGCACGGGTGTATAACCAGCCATCTTCATTGTTGATGTTGTAGCTGTAAATCAATGGTTTATTGAGTGTACTTGTAGCTGCTGTGGCATAAGATTCAAGATTCTTGATAGGGTTGTAAAGGTATAAGCCAAAATGAAAACCAGCCGTTAATCTACCCATTATCATTTCGTGCTGCCACGAAATGCCAACCCGAAATTTATTGCTTGTTAGATTGGACGTGATATAAGTTCGTGTATATTTTGTCGTGTTTTCTGTAGCTACAACCGAACTGTTCACAGCGCCAAAAACTCCATCGTAAAAAGCATCCACGCCTAATCCCATGCGGTAATAATTTGTGAGCGGGTAAAACTCAGCAATTGCCACTGAACTGATGGGAAAGAATTTATTGTCCTTGTAGTATAGTTGCCGCACACCTCCTGAAAGAATGATTTCTGTGGTCAGGCGCTTTGAAATGTTTGGAATATCTCTTTTTACAGGAGCAATCAGGCTTTTGTAATTTGGTGAATATTTAAGTCCGATAAAAGCATTTAGCATATTTATACCCGAGTTTGGTTGAATTATGCTACCGTTTGAAGCGTGATTCCAACCAAGATCTCCAGTGAGACTTACTCCTGAAGTTAACGGAATTTCCATATTTACACTTCCTGTAAAATATACATTCAGATGTGACCCAATCGCTCCGTTACTTTTATCTAAATTGACTTCACAAGAAGGGTAATAGGCAGTTGCGTTTTTGAATGTTTTGTTTAAATAGCTTATTCCTGCTCCCGGTTTTAAGTATAGGTTGATGAACTTGCTTTTTATCAATGGAATATTTATGTAGGGATACAAAGCAAACAAGTTGCCAAGTGTGTCGGGGTTACTCAGATTCATGTATACGACACCTATACCTACTTTGGGAAAATTAAGGTATTGATTCCACGGCTTGTTACCTGCTGTTTGCCATTCTATGGCTAATTCACCTCCGCTAACCGGGCCTTTCACCAGGTTTTCGAGATGTTTTGTGTGCTTTAATATTGTTCCGTAAATGTACTCGGCTTTAAACTCATAGTTCTGAGTTTTTTGGGCGAAAGTGGTAGAAATGATGAAAAAAGAGAGGAAAATGAATGAGGTTTTTTTCATGTTGTTACCAATTGAAACTAATTTCCGTTTAAATAATTTTGGTTACCTTTGACACCGCAAATGTAGCAAAATAATTAGGATTTATTAATTGTTAATTAGTAGAAATGTTCTCTGTTTTCAAAAAAGAATTACGTGCATTCTTCAGCAATCCAACCGGATATATCGTTATTGGTATTTTTTTGTTGCTTACAAGCTTATTTTTGTGGGTAATTCCTGGTGAATACAACATTCTAGATGCTGGCTATGCCAATGTAGATGGATTGTTTTATTTGGCTCCATGGTTGTTTCTATTTCTGTGTCCTGCCATTACTATGCGCTTTTTTGCAGAAGAAAAGCAGACGGGAACATGGGAATTATTGGTTACAAAACCGCTGAGTAAACCGCAAATTGTTTTAGGAAAGTATTTGGCAGGATGGTTGCTGGTTGCATTAGCATTGGTGCCTAGTTTGCTCTATTATTTGTCTGTGTCATACCTTGCCGAGCCTGTTGGAAATGTAGATTCGGGAGCCTTTTGGGGCTCATTTATTGGCTTGTTCTTTTTGGCTGCGGTCTATGTTGCTATAGGTGTTTTTGCTTCATCGCTTTCAAACAATCAAATTATTTCGTTTGTTGTTGCTGTAGTGCTTTCGTTTTTCTTTTATTACGGTTTTGAAGTTCTGGTAGGTTTCTTCAGTTCTGGGCCATTTATTCAAACACTTGAATCGCTGGGTATTCATGCACATTACAAGTCAATGAGTCGTGGTGTTATCGATTCGAGGGATGTGGTATATTTTGTGGTGGTAAGTGTTGGTTTTTTGAGTGCAACAGTTTTTAAAATCAGAAAGTAGGTCAATGTGGCTTCATGTAAGATGTATTTAAATTATAAGTTATGAGTTCAGAATTAAAAAGACCCTATATATTAATAACAAACGATGATGGAGCAGAAGCTCCCGGAATAGAGGTTTTAACACGCTTGATGATGCAGATTGGCGATGTGGTGGTTGTAGCTCCTGATGGGCCTCGCTCGGCACAGTCAAATGCTCTTACTGTTACTCAACCGGTTCGTTTTCGTAAAACAGAAGAGCGTGAAGGCTTGAAAATATATAGTTGTACTGGTACGCCAACTGATTGTGTGAAGCTTGCTCTGAATGAGATTGTTGAGCGGAAGCCCGATTTGCTTGTTTCGGGTATAAATCATGGCACAAACTCAGCAATTAACGTTATTTATTCGGGAACCATGGGCGCAGTACTCGAAGGTTGTGAAAATGGAATTTTGTCTATAGGATTTTCTATTGATACTCATTCATTGGAAGCTGATTTTAGCAATTTTGAATCATATATTCTAAAAATAACCCGGGTTGCATTGGAAAAAGGTTTGCCACATGCTACCTGTTTAAATGTGAATGCACCAAAAGGCCTTATTGAAGGGGTAAGAGTTTCTCGTCAATGCGACGGTCAATGGACAAAGGAATTTGAGAAAAGAACCGATCCGCAGGGACGAGCTTATTACTGGTTGACTGGTTATTTTGAAAACCATGAACCTAATGCTGAGGACACCGATGAGTGGGCTTTGCTAAATAATTATATTTCAATTGTTCCAACAAAAATAGACCTAACAGCCTACGAGGCCATTGAGGCTGTGAAAAGTTGGGAGATTTAATGTTTCAATATGCTAATGTGAGACAATATACTATTTTTTGTTTAATCAATTTAAAAGGTTTAGGGCTATAATCAATGTCTCGTTTTAATAATTTTTTTTACGGCTTTATTCCCGGATTACTACTCCCGATAGTATTTATGTGGGTGTATCTGAATCGTTTTTATCCGGTCGATTCTACTTTTGTGGAAGCACTAAAGCAACTTTATCCGGGCGTTTTGTTTGGGAAACTGCTACTGCTGTCGGTAATGCCGAATCTGGCATTTGTATTCGTTTTTTATAAATCGGATAGTTTCAAAATTGCTACAGGTATGATGGTTTCTGCTATGCCTTATTTTATCGGGAGCATATTGATGCTATAAAAAGAGGTAGAACGCAAATTCCACAAATGGCGCAAATTTATAAAAATGGAATTTAGATATTATTCAGATTCATAGGTATTTATAAAATTGCGTTTATTCGCAATTTTAGCGTTATTTGCGTTCGACTCTTTTTCGGAGTGGACTCAATAGTGAAAATTTAATTCCAATTTAGGTTAGGGGTCAATGAAATACTTTATAATAGCCGGTGAGGCTTCGGGTGATTTACATGCATCGAATTTAATGCGTGAACTCAAGGTTGCAGATTCGAATGCCGAATTCTGCTTTCTGGGTGGCGATTTGATGTTGGCACAGGGCGGAACCATGATTCGTCATTATCGACAAATGGCTTTTATGGGTATTGTAAATGTGTTATTGAATGCCCGAACGGTACTTGGAAATTTGTCGGCATGTAAGCAAGCTATTGCTGATTTTCAGCCCGATTTAGTGATTCTGGTTGATTATCCGAGTTTTAACCTGCGCATTGCTAAGTACGTAAAGAAGAATTTTTCGGCCAAAGTTTATTATTATATTTCCCCTAAAATATGGGCTTGGAAAGAATGGAGAGTACATGAAATCAAGCGCTGTATTGATAAAATGTTTACAATTTTTCCGTTTGAAACTGCTTTTTATGCTCGCCACAATTATTCGGTTGAGTATGTAGGAAATCCTACGGTTGATTCTGTTTTTATGCGTCCGAATCAGGATCAGACTTTTGCTCAATTCTGCACTCAGAATCATTTACCGGATAAACCAATCATTGCTATTCTTGCTGGTAGTCGCAAGCAGGAAATTGTAGGTTGTTTACCGCGTATGGTCGATGCGGCGCTAAGTTTCCCCGACTTTCAGGTTGTGGTAGCTGGTGCGCCGGGTATTGACGCTGAATTGTATAAAACGGTTCTTGGTTCGAAGCAGGTAAATATCGTTTACGGCAAAACCTATGATTTGCTGCAACAGGCTAGTGCTGCTGTGGTTAACTCAGGTACCGCTACCCTCGAAACAGCACTGATAGGTACGCCAGAAGTAGTGGTTTATCATATTCCAATGGGTAGATTGGGGTATTTTGTAAAAGAAAGTATTGTGCGGGTTAAGTTTGTTTCGTTGGTAAATATTGTTGCCGAGAAACTAGTGGTTAAAGAGCTTCTGGCACATCATTTTACTGTAGGGAATATCGTTACCGAACTTACTAACATTCTCCGAAATCCTGCCTACAAAGAAAAAATGATTGATAACTACTCTGAAATGCGTAAACGACTTGGCGATACGGGAACAGCCAAACGTGCAGCAAAGATTATAGTTGAAAGTTTACGTAAATAAGTACTTTCTTATCAGCTTAGTACACATGCCATCGCAATGCTGTAGAATTTAGAATCAACACTTTCGCTACGGGAGGTGAGTACAACAGGTTGGGTGGTTCCTTGTAGTAATCCGCACATTTGAGCACCGGCAAAAAGAGCCAACCCTTTGTAAAAGATATTTGCACTTTCAAAATTTGGAAAGATAAGAATGTCTGAATCGCCCAGAACAGGAGTCGGAACATTTTTGATACTTCCACGTTCTGCATCCAGTGCCAAAAAAATATCTAAGGGACCATCCATTATCACATCGCCAAATTCTCCGTTACGCCACATTTGCATAATATCCAGATAATCCTGCATATAATGAATTTTTGGATTCGCAATTTCTGTGGCATGAATCAAGGCCACTTTTGGCTTTTTAATCCCAAATTTATAGGCTGTGGTAATGGCATATTTAATCATTGCTGTACGTTGTATCAGGGTAGGAGATGGTATAACAACCGGATCGGAAAAGAAAATCAGTTTATGATAGTTTGGGATTTCTAGCGCAGCATTGTATGTGAGTATATTTCCGGCAGGTAAAATTCCTTTTTCTTTATCCAGAATGGCTCTTAAAAGTACATCGGTGTTTACCAATCCTTTCATCAAAATGTCTGCTTCGCCATCTCTGACCATGCGAACAGCTTCCACCGTAGCTTCATGCACTTCAGGAATGTCAATAATATGAACAAAGGGCGAAAGAGTATGCTCTTCGAATAAATGTGGCGATTCAATAGAGGCCACATCGCCAATCAGAAAGGCTTCCACAATACCCATTTCTACCGCTTTCAAAACTGCATCTAACGTATGCGAATCTACCGCATTAGCAACGGCCATACGCTTCCGGTTGTTCACACTTTGTAGGTGGGCGGTAAGTTCTGCAAACGACGAAATTGATTCCATAAACTATCGATATATCACTGTTTCGATGGCAAATGTAACGATATTATTTTGTTACGACAATACTTGCAATGTGTGGGAAAGAACCTGATTCAATTATTTGTTTGCTAGGTTTTTATGAAATGTTTTGAATGCGCAGTTCTTACTTTCTAGTTCCGGTATTTTCGCGTTAAAATCAAAATAAAATCTTTCTATTTCTCATTTTAGTTTCAAATTGAAAGTTGGCCTGTTTTTGATAAATAATTTAGTATTATTCAAAAATAATAGAAAAAGATACAATGTTCTGTTCCCTTTTAGTTCTGTGATGCTACTGACTAATTTCTTTATATAAGCTAACTAAACACCAGAATTCTTAAAATAAGTAGATTTCTTTTCGTTTGATTGAACGTTTGGGTTTTAGGTCTGTATAATTAATCAAACTTCAATTAACAGTATTTTTATGAAACGATTCAAATTACTGAACAACATTTTTGGTTGGGTGGCATTTGCTATTGCTGCCACTACTTATTTGCTTACTATTGAGCCAACTGCTAGTTTTTGGGATTGCCCAGAGTTTATCTCTACAGCTTTTAAGTTGGATGTAGGTCATCCTCCAGGGTCTCCTTTTTTTATGTTGTTGGGGCGGTTTTTTACTTTGTTTGCCTCAGATACTACGCAAGTGGCCAAGATGGTTAACTCCATGACAGCTTTGTTGAGTGCATTCACTATTCTGTTTCTGTTCTGGACTATCACGCATTTAGCTCGAAAAGTTGTTATTAAATCAGAAGAAGATTACACGTTGGCTAATACTATTGGTATTTTAGGTGCCGGTTTGGTTGGTGCGTTGGCTTATACATTCTCTGATACATTCTGGTTCTCGGCTGTTGAAGGTGAGGTTTATGGATTTTCATCGTTCTTTACAGCAATTGTTGTTTGGACTATTCTTAAATGGGAACGTGTTGCCGATCGTCCGGGTTCAGATCGTTGGTTGATTTTTATGGCTTATATGATGGGATTGTCAACCGGGGTTCACATTTTGAACTTGCTGGCTATTCCGGCTATTGTAATGGTTTATTATTTCAAAAAGCATACACCTACTTTCAAAGGTATTGTGTTAGCATTGCTTACCAGTGTAGCTTTGTTAGGAGTGGTTCTTTACGGAATTATTCCGGGTGTTGTACAGGTAGCTTGTTGGTTCGAATTACTTTTTGTAAATACGCTTGGCTTCTCGTTTAATACCGGATTGTATATTTATATTGTCCTGTTAATCGGTTTGTTGGTTTGGGCTATTTACGAGTCTACAGTCAATAAAAGCTATCTACGCATGGTGATTTCGTTTGGATTGGCTATTGCTTTTGTAGGAATTCCATTTTTTGGAGCCCATGTAATCTTAGGAATAATTCTGATTACTGGAATTGGAGCATTCTTCTATTTTAAGAAACAATTGGTTAATGCCCGTTGGATTAATACTGCATTGTTAATGATAACAGTGCTTTTAATTGGTTATTCTTCTTATTCAGTAGTTGTTATTCGTTCGTCGGCTAAACCTACTATGGATCAGAACTCTCCTGATAATATTTTCTCGTTGAAGTATTATTTTAATCGTGAACAATACGGTGATCGTCCATTACTTTATGGTCCGGTTTATAGTGCTCCATATAAACTCAAAGTGGAAGGGAATATGTGTACCCGTGATTATGAAAAGGGCGACGCAATTTACAGTAAAAAGCCTAAAATATCTCCAACAGATAAAGATGAATACATAATTTCCGAGTACAAATTAACGCCGGTTATGGATGAACGGTTTAATATGTTGTTTCCTCGGATGTACAGTAGTGACCCACGTCATGTGGCTGCTTACAAAGCTTGGGGGCATGTGGTGGGCGAAACCATTAATTATGATTATTGCGGACAAGAGAAAAGTGATGTAAAACCTACTTTTGGTGAGAATATCCGATTTTTTATTGACTATCAAGTCAGGTTTATGTATTGGCGTTATTTTATGTGGAATTTTGCTGGTAGACAAAATGATATGCAGAGTTCCGGTGAAATTGACCGTGGAAACTGGATAACCGGAATTGGGTTTATTGATAATCTCCTTGTTGGAGATCAGAAACAACTCCCATCGGAACTACGCGACAATAAAGGACGAAACACGTATTTCTTATTGCCATTGATATTGGGAATATTAGGCATGATATTTTTGATTTGTGGCGGTAAACATGGTGTGGAAGGCTTTTGGGTGTCTGGTTTGCTTTTCTTGCTTACAGGTTTGGCCATTGTAGTATACCTAAACCAAACTCCGGGGCAACCGCGTGAACGGGATTATGCTTATGCAGGCTCGTTTTATGCTTTCAGCATCTGGATTGGCTTGGGCGTGTTGGCTATCATTCAATTTGTTGAAAAATATGTTCCAAAGGTTGTGGCTGCTACGGTTGTTGTTCTCTGCTGTTTGTGTGTTCCAGCGCTTATGGCCCAGCAAAACTGGGATGACCATGATCGTAGTGGACGATATACCTGTCGGGATTTTGGGCAGAATTATCTGGCTTCGTGTAAGCCAAATGCCATTATATTTACTAATGGCGATAATGATACTTTCCCACTTTGGTACAATCAGGAAGTGGAAGGATACCGCACAGATGTGCGTGTGTGTAACTTAAGCTATCTGCAAACCGATTGGTACATTAATCAAATGAAACGTGGCTCTTATAAGTCGGCTCCGCTTCCGATCTCATGGCAACCCAAGGATTATGCTGCCGGAAAAAATGATGTTATTGGTGTGGAAGATTTGTTGAAAAAACCGCTCGACATTAAAACCGCATTTGATTTTGTGCTAAGTTCCGACCCTCAGACTAAATATCAGGGCGAAGCATTTATACCTTCCAAGCAACTGTATTTGCCTATCGATGCACAGGCAGTAATCAAAAATGGAACATTGCCTATTAGCAGGGCAGCTGAGATTTTGCCTCAACTGAATATCGATTTAGACAGACAAATTACCAAAAGCGACTTGATGACACTTGAGATATTGAAAGAAAATAACTGGAAGCGTCCGGTATATTTTGCCATTAGCATTGGTGGTGAATACCTCGGACTTTCCGACCATTTTGAGCGAACCGGATTGGCTTATCAGGTTATGCCGATAGGAGTAAAAGGAGCTGGACCTGCAGTAAATGTGGATGAAATGTACGAAAACATGATGACTAAATTTAAATATGGTGGTATTGATAATCCGAAGGTTTATTTGGATGAAACCACATTACGTATGTGCCAGTCGCACCGTTTGTGTTTTGTTCAACTAATTGGTGCTTTGCTTAATAAAGGCGATACTATGAGGGCAAAAAAAGCATTGGATTATTGCAATAAAGTAATTCCGGGCACAACTGTGCGTCATGATATGTTATCAGTTTATCTGGCTCGTTATTATTGCGTTGTAGGTGAGCAGGGTAAGGCAAATCCGATATTGGAGGCAGTGGCTCAAAATAGTGTTGAAAATTTAGATTGGTACCTTAGTTTAACTGAGACTCAGCGAAATCTTTGCAGCGAACGCATTAATAGTAATATGATGGCGCTGAGTCAGGTATTGCAAATCAGTGATGAAGCAAAGATAAAAACCATAATGGGCAAGTACTTATCCCGATTTATGGAATATAGAAAGCGACTACAAATATAGTTTGTTAACCTTTTTCAAGAATAATACAGACATTAAATGCAAAGACTCCGATTCAATAGATAAGCGGAGCCTTTGCATTTGATTTACAGTTGTTTCCAATAGTATAGCTTTTGCTGCTTTTTAGGAAACCTGATTCGTTTAATTGGACTATGTCAGAATTATACCTACTGTCTTGATTATAAGTTGCTACATTTTGCCCAAAAAGATATTTATGTCTCGTTCATCCTAAAATTTCTTTGTATCTTTGAACGCTTTTTGAAAATTTATAAAATAATGCTGTTCTACAGCTAAATAAAACCACAATAATTACCATTCATGAAACGATTCAAATTACTGAACAACATTTTCGGGTGGGTAGCATTTGCGATAGCTGCCGTTACCTATTTGCTTACCATTGAGCCTACTGCAAGCTTTTGGGATTGTCCTGAGTTTATCTCAACAGCCTTTAAATTAGATGTAGGTCATCCTCCCGGATCACCATTCTTTATGTTGTTAGGTCGGTTCTTTACGTTGTTTGCCTCTGATACTACGCAAGTAGCCAAGATGGTTAACTCCATGACAGCCTTACTGAGTGCATTTACTATTCTGTTTCTGTTCTGGACTATCACGCATTTAGCTCGAAAAGTTGTTATCAAATCGGAAGAAGATTACACGTTGGCTAATACCATTGGTATTTTAGGTGCCGGTTTGGTTGGTGCGTTGGCTTACACATTCTCCGATACATTCTGGTTCTCGGCTGTTGAAGGTGAGGTGTATGGATTTTCATCGTTCTTTACAGCAATTGTTTTCTGGATTATTCTTAAATGGGAACGTGTTGCCGATCGTCCGGGTTCAGACCGTTGGTTGATTTTTATGGCTTATATGATGGGATTGTCAACCGGGGTTCACATTTTGAACTTGCTGGCTATTCCGGCTATTGTAATGGTTTATTATTTCAAAAAGCATACACCTACTTTCAAGGGTATTGTACTGGCATTACTTACTAGTGTAGCATTGCTAGGAGTAGTTCTCTATGGAATTATCCCGGGTGTTGTTCAGGTAGCTTGCTGGTTTGAACTACTTTTTGTAAACACGCTTGGTTTCTCGTTTAATACCGGATTATATGTTTATATTGCTCTGTTAATCGGTTTATTGGTTTGGGCTATTTATGAGTCAATAATTGATAAAAGTTACCTTCGCATGGTAATTTCGTTTGGGTTAGCTATTGCCTTTGTTGGAATTCCATTTTTTGGAGCCCATGTAATCTTAGGAATAATTCTGATTGCTGGAATTGGAGCATTTTTCTATTTCAAGAAACAATTAGTTAGTGCTCGCTGGCTTAATACGGTTCTGTTAATGATAACAGTACTTTTAATAGGTTATTCTTCTTATTCGGTTGTTGTTATTCGTTCGTCGGCTAAGCCTACTATGGATCAGAACTCTCCGGATAATGTTTTCTCGTTGAAGTATTATTTTAATCGTGAACAATACGGTGATCGTCCATTACTTTATGGCCCAGTATACAGTGCGCCGGTTAAACTTCGCGTAGATGGCAATATGTGTGTTCCTGAGCAAACTCAGGGCGAAGCGCAATATGCTAAAAAACCAAAGACTTCACCTTCCGATAAAGATGAATACATGATTACAGGTTACAAGGCTGATTATGTGATGGATGAACGGTTTAATATGTTGTTTCCACGTATGTACAGTACCACCCCAAATCATATTGAAGCATACAAACAATGGGGTCATATTACTGGCGAAACCATCAATTACGACTATTGTGGTCAACAGAAAAGTGATGTGAAACCAACCTTCGGTGAAAATATCCGTTTCTTTATTGATTATCAGCTGAATTTCATGTACTGGCGTTATTTTATGTGGAACTTTGTGGGACGTCAGAACGATATGCAAGGTTATGGTGAAATTGATCGTGGCAACTGGATTACCGGAATTGGACTTATTGATAATCTGTTAGTGGGTGATCAAAAAAAATTACCTTCTGAGTTGAAAAATAACAAAGGACATAATACTTATTTTATGTTGCCATTGATTTTAGGAATTTTGGGTATGATATTCCTTATCTATGGTGGAAAAGAAGGTGTTGAAGGTTTTTGGGTGTCGGGATTATTATTTCTGCTTACAGGTTTGGCGATTGTGCTATACCTAAACCAAACACCGTATCAGCCGCGTGAACGTGATTATGCTTATGCCGGTTCGTTCTATGCATTTACTATTTGGATTGGTTTGGGTGTATTAGCCATATTTAAGTTCCTGGAGAAATATATTCCAAAAACTGTAGCTGCCGTACTTGTAACTTTAGTTTGTTTAGGAGTTCCTGCTTTAATGGCACAACAAAACTGGGACGATCATGACCGTAGTGGACGTTTTACAGCTCGTGATTTTGGTCAAAACTATTTGGCTTCGTGTAAAGAAAATGCAATTATATTTACTAATGGTGATAATGATACTTTCCCTCTTTGGTACAACCAGGAAGTTGAAGGTAACCGTACCGATGTTCGCGTTTGTAACTTAAGCTATTTACAAACCGATTGGTATATTGGACAAATGAAACGTGGTGCGTATAAATCAGCTCCACTACCAATATCATGGCAACCTAAAGACTATGCGGCAGGAAAAAATGAAGTTGTAAGTATAGAAGATTTGTTGAAAAAACCAGTAGATATTAAAACTGCATTTGATTTCATGTTGAGTTCAGATCCTCAAACCAAGTATCAGGGTGAGGCATTTATTCCAACAAAACAACTTTACTTGCCTGTTGATGCACAAGAAGTAATTAAAAATGGTGCTTTACCAATTTCAAGAGCCTCAGAAATAGTTCCTCAGATTGATTTTACTTTAAACAGAAGATTGACTAAGAGTGAATTAATGATTCTTGAATTGCTGAAAGAAAATCATTGGAAACGTCCTATTTACTTTGCAGTAACTGTTGGCGATGATTACTATTTAGGATTAAACGATCACTTTGAACTTACAGGTATGGCTTACCAAATATTACCTGTAGGAGTTAAAGGTGCAGGACCAAGCGTAAATGTAGATGAAATGTATACCAATATGATGACTAAGTTCAAATATGGTGGCATTGATAATCCGAAGGTATATTTAGATGAAAATATCTTGCGTATGTGTCGTACACACCGTATGATGTTTGGCCAATTAATTGGTGCTTTGGTTGCAAAAGGTGATACAGTTCGTGCTAAAAAAGCGTTGGATTATTGTAATAAAGTTATTCCGGGCGCAACAGTTAGCCATGACTATACTTCTACTCAATTGGCCGATTATTACTATAAACTTGGTGAACAAGCTAAGGGTAATGAAATCATGGATGCTGTAGCAAGTGATTGTGTACAAAGTCTCGATTGGTATTTGAGCCTAAGTTCGGTAAACAGAAATAGTGTTCAAAACAGAATTGGTCACAATTTGGCTGTACTTCAACAAATTCTACGAATTGCTGATGAAGCTAAACAAAAATCAATCATGGAGAAGTACTATCCTCGTTTTGTGGATTATACCAAGAGAGTACAAATGTAAATTGAAACTAGCAGAAGCTAATAAATTGTTCGCTCGTTTGAATGACTCAGTTGTTTGAATGTGAGTTCTATACTGCAATTTGAAAATCAATTTAAAAAAAATAAATGTTCAGTTTCCCCGGGTGTTGCACTCCTTGTTGAGGGGACTGGTTTGGCGTAAAGATTCATCGGAGAAAGTGATTTATCTCACTTTCGATGATGGACCTGTGCCTGAAGTAACTCCATTGGTATTGGATATTCTGGATAATTACGATTTGAAAGCTACTTTTTTTTGTGTGGGTGAAAATGTAGAAAAGTATCCTGATGTTTATGACGAAGTCTTACGACGTGGGCACAAAACCGGGAATCATACGTTTAACCACTTAAAAGGGTTTTCAGTATCTAATCCTGAATATATTGAAAACGTTCTTAAAGCTTCGGAATATATTGATAGCCGACTTTTCCGTCCGCCTTATGGTCGAATTACACCTAAGCAATTCAAACTTCTGAAGCCAACGTATGAAATAGTCATGTGGGATTTAATAACGCATGACTATAACCAAAATTTATCGGCACAAACGGTATTCCGGAATGTAAAGAATTATGCACGCAACGGATCAATAATTGTTTTTCATGATTCTATTAAAGCACGGGATAACGTATTAACCGTATTGCCATTAGCCATTGAATATCTAATAAGCGAAGGTTATAGTTTTGGACTACTTTAGTTGTGCTTTCTGAACTAGGTTTCAATTAGTTGTTTTATGAAACGAGCATTAAGACATACGTTTAAACCAAAGACGATGTTTATTGCGAGTTTAATGCGACAATTATAAATAAATTTGAACGTATGAAAGAATCAATACTTCATTATGTTTGGCAAAATAAGCTTTTTCCGCTTAATGGGCTTTACACAACCGATGGTGATGCCATTGAAGTTATTGATGTTGGTAGATATAATACCGATTCAGGCCCCGACTTCTTCAATGCCAAGATAAAAATTGCTGGTACGCTTTGGGCAGGAAATGTGGAAATTCATACAAGTTCAACTGATTGGTTAAAACATAATCATCAGACCGATAAAGCCTATGATAGTGTGATTTTGCATGTGGTTTCAGAGGTGAATGGTGATGTGTATAGAATAGATGGAGCACGAATTCCACAATTGAAATTGGTTTTTTCTGACACTATTGAACGTAATCACGAGCAATTAATTGGTCAACAAATGTGGGTTCCTTGTGCTGCTAAAATTGGTCTTGTTCCCCATATATTTATTGAAAGTTGGAAAAATGCACTGCTAACCGAGCGTTTGGAGCAAAAGATGAACGTAATTCAGGCGTTGTTAGCAGATAATAATCAGCATTGGGAAGAAGCATTTTATATAACTCTGGCTCGTAGTTTTGGTTTTGGAACCAATAGTCAACCTTTTGAGAGTTTGGCTAAATCGCTACCTATTTCTATACTTGGAAAACACAAAGATAATCTGTTTCAGTTGGAAGCGTTATTGTTTGGTCAGGCAGGACTATTGACAGTGGCTGAACCGGATGAGTATGTGTTGAAGCTAAAGAAAGAATATCTTTTTTTGCAGACTAAATTTCAACTGACACCAATGGATGGTTCGCAGTGGAAATTGCTGAGGTTAAGACCTGATAATTTCCCGCATGTTCGTATGGCACAATTTGCGGCTTTGATCCATTCTTCAACCAAATTGTTTTCCAAAATGGTTGAAAACCCGAATATCGATTATTTGAGAGAATTGTTTTTGTGCCAGCCGTCAGCCTATTGGACTACACATTATTTGTTTGGTACAGAGAGTTCGGCTAAATCGAAAAAATTAGGCAATCAATCGATAAATAGTATTTTGATTAATACTGTAGTGCCATTTCTATTTTGCTATGCATCTCAAAAAGCAAATGAAGACTTAAAAGAGTGCACTTTACAACTTTTAGATAAAATTCCATCTGAACGAAATGCAATTGTTTCAGGATGGCAAAGCTTAGGACTTCAGTCGGAATCGGCCTATCATTCTCAGGCCCTAATTCAGCTGAAAAAACAATATTGCGACGATAGAAAGTGCTTGCGGTGTCGGATAGGACATAAAGTATTGACACTTCCGGTTGCAGAATAGTTTTTTTTAATTAATATGATAAATAGAACAAAAATATATAGGGCTTTAATTGTTGTTGGAATAGCTTTATTGGTTTATGCCTGTGCAAACAAAGCTCAGGGACCAACCGGTGGACCGAAAGATGTAACGCCGCCGAGTGTGATCAAGTCAGTTCCATTGAATAATTCATTGAATTTCAACAAAAAACAAGTTTATGTTGAATTTGATGAATTGGTTTCTGTGGAAAAAGCCTCTGATAATGTAATTATATCGCCACCTCAGGTTAAACCACCCGATGTAAAATCGTATGGCAAGCACATTACTGTGAATTTCAACGAAGATTTGATGGATAGCACTACCTATTCCATTAATTTCGGGAATGCAATTGTAGACGTAAACGAGAAAAATCCAATAAAGAATTATCTTTTTTCTTTTTCAACCGGAAATACTATTGATACGCTTAAAGTATCGGGAACGGTCATTGATTCAGAAAATTTAAATCCTATGGCTGGCATTATCGTTGGTATCTATGTTGAATCATCCGATTCAACTTTCTACAAAAAACCTTTCCTGCGTATCGGAAAAACGGATGAAAATGGACATTTCTCGATAGATAATGTGAAAAAAGGGAAATATAAGATTTTTGCATTGGGCGATACTAATCACGATTATTATTTCCAACCGGGTGAAGGTTTAGGGTTGTGTGATTCACTGGTTACTCCAACTTTCCGACGAGAGGAAATGCACGATTCTATTTGGAAAGATTCACTTCATTTCGATAGTATCAGAACGTATATGGGAACTCATTTCCTTCCGGATAACATTGTGTTTAGATATTTTAAAGAGGCAAAAAAACGTCAGTATTTTGTAAAGTATGAACGTAAAGAACCATTCTCGTTCAGTCTTTTCTACAATACCGAAGCCGCAGAATTGCCAAAGATAAAACCGTTGAATTTCGATTGGGAAGGTAAATATATACTCCAGAAGAGCAATCATCTTGATAGTTTAACCTATTGGATTACCGATTCAACAGTTTGGAAAATTGATACGCTCCAAATGGCTGTTAGTTATTTAAAATCTGATTCGCTTATGAGGCTGGTTCCGGTTACTGATACGTTAAATGTTACAATGCGTAAAGGGCGTGTTAATCCGAAAGCAAAAAAAGTAAAAAATAAACCGAAAGCTGAACCGTTGAAATTTACAACAAATGTGGCGGGAACCTTTGAAGTGTATGCTCCAATAGTGCTCAGCTTTGAAGCTCCGATGGAAAATTTGGATCTTTCTAAGATAAAGCTTAGTCAAAAGGTTGATACAACCTATAAACCCATTCCGTTTAAATGGCGGCAAACTGATTCGACAAAAACTGCTTATGAAATTGAACATAAGTGGATTCCGGAGATGAATTACGAGCTGGCAATAGATTCTGCAGCATTTGTAAGTATTTATAAGAAAGTAAGTAATGGTGTTACAAGTAAGTTTGTCATTCGTTCACTGGATGAATATTCCAGTATTAAACTACTCTTAGCCAATTTTACACCAAAAGCTATTATACAGGTGTTAGATTCTAAGGATGTAGTGGTAGCTTCGAAACCTGCAAATCCAAAAGGTACGCGTATTGAGTTCCTTAAACCTGGTGATTATTATGTGAGAATGTTTATCGACGAAAATGGAAACGGAAGATGGGATACGGGTGACTTAGCTACCCGAAGACAACCCGAAGAAGTGTTTTATTATCCAAAGAAACTTACTTTGATGGCGAATTGGGAGTTTGAAGAAACATGGGACTATAAACAAGTTCCTCTGTTGGAACAAAAACCTGCAGAACTGATTAAAGCTTCTGCTAAAAAGAAGGATAGTAATTGATAATCAGAATACTGTTTAGGGAATATCACTTTAGTGCATATTTCCTGACTTATTGTTAGTAATTTAAAGGCAACCAACTTTGGTTGTCTTTTTTTTGTAAAAAAACAAGTTGATTATGTATGTTAATCCAAAATGTTTTTTTATTTTTGGGCGTTAATTTAACCTCAACTCATTATGTGGAAAGATTTCTTTTATTTCTCGCGTGGTCAACGTGTAGGAATTATTGTGCTTATAGTGTTGATTGCTACTGCATTCTCTGCAAATTACTTTTTGCCATATTATTTCCCTGTGTCCGAACAGAATAGTTCTGCATTTCTAACAGAAGTTGCCCAATTCAAAAAGTCGCTTGTCTCACGCGATAGTCTTAGGCAAGTGGAGTGGCAGCGTAAAGCCGAAGAACGCCAACGGCTCTACGAAGAGAAATATAAAAACTATCCTCAAAATTATAAGACTTTCGAGAAGAAAAATGACACCTATACTTTGTTTAAATTTGATCCCAATACAATCGATTCTGCCGGTTTTGTTCGTTTGGGGCTGAAACCTTTTATAGCTTCTAATATCTTGAAGTATCGTAAAAAAGGTGGAATGTTTCGTACCATTGCTGATTTCTCAAAAGTATATGGCATCTTGCCGGAGAAGCAAAAAGAGCTAGAACCTTACATTTCTATTGCTGAAATAAAGACGGTAAAAGCTGAAACCAACTCAACCAAACGATCGGACATTATTGTAGAACTTAACTCAGCCGATACCACTTTACTGATGCAAGTCAAAGGCATTGGGCGCGGCACAGCCAAGGGGATTGTTCGTTACAGGCAAATGATTGGTGGGTTTGTAATTGTCGATCAACTGAGCGAAGTATATGGAATTCGGCCAGAGAATCTGGAAAAGATACGTCCGTTTTGTACCATAAATACTGCATTGGTTCAGAAACTTAAGGTAAATATAGCCAGTGCTCAACGATTAGATGCACACCCGTATATTAATTTCTATCAGGCCAAAGCCATTTACGAATTTAGAAGAAACAAAGGTAAACTTCACGATATAAACGATCTGAAAGTGTTGACTGAATTGACTTCAGAGGATTTGATAAAGCTTAAGCCTTATTTAAGTTTTGAGTAGTCTGATTAGCTGTAAATACTCAGCTTTAACGTTTAAATTCGTATTTATTTTAGCTTCAAACAGAACAATTTTAGTACATTTGTTCTTATATTGTTGAATTTAAAATGAATAAAAATTGAAAACGATCTCAGGAAATATAGTTGATGTGGTTAAGAAAACCATTATCAAAGGAATACTACAAATAGATAATGGCAAAATAGTAGCTATCCAACCAACAAATGATGTTGAAAATCAATACATAATACCCGGCTTTGTGGATGCTCATATTCACATTGAAAGTTCCATGATGTTGCCTTCTGAGTTTGCCCGCTACAGCGTAGTGCACGGAACTGTGGCTTGTGTGTGCGATCCTCACGAAATGGCTAATGTGTGCGGTATTCCGGGTGTGGATTATATGATAGAAAATGGGAAGCAATCTCCTATGAAATTTTATTTCGGTGCACCATCCTGCGTTCCTTCAACCAGTTTTGAGACCTCCGGTGCTACATTAGATGCTGAGGATGTTGAGGAGCTTTTAATGCGTGATGATATTTATTTTCTGGCCGAAATGATGAACTTTCCGGGTGTGATTCATAAAAATAAGCAGGTTTATGCAAAATTAAATGCTGCTAAACGGCTTGGAAAACCCATTGATGGACATGCTCCCGAAATATCGGGTGAGAACCTGGTAGCTTATGCGGCCGGAGGAATAACCACCGACCATGAATGTATGACTATTGCCGAAGCTGAGGCCAAGATTGCATTGGGAATGACCATACAAATTCGCGAAGGAAGCGCTGCAAAGAACTTTGACGATTTATTACCCTTGCTGGCAAAATACCCCGACAAGATTATGTTTTGCTCCGACGATAAGCATCCGGATGATTTGTTAAAACGCGGACATATTGACACCTTGGCTCGTCGGGCAGTAGCTGCCGGTTACGATCCAATTGATGTGCTGCGTATTTGTTCGCTAACCCCTATTAAGCATTACAAACTAGATGTTGGTTTACTGCAACCGGGCGATGATGCCGATTTTGTAGTGGTAAATAATCTGACCGATTTTACGGTAAAATCAACTTATATTTGTGGCGAAAAAGTGGCTGAGAGTGGGTTGCCCACATTTCCGCGTTACATTCCTACAACGCTCATCAACCAGTTTAATGTTCAAAAAATTACATTGGAACAGTTGCGGGTGGTTCCAACCGGTACAGTGTTGAAAGTAATACATGTGGACGATGGTCAGCTGTTTACGCACGAAATTCATTGTGCTCCAACCATTGAGAATAATAACTTGGTTTCTAATGTGGAAACTGACGTGTTGAAGCTGGTTGTCTATAACCGTTACCAACCATCTCAGCCTGCTATTGGATTCATTAAAAACATTGGACTGAAGCGTGGAGCAATAGCTTCTACCGTAGCACACGATAGTCATAACATTGTTGCAGTTGGCACTTCGGATGCTGAAATTGCCTCGGCTATTAATCATATTATCGACAGTAAAGGTGGTATTTTAGCCTGCGATGGCGACAGAACATGTTTGCTTTCGTTGCCGGTTGGAGGACTACTTTCTGATGGGGTAGGGGCTACAATAGCTGGGCGTTACGAGGAGGTTGACGCCATGGCCAAAGAGCTTGGTTCCACTTTACATGCACCATTTATGACCGTTGCTTTTATGTCTTTATTGGTTATCCCCGAACTAAAACTGGGCGATAAGGGCTTGTTTGATGGACTTAGCTTTAAGTTTGTAGACTTGATGGAATAAATCTAACAGTATATTGAAATTTCCAAGATGTTTTAATACTGGTGCATCTGTAATTGGACATTGTGGAATATTGTCTAAAAAATGTTATTGATTAATTTCAGTAACATTTTTTTTAATTTGTAAATTTTAATATCTTTGTGGTATATATTTTATGTGAAAATAAAATGTACTTGTAATAAGTATTAATTTTAAAATCAATCGTTATGAAAAAAACAAAATTCTTTATCGCTTCAATTTGCTTTGTCTTAAGTAGTTTATTTAGTGTAAATGCGCAATGGACATCTTCGGGCACTAACATTTGGAATACGAATTTGGGTTATAATGTAGGTATTGGAACTACTAATCCACAAACAAATTTAGATATATATAACTCGACTCAACCTGTATTGAGAGTCCTTTCAAATAATCCATCGGGTCAAGGTATACCCACACTATTACTTAGTAGAGGAGGTGAACAAACACTAAAATTGGAAGGTTATCCAAATGTAGAAGGGCGAATTTCATCTGTGCAAGGAGGAGTTGGATTTTTGACATTTTACACTGGTCAGAATCATGAGAGTTTAAGAATCTCACCTTCTGGATATATTGGTATAAACACCGCTAATCCCCAAAAACAATTAGATGTGAATGGCACTATTCATGCACGCGAAGTGCTAGTTGATAATGACAATTGGGCAGATTTTGTGTTCGATAAAGAATATGCATTGCCAAAACTGAGTGAAGTAAATGAATTTGTTCAAACCAACGGACATTTACCAAATATCCCGTCAGCTACTGATGTGAAAGAAAAGGGAGTAAATGTATCTGAGATGCAAGCCAAGTTATTACAAAAAATTGAAGAGCTTACTCTGTATGTTATTCAGCAAGATCAAAAAATAGAGAAACTACAAAAGCAAGTAGACAATAAGTAATATTTTTATTAATCTTTAATACATATAATTATGAAACGATTAAAAAAATATCTTTTTATTCTACTTCTGTTCATTATGCCAAATATAGATGCTCAGTTGAATGAGTTTATGGTGCAATCATATTATCTTGGTAAGGATGGTGCTCAATGGTTCAATACAAATAATCCCCAAGATTATTTTACGAATTTAGCAAATAATAAAGTTAATAGTATCAATTTTGATTTTTGGTCATTTATGTCCTCAAAATCAATTCTTTCATATTATAATATGGCTAAAGTTGCAGGATTGAATACTATAGTTTCAGAACTTTGGTCAAGACATGATGGATACAATCCTAATAACCCTATAGGTATACTTGGAGTTCTTTCTGATACAAATAAATATAATATCAAAGGGTATTGTATTACCGATGAGCCATTTAATAATAACGATTACAATGATGTTAGTTATATTCCTCCATTTTCAGAATTAATTAAAAATTTTGATTCTTCCTTACTTAGATATGCGAATTTATATCTTTATCAGACTAATGATATTTATTACTCAGAAGATTACATTCAAAATTATATCAATCTGACAAAATCAAATTTACTTTCATTTGATTGTTATCCTACCTCTTCTGATTCAATTGATACTTTTTTTAAAACGTTATATACTTTTGGATTAAAAAGCACATCTAACTCAATTCCATTTATTTATGTGCTAACGCCAATAAATTTAATAAAGGATTATTATAGTAATCCTCCAAATGATAATTTAAAAAATGCTACTTCTTTATCAAAAATCAGATATTGTATTTATTCAGCTTTAACATACGGGGCAAAAGGTATATCGTATTGGCCAGGTTTTGACTGGGGAAACGTCAATAATTGGAGTTTCAATTTCACCTACAATGGAACTGACAGAGAAAAACTTGTTTCTTTACATCAAAATCTTATTTCTCACAGTGCAGAATTATTATCATTAAACTTTGCAAGCGTTTATCATGTAGACAATACAACAACTATCGGAGGAGTAACTGATGAAGAGATTCATGATTTCTGCACTTGGCAATACTTCCCAAGTGATAGATATGCAAATGCCATTTTTTGGAATACTACAACTCCTGTTTGTGATGTTTACAACCATTGTTTACCTTCTGAATTAGTAATTTCTTTTATGACAGATAAAAATGGTAAAATATATTATTGATGCGAATCAGGAGTAGAGACTCCGTAATTCATTGTTAGTTTAAAGTGTTTATTATCAAGAAAATAAGTGTGAAATAATTTGTTCAATTCCCTGAAAATCACTATCTTAGAAGA